>WPCK01309935.1_pt1 | contig 19422 bp, 14 predicted proteins | sample 5399851 | NCBI WGS metagenome assembly WPCK01 (sample SAMN12869471, study PRJNA574797) | sludge metagenome | isolation source: wastewater treatment of pH11 | place: China:Beijing | collected 2019-05-20 | reverse complement strand
GCCCTCGCCGGCACCATGACCCTCCTCAGCGCCACCCTCGCCGCGACCGTCAGCCCCTGGTTCCTGCTGCTGACCGCCTTCGTTGGCATCAACCAGTGGCTCTACGTCACCGTGGGCGCCTGCCCCGCATCGCTCGTGCTCGGCCGCACGCTCGGCCTGCAGTCCTGCCGGTCGACCGCCCCTCCGATCGGGTAGCGGAGCCGTGGCGGGCGACCGCTGGCCCGGGGTTACTCAGTTGCTGCCCATCATCCCGTCGTCCCAGTGGCCGTCGCCCATGTGGTCGTCCCAGTCCTGCCCGTCGTCCCACCCGCCCATGTGCTGTGACATCCAGGTGGCCATCTGGCCGCACCACTGGGCCGCCGACCCTGTCGTCGTGGTCCCGGCCCAGTCCTCACAGCTGTCGATCATCGCCTGCGGGCTCCCCCACATCATCGAGCCCATCATCGAGCCGCTCGCGGCCTGGCCGCTCATCCAGCGGCCCATGTCCTCACACCACCCCGAAGGGGGCACAGACGCCCCGTCGGTCGAGTAGCCGTCCAGCCACTGCTGGCACGCCGCCTGCGTCGCGGCGATCCGTTGTCCGGTGTCGGCCGGCGCGGGGTCGTCGTCCCGGGAGAGCACCAGGGCGCCGATGGTCACGGCGGCAACGACCGCGACGACGATGGCGACGACCATCCACGGGTTCCTCGGCTTGTGGATCGGTGCCGGAAGATCCGGCGCGGCGGGCGGCTCGACCTGTGTGCTCATGGACCCATCGTCGGCCTCGACCCGGGCCCGCCACTAGGGCCCTTGGTCCCCTCGCGCCGGGACGAAGGAACACCTCCGGCTGATCGCGTCGATCTCGCGGTCGCATCGTCCCGAGCCGGGTGAGTCTCCATTCCTCAGCGCCGGAGCTCGTTGATCCAGCTCATCTCGTCCCGTTCTCGGGATGGCTCAGGGGTCGCTGGCGTAGTCGGAGGACTCGCGCCAGCCGTCTACCCCGGCATAGACGGCGAACCCGGCGACCACGAGCGCCACGAGCGGGTCCGCCCAGGCCCACCCGAAGGCGGCGTTCAGGCCCAGGCCGATCAGGACGTTCACCGAGAGCGCATTGGAGAGCCAGGTCTCCTTCGCTTGGGCGATCACGACCTGGTTGGCGAGCTGTCGACCGGTGCGAGTCTGCGCGATGGCCACGGGGACCATCACCACGAGTGCGGCGACGTTGAGGGCGATGCCGACCGGGGACGCCTCGGCGTCGGCTCCGGCCACGAGTTCACCTACCGCCTCGACGGAGATGTAGGCGGCCAGCAGCCAGAAGGTGACGGCGATCGCTCGCAGCGCCCATCGTGCGCCGGCAAATCTGCTCCCACGCAGGTGCAGCAGCACGACCACCGCGGCGAACACCTCGATGGTCGAGTCGATGCCGAAGCCGATGAGGGCGATTGATCCGGCCACGATCCCGGCGGTGATGGCGATCGCGCCTTCGAGGACGTCCCACACGACGATCAGGAGCGCGAGTCGGATCGCTCGTTGGCGGAGCGTCGCTTCTGTTTCGACTGCCACGAAACGACACTAGTTCAATCAATCGGTCTTGACAGATGTATCTGTATGCACCGATGATTAGCGCTCGCCATCGAAGGAGCGGCAATGGGCACCGGAGTGCGCACCGAAGCGGAACTGGCATCGAAGTTGTTCAGGGGTTTCGCCGACCCGACCCGGCTGGCGATCCTCACCGAGTTGGATGCCGGCGAGCTGCGGGTCACTGACCTGGTGTCCCGCCTGGATGGGACCCAGGGCAACATCTCGGGTCACCTCTCGTGCCTCAAGGGGTGCGGCCTAGTGGCGGACCGTCCCGAGGGGCGGCAGGTGTTCTACCGGATCGCCCGTCCCGAGGTCGTGGCGGTGCTGCGCTCGGCCGAGGCGCTTCTCGCGGTTGCCGGTCACGACGTGGACCTCTGCCCGAACTACGGCGCGTCATGACCGGGCCCCACGGCATCGACGTCGAGTCATCCACCGACGAAGACGAGCAGGCCCCGAAGCACCTGTGGGACAGCCGGGAGGTGCGCTGGTCGGCGCTGTCGGGATTTCTCCTCGCGATCGGTTTCGCGCTGGATCACCTCGGCAACGGCGGCGCGGTGGTCACGGCCATCTACATCGGTTCGACGATCGCGGGGCTGCGGTTCTTCGCGGTGGAGGCGGTCAGCGAGCTGATCGAGGAGCGCGTCGTCGGGATCGAGTTGCTGATGACGGTCGCCGCTCTCGTGGCTGGGGTTCTCGGGCTGTGGGAGGAGGCGGCGGCGCTGGCGTTCCTCTACTCGATCAGCGAGTCGTTGGAGGAGTTCACCGAGGACCGTACCCGAGGCGCGATCCGGGCGCTGATGGATCTCGCCCCCAAGCGGGTGACCCGTCTCGTCGACGGGCGCGAGGAGGAGATCGACCTCGACGCGCTCGTCGTCGGCGACCGGTTCCTCGTCCGACCCGGCCAGGGCATCGCCACCGACGGTTTGGTGCTGGAGGGTGGGTCGGCGGTCAACGAGGCGGCGGTGACCGGGGAGTCGGTACCGGTGGAGAAGGTGGTCGGCGACAAGGTCGTCGCCGGGACGCTCAACACCACCGGCGCGCTCGAGGTGGAGGCCACCGCCACCGCGGCGGACAACACCCTGGCGCGGATCGTGCACCTGGTCACCGAGGCCCAGGAGGAGAAGGGCCGCGGCGAGCAGTTCATGACCCGGTTCTCCCGCCGGTACTCCCCCGCCGTGCTCTTCACGGGGGTGGCCGTCGCGGTCATCGGCGGGGTCGTCACGGGCGACTGGTCCATGTGGGCCGAACGGGCGGCCACGGTCATCGTGGCTGCCGCTCCCTGTGCGCTCGTGATCGCGATCCCGATCAGCTACGTGGCCGCCATCGGCAACGCCAGCCGCAAGGGCATCCTCATCAAAGGAGGCACCTACCTCGAGGAGCTCGCCCAGCTCCGAGTCCTCGCGCTCGACAAGACCGGCACGATCACCGAGGGCACCCCCCGCCTGGTCGCGGCCGAGCCGGCCGCCGGCCGCAACGGCGACGAGGTGGTCGCCTTGGCGGCTGCGGTCGAATCCCGATCCGAACACCCACTCGCGAGGGCCATCGTGACCGGCGCCGACGCATCGGGGGCCGCGGTGCCCGCGGTCGAGGCCTTCGAGTCCCTCACCGGCGCGGGAGCCCGCGGCCGAGTCGACGGCAGCGACGTCCTCGTGGCATCACCCGCCCACATCGAGCGCGAAGGCCTCGCCCTCGACGGTCTCGCCGACACGGTGCCGCGACTCCAGTCCGCCGGTCAGACTGCCGTGGTCGTCGTAGTCGACGGCGAGGTGTGGGGAGTGCTCGGCATCGCCGACACGGTCCGTCCCCAGGCCCACGATGCGATGGCTGACCTCCATGCCGTCGGGGTCGAACGGCTGGTGATGCTCACCGGAGACAACGAGACCACCGCCCGCACCATCGCCGCGAGCGTCGGAGTCGACGACGTGCGGGCCGACCTCTCACCGGAGGACAAGTCCAACATCGTCAAAGAACTGGTCGCGAGCCACGGCCACGTCGGGATGGTCGGTGACGGCGTCAACGACGCCCCCGCCCTCGCGGCGGCGTCGGTGGGCATCGCGATGGGCACCGCCGGCAGCGACGTGGCCCTCGAAACCGCCGATGTCGCCCTGATGGCCGATGACCTCTCCAAGCTCACCGAAGCCTTGCGCATCGGCCGCCGCACCCGGACCATCGTCCGCCAGAACATCATTCTCGCCCTGATCATCCTCGCCGTGCTCGTCCCCGGCTCGCTGATCGGCGCTCTCACCCTCCCCGTAGCCGTTCTCGCCCACGAGCTCTCCGAGCTGATCGTGATCGCCAACGGCCTTCGGCTGGCCCGCCGATGACTGCACCTTCGGTCACCACGACCGGCACCGCGGTCTGCGGTGCACGGCGGCGGTTCGTGCTGGTGGCCGTCGCGGTGGCCACGGTCGACCTCGTGTCCAAGGCAATCGCCAGCCGCGCCTTGGCCGGGCGCGACGTGGACCTTCCCGGGCCGCTGGACCTGAGCCTGGCCTACAACTCCGGGGTCGCGTTCAGCATCGGTGTCGGCGTTCCCCCCTGGGTGCTCGTCGCCCTCGCCACCGGGATCGCCACCGTCGTCGCGATCGCGGCCTGGAGAGGACAGTTCCCGAGCGCCGTGGCCGCGGGCCTCGTCGTCGGCGGCGCCGCGGCCAACGTCGTGGACCGCCTGCAGGCGGGTTCGGTCGTGGACATGTTGCACACCGGCTGGTGGCCGACCTTCAACCTCGCCGACGTCTGGATCGTCGTCGGCTGCGCCCTCCTGGTCCTCACCGAGCTCAACGCCTCGAGACGCCGTGACAAGAGCCCCGACCCCAACCCCAGCCAAGGAGCCAGCCACCAATGAACCGCTTCCACCGCTGGTACTGCCGCACCGGCCACTGGCGCCACACCATCCATGATCAGATCGTGCCCTGGGTCCTGCGTGACATCGACCTCGGCGACCACGTCCTCGAGATCGGCCCCGGACCGGGCCTCACCACCGACGTCGTCGCCCGCAACGTCGCCTCGCTCACCGCCGTGGAGATCGACGCCGACCTCGCCACCCGGCTCCGCGACCGCCTCGCCGGAACCAACGTCACCGTCGAGACCGGCGACGCCACCGACCTCCCCTACCCCGACAGCACGTTCAGCGGGGCCGTGTCCTTCACCATGCTCCACCACGTCCCCTCCACCGAGCTGCAAGACCGGCTGCTGCGCGAGGTCCGACGGGTCCTTCGCCCCGGCGGGGTGTTCGCCGGCTCCGACAGCCGCACCAGCACCGTCTTCCGGCTGGCACACCTCGCAGACACCATGGTCCTCGTCGACCCCGACACCATCGCAGAGCGTCTCGGCGAGGCCGGGTTCACCGACGTCGACGTGCAGGTCGCCAAGGGCGCCTTCCGGTTCCGGGCGACGGTGCCGACCGACGAGAACACCTCGATATGACGGTCGCGGACGTTGCCGCGCTGGCCGAAGCGCGCGGGTTGACCCGCGAGTACCGCATGGGTGATGTGACGGTGCAGGCCCTGAGGGAGGTCGACCTGCAGATCGGGGCGGGCGAGCTGATCGTGTTGCTCGGCCCGTCGGGTTCGGGCAAGACCACGCTGCTCAACCTGTTGGGCGGTCTCGACTCGCCGTCCGCCGGTGAGATCGAAGTCGCGGGCGAAGCGATCGCCGACTACGGCGCCACCGCGCTGGCCGACTACCGGGCCCGATCGGTCGGGTTCGTGTTCCAGTTCTTCAACCTGCTGCCGTCGCTCACGGCGGCCGAGAACATCGAGTTCGCACTCGCGCTCGTCGAACACAACCGGGCCAAGGCGAAGGCCCGGGCGGAGGAGCTACTCGAGCAGGTCGGCCTCGGCGACCGGACCGACCACTTCCCCGGCCAGTTGTCGGGAGGCGAGCAGCAACGGGTCGCCATCGCCCGCGCGCTCGCAAACGAGCCTCGCCTGCTGTTGTGTGACGAGCCAACCGGCAGCCTCGACGTCGAGACCGGCCGGCAGGTCCTGACCGTCCTCCACGACGCCGTGCGGGGCGCCGAGGCCGCGATGGTGCTCGTCACCCACAACGCCGCGATCGCCCCGATGGCCGACCGGGTCCTCCACCTGCGCGACGGCCGCATCGAGAACGAAGTCCGCAATCGGCGCCCCACGCCTCCGGCACAACTGTCGTGGTGAGCCTCGACCTGCTCACCCGCAAGACCATCCGCGAACTGAGGACCGCCCGCGCCCAGACCATCGCCCTGATCGCGGTCGTCGCCCTCGGAGTCACGGCGTTCGTGGCTGCCATCGGCGCCTACCAGGACCTGGGCGCATCGGAGGCCCGCACCTTCGACCAGCTCCGCTTCGCCGACGCCTCGTTCCGGATCGAGCCATCACCGGCGTCGATCGTCGACGAGACCAGCGAACGCGATGACGTCGCGGCCGCCACGGGACGGCTGATCGTCGACACGGGCCTGCCGGTGTCCGGCGGCGACCGGGCCCGCGCCCGCCTCATCGGGATCGACCCCGGGCCCCAGCCCGTCAACGACCTCCTCGTGATCGACGGCGAAGCGCTCACCGGTGAAGGGCAGGTGCTCGTCGAACGCCACTTCGCCGAGGCCCGCGGCATCGAGCCCGGTGACACCATCGAGCCCCTCCTCGACGGCCAACCCGTTCCCCTGCGGGTGGCCGGCACCGTGGCCAGCCCCGAGTACCTGCAGGTCACCCCCGACCGCTACGAGTTGCTGCCTTCCCCCACCGGGTTCGCCGTGCTGTTCATGGACCTCGTCCAGCTCCAGCAGTCCACGGGCCAGACCGGCCTCGTCAACGACCTGGCCGTCCGCACCGCACCCGGCACCGCCGACCGGGCCATCGACCGGCTCGAGTCCGACCTGCGCGCCGACGGTGTGCTCGAAGAGGTCGTCCGCCGAGCCGACCAAGCCACCTACGCGGCGCTGCAGCAGGACCTGACCGCGTTCCGGACCATCGCCATCACGATGCCCACCCTGATCCTGCTCGCCGGTGTCGCCTCCGTGGCTGTCATGCTCGGGCGGACGGTGCGCGCCCAGCGGCCGCTCATCGGGGTCATGAAAGCGGTCGGCTACACCGACCGGGCCGTGCTGCGCCACTACCTCACCTACGCGCTCGCCATCGGCGCCGCCGGATCGCTGCTCGGCGTCGCGGCCGGCACCGCCCTCGGATCGGTCATCACCCAGGCCTACGCCGCCGAACTCGGCATCCCCTTCACCACAAGCCGCTTCCACCTCGGCATCGCCGCCATCGCCGTGATCCTCACCCTCGTCGCCGTCGCCGCCGCCGGCGCCCGACCCGCCTGGCGCTCCTCCAAGATCCCGCCCGCCATCGCCATACGAGTCGACGTCAGCGCGCCCAACGGACGCTCCGGGCGCAGCCCACTGGAACGCTTCATACCCATACCCCTACGAGTCCGGATCCCGCTCCGCAGCATCAGCCGATCCCGAGGACGAGCCCTCGGCACCGTCACCGGCATCGTGACCGCCTTCGTGCTGCTCCTCATGGTCCTCGGCCTCCGAGACGGGATCGGACTGTTCCTCCAACGCGTCTTCGACGACGTCGAACGCTGGGACGCCACCGCCACCTACGACCAGCCCCAGTCTCCCGGCCTCGCTGCTGATCTCGCCGACTGGCCCGGCGTCCGAGAGGTGTCCCCGTACCTGCAACTCCCCGCCACCATCACCACCGACAGCGGTCGCGAGGAGGTCCTGGTCACCGCCGTCGAGCCCGACCAGACCCTCCACGTCCTCCGCCTCGACCACGACAGGCCCACCGCCGACGCCCTCGGCCCAGGACGAATCGTCCTCACCGACGGACTGGCAGGCGACCTCGATGTCGAGATCGGCGACACCGTCACCCTGCTCAGCCCCGCAGGCGAACAACCCCTCCAAGTCGGCGGCACCAGCGACGAACCCATCCCCGCCCGCGCCTACCTCTCCCTCGACGAAGCCGCCCGCATCGCCGGCACGCCGACACCACCGGTCAACGGGCTCTACCTCCGCGTCGACCCCGACGCCACGGCCGAGGTCCGCACCCGCCTCTACGACCAAACCGGCGCCGAAGCCGTCAAAGTCCGCCAAGAGATGCGCGACGACCTCGCCTCCCTCCTCGCCGTCTTCAACGTGATCATCGCCGTCATGCTGACCTTCGCCCTCGCCATGGCCTTCGCCCTCGTCTTCAACGCCATGACCGTCACCGTCCTCGAACGCGAACGCGAATACGCCACCATGCGGGCCATCGGCGCCCGACCCGGCCTCGTCGCCCGCATCCTCGGCACCGAAGCCGCCCTCCTCTGGGCCCTCGCCCTCGTCCCCGGCCTCCTCCTCGGCACCTGGCTCGCCGGCCGGCTCGCTGACGCCGTCGCCGCCGGCCTCTTCGACCTCCCCGTCGAACTCACCACCACCAGCTACCTCCTGACCGCCGGCGGGCTCCTTCTGACGATCCTCATCGCGCTCGCACCACCCATGCGCCGCATCCGCCGCCTCGACCTCGCCGCCGCCACCAAGACCCTCGCGTAGGGGCCCCGCGGAACCCAGCTGCGCCGTCCCATCGCGTGAACCCTCGTACCGTAGAAGGAACAGGACTGCATGAGCACGGTGTGATGCGGCGGACGAGCCGACGCCGATGGCAGGGCGTGTCAATGCAGCGGGCAAGCCGGCTTGTTCACGTCGGGTCAATTTCGCGACCTTCGGGTTGCTGCAGTGCAGAACGGAACCCCGGACGAAGCGCCTGATCCCGGAGAGTGTCGGTTCGATGCGCGACCATCGTTCACACTGGCGCTGTGCGCCATCGAAGCCCAAGCGCACGAGGGTGAGAAGGATCATGTCAACGTCGAGTACTGCAGATCTCGCGACGTTCGTGCGGTCCTTCGCGCTGAATCCCTCACGGTGGGCATGGCTCGTGGGAGCCGGAGCGTCTGCCGCGGCGAACGTGCCGACGGGTACTCACATGATTCGCGAGTTCAAGGCCCGACTCTTCAGCGATGCACTGAACCTTCCGTTGCGCGAGATCGACACCGGAGACCCGCTTTGGGTTGATCGGATCGCAGCCCACTTCGCCGCGAGCAGCACGCTCCCACCGAGCGGCGACACCGACGAGTACGCCGCCGCGTTTGAGGCCGCGTACCCGAAGGAGGCGGACCGGCGGACCTACATTGACAGCAAGGTCGCTGGTGCCCGACCGTCCTACGGCCATCGAGTCCTCGCGGCGCTCGTCGCGACCGGGCAGGCGGATTGCATCTTCACCACCAACTTCGACCCACTTGTCGAGAACGCCGTCGCAGTTGCCCGGGACCTGATCACTGGCGATGTCGGGCCGTTGACAATTGCCTCCATCGACAGCGCCGAGCGAGCTGGCCGATGCGTGGCGGAGTCCGACTGGCCGTTGCTGGTGAAGCTGCACGGCGACTTCAAGGAGAGTCGGCTGAAAAACACGACCGCCGAGCTTCAGCATCAGGACGAATCGCTCCGAGCAGCGGTCGTCCAGTGCGCGACCCGGTTCGGCCTGATCGTCGTGGGCTACAGCGGGCGAGACCGCTCTGTGATGGAGTCACTGCATTCGGCCCTCGATCAGCCGGGAGTGTTTCCCGGCGGCGTCAGGTGGGTGGCCGGCGACTCAGACGCGCTACTGCCGGCCGTCGGTGAGTTCCTCGACGCAGCGACGACCGCCGGGGTCGATGCAGCCCTGCTGGAGGTCTCGACGTTCGATGAATTGGCGGGAGCGATCGAGCGGCAGGCCACTCTTCCACCTGAACTGGTCGACCACCTTCGATCGAGCCATCCAAGGCCCCGCGTCGTCCCCATCGACTTCAGGCGTCCCGACGGCCAGGATTTCCCCGTGCTGCGATGCAGCGCCCTTCCGATTCTCGAGCTGCCGCCGTCGGCGAGGCTCATCCGAGTCGAACGGTCGCTGAACGCGCAGGAAGCACGCAGCATCGCATCGGAACGAAGGATCAGGATCACCGTCACCGCCCGCGGGAATGAGGTGCTCGCGTTTGGAGCGGACGCTGACCTGCTGACGGCGTTCGGCGATCTCGGGGCAGCGATCGAAGGCGACGTGCCTCTAGACCCCTTGGGTGACTCGGTGCACCTCGGACTCGTGTACGACGGGCTTCTTCGAGCCTTGACGCTCGGCCGACCCCTTCAACCCTTGATGAGGAGCCGAGGCCACCTGATTCGGATTCGCCCTCCGAACCGCGAGCGGCCTCGCCAGATGCAACAGGCGGACGAGCGCGCCCTTGCCGACCTGAAGAATGCCTACGGCGGCAACCTCGAGGGGAAGGTGCCCACCCTGGGCTGGCCCTACGCAGAGGCCGCCCGGATTCGACTCGACTGCTTCGACAATCAGTGGTGGTGCGTGTTCGAGCCCTCCACCTACGTCGACCGACCCCGCATCGATCCCAGCCATGCCTCAGCTCACAGGCAAAGCGACAGGGGGACGGAGAGCGGCTGGCGGAAAGAGCGCTGGGCACGTCGCTACAACCCGACCTGGGCAGCAATCATCGATGCCTGGGCAAGTCTGCTCGTAGAAGACAAGACACAGAATCGGTCCGCCTATCCCCAGGCGGCGGGTGTCGGCTCGCCCGCCACGTTCGTCATCTCCCGCTCTACGGGATGGAGCCGTCCCGCAGGGCAGGGCGTCAGCGCATGACAACGGTCGGGAGACTTCCGGCGTTCAGTTCGCTCACCGAGCCCCTACTTGCCTTCTCCGCGACCAACGCCCGGTCAGTCCACCGACATCCACTCATCGGGCTGCAAGAGTTCGGCCCCTTCACGTCCACCTCGATGTCCCGGTTCACACCCCACGTTCGCGTCGCAATCGTCGGACCGGACTCGGCGAAGGGACAGCGACGCGACCTCTTCCAGAGTCTCCGACAGAAGCACACTGCCCAGGACCGCTCCGGCTACGTACCGGACTACCCGGGCTTCGCTGACCTGTTCCGACTGGAGCTCACCCCCGCGCCCGCCGCAGCGCAGCTCTCCCTCCCCGAAGTGCTGGCCGACAATCGGGAGCCGACCGCCGGCGTGCACGACGCGTTCCGCAGCGCACTCACGGCTTTGGAGGCTGTGCGCGACCTGTTCGACGTTGCCGTCTTCCACCTTCCAGATGCATGGAGCGACGGACTCCGTACAGACGACTTCGATGCCCACCACGTCCTCAAGGGCTTGGCTGCACCGCTCGGGATACCAACCCAGGTGCTCAACGACCGAACCTTCGAGTTCGAGCACACCGCGTCGCGGTCGTGGCGCTTGGGAATTGCGCTCTACGTGAAGGGCGGGGGCGTGCCGTGGAAGCTCGCTCCGCTAGACGGTGTCCCACCCGAGAGCGCGTACATCGGGCTCGCCTACGGGTTTCGCGGCAACCCCCGCAACGCCGAGTTCGTCACCTGCTGCTCGCAGGTGTTCGATGCGGACGGGGGCGGGATGCAGTTCGTGGCGTATGACGCCCGCGACGTTGATGACCTCGAGGCCGTACGACGAAATCCTTACCTGAGCCGTGACGACATGCGCGCGGTCATGGCGCAGAGCCTTGAGCTCTACCAGCGACGCAACGGCGGCCGCACCCCTCGGAGAATCGTCGTCCACAAGACCACTGCGTTCACCGACGGCGAACTGGAAGGTGCACTCGACGCGCTCGCGGGTGTATCCGAGGTCGAGTGCATCAACATCACGCCTCATGTCGCCTGGCGAGGTGTGTGGCTGAAGGCGCCACGCGACAAATCTCTGAAGAGCGATCCCGACGGCTACCCAGTACGACGAGGAACGATGGTGCCGCTCTCCGGCTCCCAGGGCCTGCTGTGGGTCGCCGGAAACGTCGAGGGTGTCAGCACACGCGGCAACTACTTCCAGGGCGGAAAGAGCATCCCTTCGCCGGTGCTCTTCGAGCGTCAGGCAGGCAAGGGCTCACTGGATCTGGCCGCCGTCGAGATACTGGCTCTGTCGAAGATGGACTGGAACAACGACGCGTTGTACGACCCGGCGCCCGTAACCATTCGATATTCGCAGAGACTCGCCACCACGATCGCGCAGGTCCCCTCCCTGCCGAGGTCCGCATACCCGTACCGCATGTTCATGTAGCAACGTCCCGGTATCGCGACGGCGAAGACGACAACACGTCGAGCACCCCGTTGGGCGAGGCAGGACCCGAGCGCATCGGTGGACCGGCCGAACCCCCTACGGGCAAGCTCGGCGCCGAGCTTGGTTGAGATTGGCGAACGGCAGGCGGCCATCATTCGCGGCCTTGAACTGGGCGATCAGGTCGAACTCGACATCTGCCGGGTCCTCGGCAGTGACCAACCAGCCAACGTGCGCCTCGCTTGCTTCCGAGCACTGCCAGAGGAATCGACCACCCCAGTGCCCGGCCTTGCTGCCCATGCCCTGGCGCCGGTAGGCGTCGAGCCGATCTCGCAGGCTGGTTGCCTTGCCGATGTACAGCACAGCTGTGTCCGGGACCCACTTGGCCAGCAGCCGTGCTTCGTGAACCGTGGCACTCCTCCCTTTGTGTGAGCCAGCCGGGCTGGTCGTGAGGAACGAGACCGGCGCGATGGATGGCCGGAGGACGGCGCAGACGCCCGGCCTCGTTGGCAGACCTGCGGTCGGGAGCTCAACGAACCGAACCCAACCGCTGAACCCCCGGTGCTCGTAGTGGCCGCGAGCACTCAGGTACAGGTCCGACGTGTCGTCCACGTTGGCGCCCTGGGTGCTCGTCGTCACAACCCCAAATTGTCACACCCCCTGAGGAAGATGGGGGCAAGCAGCCGCCGGCATCAGCGGCCCGACGAACCGGGAGTACCGATGACACCACACGCCTTCGCCTGGGTCCCCGACGACGACCCGACTCGCCATTGGAGCGTCGCCGCCGGCTGGGCGGTCGAGTGGGTGGACGAACGCTGTCGCATGGAGGGCACGACCGGCGTGCTGGTCACGAACACCATGAGCCATCTCGGCGTGCCAGAGCTGAATGGGTTCGAGCAACGCAACACCAGGACCAGTTCGCGGGCTGGACGTGCCCGACGCGCGGAGGGCCAAGGACCGGTGCTCGCCTACGTCCCCGACGCGGGTGGGTTGGACTTCGCCACACGTCTGGCGAGGGACTCCTCCCTGGCCGTGGTCGAGACCGCCTCCTTTCCCTTGGGAGGCTGGGCGGCATACGTCGGTGCGTTCAACCTGGCGACCAAGGAGTTCGCCCGCCCGCTCGACCCCGCCGTCGCTGAGGCCGTCGAGCGTCTCACGTTCTACGGGAACAACGGGTTCGGTGATGACATCGGCAAGCGCATGGCGCGCTCGATCCTCGAAGACCTGCCTGACACACCCGCGTGGGGCCTTGGCCTGCTTCCGGGAGCCGTCCTCGCTGCAGGAGTCTCTGACCGCGGCGTGAAGAACCTCGAGAAGCTCGTGACCGGACTCGGGGCACTGCAAGCCTGACCGGTCGGTCGACCGGAGGATCCTCGGATCCTCTAGATCGACGACTGGTTCCCGGTGCTACAGGACCCGTCCGACGCACCGGTACCTGCGACCCCATTCCTTGGGGGTCGCGGCTAGCGGTCCAGGACCCGCCTCGCCAAGGGGTGGCCTCCGTAGGCCACCACCGAGCGCCGACTAATCAAGCACCGACCCGAGAGCGACGAGATGACCACACAGCGAGTACCTTCTGCCAGACCGCGCCGACTGCCGAATGCTCCGATGACGGAATCGAATCTTCCACCTGGGCTGGCCGAAGTTGCGGTTGGCGACCTCACACCCGACCAACTACTTGCTCTGCTCGAGGCAACCGCCGAGGGCGGGATCAGGCTCGCGTTCTCGGGGAAGCAGGCTGCCCGCCAGATCGCCCGCCGGGTCCGTCCTCGCACGCTGACCACAGTCAAGGGCCGCAGCTACGGCTCCACCGACGAGGTCGGGCAGAACCTCCTTATTGAGGGCGACAATCTGCAGTCGATGGTCACGCTCTACAAATACCGCGGCCAAGTTGACCTGATCCTGACCGACCCCCCCTACAACACGGGCAAGGACTTCCGGTACAACGATCGCTGGGACGAGGACCCGAACGACGACGGGCTCGGCGACCTGGTCGATGTCGACGACACAGCCCGCCACACAAAGTGGCTGAAGTTCATGTGGCCCCGCCTTCAGATGATGAAGGCGATGCTGAAGCCAGGTGGCGTGCTGGCTATATGCATCGATCACCGGGAACTGTTCAGACTCGGACAGATGCTCGATGAGCTGTTCGGTGAAGGGAACCGGATCGCGATCATCAACTGGCAGAAGTCCTACGCAGCCCGCAACGACAACAAGCACATCTCGACTGCCACAGAGTACGTGCTCGTGTATGCGAAGGACCTGGCCAAGGCTAAGACTGGCCTCCTCAACCGAACCGAGGCCATGGACTCGAAGTACACCAATCCGGACAATGATCCGAATGGCCTGTGGCGACCCGACAACGCCTGCGCGGGCGAAGGCGCGACACACCCCGGCATGGTCTACGGGATCCAGAACCCCTTCACAGGCCTCGTGCAATATCCACCGCCAGGCAAATGTTGGCGAAGCGAACGGCCGAAGATGAAGGCCTGGCTCGAAGAATGGGGCGGCGACTACGAAGAGCGTCCTGTCGAGGACGGCTGCCCTTCACCTGCGCTGGTCCTCAAGGGTGCATCGATCTCACAGGTCGATGGAGAATGGCGGTCAGGCCGCGAGAGCAAGGTCGTTCAGACCGCTCGCAAGCGCGCGACCAAGGTGCGCGACAACGAGGTGTGGCCCGAACTGTGGTTCGGCAAACAAGGCGAAGGGCGGCCGAACAAGAAGCGCTACCTGCAGCGGGTTAAGCGCGGAGCGGTGCCGCTGACATGGTGGGCCGACGACGACTACGAGACACCCGAGGTTCTCGATGCGGTGTCCTGGCCTCATGCCGAGTCCGGCCACTCCCAGACCGGGGTTAATGAACTCGATGCGGTGGTCGGTGACGGACACGGCTTTGACACGGTGAAGCCGCTAAAACTGTTTGAGAAGATCGTCCACCTGTGGTGCCGCCCTGACGGTCTCGTGCTTGACGTATTCGCCGGATCAGGCACGACCGGCCACGCAGTCCTGAACCTCAACAAGAAGTCTGAGTCAACGCGGCGCTTCATTCTGGTCGAGCAAGGTCGCCCCGAATCAGGCGACCCCTACGCCCGCACGCTGACCGCTGACCGACTCAAGAGGGTGATGTCGGGCAAGTGGAAAGCCGGGCCTCGCGAACCGCTCGGAAGCGGTTTTACCTACAAGCGCCTCAGTGGCAAGATCGATGGGGCGGCTGTTCTTCGGATGGCGCGGGCTGACATGCGCGACACGGTGATCTTCGCTCACTTCAACGAGTCGCGACGACGGGAAAACCTCACTTCGATCGAGGACGACTCTTACACCTACTTGGTCGCCAAGAACGCCGACAACGAAGGCTTCTTCCTCGTGTGGGATGGTCCGGACAAGAACACTGACCTAACGCGCGAGGTCTACTCATCCATCGTTGCGGAGGCAAAGGCAGCAGGCATCACCGTTGGCAAGTACCACGTCTATGCCCGCCGCTGGGTCTATCAGCGGAAGACCACGAGCTTCTACCAGATCCCCGATCACATCCTGGCCTCGTTCGGGCTCGACGTACGTAGTGAGCCGTTCGCCAACGAGGATCTCGATTGATCACGCTCTACCCCTTCCAACAGGCAGCAGCCGATGAGATGGCCGAAGGTGTACTTGGCTACATCTTTGAACCTGCCATGCGCGGAGCCGGTGCGAAGCGCCGCCCGATCCCGTATGTGCAGTTCCTGTCGTCCATCACAGCATCGGGCAAGACCGTCATCCTGGCTGACGCTGTGGCACAGATCGCAGCCCAGTCACCCGCCAAGCCGATTGTCCTCTGGTTGTCGAAGTTGAGCGTCGTCGTCGAACAGACGTTCGCGAATCTCGACGCAGGCGGGCAGTACCACGACCTCATAGATGAGTTCGAGGTTCGGGCGCTGGTCGATCTGTCGGTGACCGAACTTGAGACGATCGACAGCCCGTTCCTGTTCTTCGCCACCGTCGGCAAGTTCAACCGCAAGGACAAGGAGGGCCGCAAGGTCTACGCCTCACAGGTCGACAACGCTGACGGCTCGATCTGGGACTCGCTCAGCCTTCGGCCGGACCCAGCCGGCATCCGCCGGCCCCTCATCGTCGTCTACGACGAGGCGCACAACCTGACCGACCCGCAGACCGAACGACTGCTGGAGTTGTCCCCAAGCGCGTTCCTGCTGTCGACCGCGACGGCCAGAGTTCCAAAGGCCATGCAGACCGAGGTGGTCGACCAGCTGAAGAGCAACGACCTCACCGACGACGACCTACTTTCAAGCGTCGCCCCAAGCGAGGTCGCGGCCAGCGGCCTAGTCAAGACCAAGGTCGGCCTGATCGGCCGGCAGGCGCCGATGGAGGATGTCGTCTCTGAGATGTACGCGGACATCGTCGCCGCAGAGGCGGACGCTGCCATCCATGGCCTCGCTGGGAAGCCGAAGGCTGTCTACGTTTGTCGCACCAACATCGTCGAGGGCGATGACCGCCAGAGGGACGATCCGAAGCAGCCATTCCAGATGCGACAGGCGCCACCGATCCTGATCTGGCGGCATCTTGTAGACGGGCTCGGCGTCGACCCAGCCGAGATCGCGGTCTACTGCGACCTGAAGGTCGACAGGAGCCACCCGCTTCCTTCGGAGTTCGTGCTTTACGGAGCGGGCGATCGAGACTACGACGACTTTGTCAACGGCCCATACCGCCACATCATTTTCAACCAGAGCTTGCAAGAGGGCTGGGACGATCCATTCGTCTACTTCGCCTACATCGACAAGACGCTCGGCTCAACGATCGCGGCCGAACAGATCGTCGGCCGCCTGCTGCGACAGCCAGGCCGCAAGCATTACCCGGCGGACCGCCTCAACACGGCGCAGGTCCATGTGCGAGTCGAGAGCAACAAGGTGTTCACCGAGGTCGTCGACAGGACGCAAGCACGGCTTCGCGACGACAACGTACCGGTGCTGGTCACCACCTCCGGGCCAGGCAAGAAGCACCTGACGGTCCTGCAACCGAAGGAGATCCGGACGGTTCCCGAGATCGCTGAGCACTTCGATGAGGCGATCGACGAGCTGGCCGAGATCGAGACTGATGCCACCGACTTTCGCGGAGACGCCACGAATACCAGCGGCGTCGGCCTGAAGGCTCAGCTGGAGCGCGTCGTCGGAAGCGTTGATGACCCGTCGTTCGAGTGGGTCGAGGTCGGCTCGACCGCGCGGGTACTGGCGCGCTGGCTTTTTAGCAGGGCCTTGTCCCACAAGCATCCGCGTGCAGCATCAGCGGTGACGCTGAGCGATGGGAAGTGGGACGCTCCGATCGGGATCGGCAGCAGCGCTGCCAAGACGCTCAACGACCTGGCCGACAAGGCCGGGCTGGTCTTCGTCGAGGAGAGCTACGTCGAGGTGGCGAGCGACGACGACGACGACTACATCGTCGGCGACTATGTGTCTCGCGAGGCGATCGAGCCGTTCAAGAACGCGCTGCACGACGGATACGACGGCCTGAACCCGAGCCTTGAGCTGCCGTTCGCCAAGGCACTCGACAAGGTGGGGGTGCCGTGGGCGCGGAACCCGTCGCAGTCTGGCTACTCAATCCCAATCATCAGGATCGGCGGAAATACGAAGTTCTTCCCCGACTTCATCGTCTGGGGTTCGAAGGACGTGATCGTGATCGACACCAAGGGCTCACACCTCCAGCAGGACATGCGAGACAAGCTCATTCGACTCCAGCAGGCAGACGGCCGACCAAAGGTCCACATCCGCTTCGTCATCCAGGGCACGTTCAACACCGCGGGTGACAACGTCGGCAAGGGCGGCTACACCGTCGTCGGGTTCCGGCCAGATCACAAGGTGAAGTACAAGGCAGTCGCCGATCTGGCCACTGCCGCAGCGGCTGCCGCCAAAGGCACCCTCTAGCTGCGCGACCCCTCGGAGCGATCTACGCCAGCACCTGGACCGCCTACCTACACCGCAACGCGTTCGGCGGCCCGAAGTTGGCATCGACGATGTCACAGCCCGACTCCTGACGGGTCGACCCCAGATCGGTGCTGGATGGCATCCAGACGGGACGTCATGCTTGCCGTCGCGGCAATGTCGGCTGACCGGCCGGCAACCGCGGGCGGGGATGGCGCACTCTTTCTCGGCGAGGTCGCAATCGGCCCGGCTGCAGGCACCGGCTCCTGCGACGGCTCGGTCGTGGCTGCGAGTTGTTCGTCGATCTCCTCCTGGCGGCGGCGCAGGTCGGCGAGCTCCTCGGAACGGTCCCATGGCGTGCCGACACGGGCCGCCGCTCGGTCGGCTTCAGCTCTCGCCGAAGTGGCTTCCTGCTTCAGGTCGGCGATGGTGTCGGGGAGCCGGTGAAGGTGGCGTTCGAGCCGAGTGACGAGGTTGGACGGGTCGCTGCGGCTCAGGTCGTTGGCGAGGAAGCGGACGTCGATATGGGCGTCGGGGATGGTGACGCGGACCTCGTCCTCAATGGTGGTGATCGCTTGAGCCTGGACGGCGAGCCCGCCGAGCGTTCCGATCTGGCTCGAAGGTCCGCTGGTCTCGGGTGGGGTCTGGTCGAGGCGTTGCTGAAGGAGACGCTGAAGGTGCTCGCCTGCGTCCACCCGCTTCGTGTGCGTACGACCGTCGATGGTCATGGCGAACCGATCGCCGCGGGTATCGCTCACCCGACCGATGACCGCGTCGAGGTCGGCGGCACGCTGCTCGGCCTTCTCTGCTCGGTGAGTGGCGGTGTCGAGTGTTCGACGGAGGCGATGCTGGTCGTCGTGGTGCGCTCGCTCGAGTCGGGCGAGTCGAGCGACATCTGCGTCGACCGACGCCTTCTCGAGGACAAGGGGGTCTCCGGTGGCCAGCGCCTTGACTTCGGCAAAGGAGAGCGCCTGGTCGCCGATGTCGTCGACGTCGCGATCGGGCAGGTCGCCGCGGGTCACCTGGGCGATGAAGGCGGCCTTCCGTTCGAGGGTCTGCCACATGTAGGTGTCGAAGCTGCCCTCGGTGACGTATCGCAGCACGCGGACCTCGGGGTTCTGGTTGCCCTGACGGAGGATGCGCCCGTCGCGCTGCTCGATGTCAGCAGGTCGCCACGGCGCATCCAGGTGATGCATGGCGACGGCGCGCGCCTGGACGTTGGTGCCGACACCCATGGTTTCTGTGGAACCGACGAGCACCGAGACGGTGCCGTCCCGGCATGCGGCGAAGAGCTTGGCCTTAGCCAAGTCGCTCTTGGCATCCTGCATGTAGCGGATCGACCCGGCGTCGACGCCTCGACGAACCAGGAGGTCGCGTACCTCGTCGTAGGCGTTCCACCCTGCACCGGCCGGGGTGGACACGTCGCAGAACACGAGCTGGAGCGCCCCTGGTCGGAGCGTGAGCTGGCCGTGCTCGTCGGTGTAGCGGAGGTCGCGGGTGGCGTGGTGAACGACGGCGATCCGCTGCGCGGCAGCAGCGAGCTTCCCTCCGTCGGCTGGGGCACGTTCACCAACCAGTCGGAGGTCGAGGGCAGCGCGCCGGCCATCGCCAGTGACCTTGAGCATGTTGTCCTCGCTCGGATCGACGGCTCGGCTGCGGATCGCCTCTGCCCTCGATGCGAGGTCGGCGACGTAGCCGACGAGGGCGTCGTCGGATTCGACGACGATCGTTTCGGCCCGGCCGCCGGTGAGAGCGGGTACAGGGAGGTCGAGGTCGTCGTTGGTTCGGACGTCGGCGACTTGCCGGTAGAGGGTGAGGAGCTCGGGAACGTTCTGAAACCGGGCGAAGCGGGTCTGCATCCGGTAGGAGGCGCCGTCCGGTGCGAGTTCAAGC
>WPCK01405680.1_pt1 | contig 19487 bp, 17 predicted proteins | sample 5399851 | NCBI WGS metagenome assembly WPCK01 (sample SAMN12869471, study PRJNA574797) | sludge metagenome | isolation source: wastewater treatment of pH11 | place: China:Beijing | collected 2019-05-20 | reverse complement strand
TGGGGACATGACCTACCGAGCCGACGAATACCGCGCCGCCACCGACCGCTACGACCGCCTCCCCTACCGCCGGTGCGGGCGCAGCGGGCTGGACCTGCCGGTCGTGTCACTCGGCTTGTGGCACAACTTCGGCGACGATGTGCCCCTGGAGCGCCAGCAGGCCATCCTGCGCCGCGCCTTCGACCTGGGCGTCACCCACTTCGACCTGGCGAACAACTACGGCCCGCCCTATGGCTCGGCCGAACGCAACTTCGGCACCCTCTTCGCGCGCGACTTCCGGCCCTACCGCGACGAGCTGATCCTCTCGACCAAGGCCGGTTATGACATGTGGCCGGGGCCCTACGGTCAGGGCGGGGGCTCACGCAAATACCTGCTCGCGTCGCTGGACCAGTCTCTGGCCCGGATGGGCGTCGACTATGTCGACATCTTCTACAGCCACCGTTTCGACGCGACGACCCCGCTGGAGGAGACCCTGGGGGCGCTCGACTCGGCCGTGCGCGCGGGCAAGGCTCTCTATGTCGGCATCTCGTCCTACTCCGGTGAGCGCACCCGCGAGGCGGTCGCGATCCTGCGCGAGATGGGCACGCCACTGCTCATTCACCAGCCGTCCTACTCCATGCTCAACCGCTGGATCGAGCGCGACCTGCTCGACGTGCTCGGCGAAACGGGGGTGGGTTGTATCGCCTTCTCACCGCTGGCCCAGGGCATGCTCACCAACAAGTACCTCGGCGGGATTCCCGCGGATTCCCGTGCGGCGCAAGGAAAGTCGCTCGACCCGGCGCTGCTGACCGACGCCGCCCTGACCCACATCCGGGCGCTCAACGACATCGCCGCAGCCCGCGGGCAGTCGCTGGCGCAGCTCGCCCTGGCGTGGGCCTTGCGTGACCAGCGAGTCACGTCCGTGCTCATCGGAGCCTCCAGCGTGGCTCAGCTTGAGGACTCGCTCGCGGCGACGACAAATCTGGACTTCACCGACGACGAGCTCGCGGTCATCGATGCGCACGCGGTCGAGTCGGGGATCAACCTCTGGGCATCCTCCTCCGCGCACTAGCCAGCCCGGCTCGGCGGATCCGGGCTGGCTAGACTCCGAGCGTGGCCGACGACCTGCCTGCGGATGCGCGGAGGGTGCAAGTCCGGCGCTTCTTCGGGTTGTTCGGCGGGGTCCTCGATCGGTCGACGGTGGGTGTGCTCGTCCTGGCCGTCCTCTTCGCGGGAACAGGCGCCGCAGGTGGCTGGTCGGGAGCCGAAGCCCAGGAGAATGCGCTCGTGTCCGCCGAGCCCGGTGCCGCCGTCACGGCTGACCCGCTCACCGTGACGATCAAGAAGGCGTATGTCGCCGACGCCATCCCGAGCCTGGCTCCGGCCCGACCGGGATCGCGCTTCGTCCTGGTCACGGTGACCGTGGAGAACACGTCCCCTCGGCCGGTAGACGCTCGCACCAGCGCAGCCAGTTTTCAGGTGGCCCTCCCCGGGCTGCGGCAATTCGGTCGACCTGTGTCCCCGGAAGCCGCCCGGCCGGACGTGGTGCGCGCCCTCGATGCGACCCCGCTGGGAGCCCTGCAGCCCGGCGTCGTGCAGAATCTCGCCCTGGTGTGGGAGCAAGACGCCGCGCAAGAAGTTCCGCAGCAGGTATCGATCGTCGTCGTCGGGCACACCTGGCGGGTGTCCGCCCTCGACGGGTCGCGGCAGTGGTTCGATCCGACGCCAGCGGCGACTGTCGAGCTGCCACTGGCCCCACTACCGGCGGTCTGAGATGACCACTCGGCAGAATGCCGTCACCGGCCTGGTCGTCATCGCCGCGCTGGCCGCTGGATCCGCGCTCATCTCACGAGTACCCGGGCCGCAGGAGGTCGCCCTGGCACCCTTCCTCCATGCGGGCACGGTGGGCGCTCCCATCCACCTGCGCACCGGCGAGATCGTCGTTGACGGGGTGCAGGCCAGCACTCAGGTGCGGCAAGGGGCGATCACCGCGAGCACGACCGGGCACTGGCTGGTCGTCACGCTGCGCTACACCGCCGCTGACACGCCGGCCTCGTTGGCCGGGATGACCGTCCAGAGCCGCGACGGGCGCACCTACTCCCTGGCCCGTCCGTTCCAGTCCGCGTGCGGCGTCGGGCAACCCGGCGTGACCATCGCGTGCAGTATGCCGTTCGAGCTTGCGCCCGATGCGCTCGAAGGGGCGCACCTGAGGGTTCCCGCTGCCCTCTTGGGGGGCGGCGAAGGCGACGACATCGCGGATGTGGATCTGGGCATCGACGCCGCGACAGCAGCGCGCCTGGCCGTGGCCACCGAGCCGGTGCGGATCGAGGCCGTCACCGTGGTCGGCGCCCAGCGGGTTGGGGGCACGCCATGACATCAGACCCCGCGGCGCGTCACACCGGTCAGCAGCCACTACCGTCGTGGTGGCGCCGCAATCGGGTTGCGCTGGTCGCGCTGCTCCCGATGCTCGCCCTCGCGCTGGCAGCGTCGTCCTTTCGCTACGTGTCGATCTATCGACCGACCACCTTCGTGGCGGGTCAGGTCGCGACCGGCTCGACCGGGCGCTTCTTGGCGCCCGTGCCCGGTGCGGAGCCGCCGACAACCCGGGACGTGTCCATCACCCTCGTCTCGGCGACCCCACATGCGAGCAGCGGCGACCTCGGCGCAGCGAAGGGCACCCGGCTGTGGGAGGTGGAGCTGGAGTTCGCAGCCGATCCGGGTGTCCCCTTGACCGGCTGCACGATCGAACTCCTGGACGCCGCTGGTCAGGTCTATGGGACGGCCGGGGGCAAGCCGGTGCCGGCGACCGGCCGGGACCGCACGGCATACCCGGCCTGTGTTCCCGAAGCCACTCCGGGACCGGAGCTCGATCTGGACGGGCGGGTGATCCCCGCGACAGGTCGGCAGCGCCCGGCGAGCTGGCCCGTCCTGGCGGTCATCGCCATCCCGACCTCTGGCACGCCTGTCGCGGTGCGGATCCATTGGGGCCCACCGGACTACGCGCAGCTGCCGTTACCTTGACGCGGCGCGCTGCGCGAGGATGATCCGGTTGACGGCGGCGGCCAGCAACGTCGCGACCAGGACGAAATAGCACCCACGGGCCACCATGCTCACGATGGGCTGGTATGCCGCGCCGGCCAGAGCCGCCTGCGGCCCGATCACTCCTCGCGCGATCCACGTGACGGCAGATTGAACGAGCGTCGCGCTGACGAACACCAGACAGACCAGCACCATCGGCACGACACCGGCGACTGCGACCTTGCCGATCGCGGTGCGGGTGGACTGGATCGGACTCGTGATCGGTTCCAGCGCATTCCCGGTCGCGGTCCATAGCGGCTCCGGGAGCCGGTCGGCGAGCCGACGCAGGGCCGATCGCTCGGGTTCGGGTAGCTCCTCCTCTGCGGTCGGCCGCCCCGCAGCCGCCCGGGAAGGCGGGGTGAGGGCACCTCCGAGAATGGTGGTGCCCATGGCCAGCCAGGCGACGGGCACGACGACCAGGTCGCCGAGATCTCCGAGGAGGGCGCCAACCCCGTCACGGATCGCGACGAGCGGCCCGGACACCGGACTCGCCAGCAAGAGCAGGTTTTCCCACCACTCGGTGACGGTCGCCACAACCACTCGTGATCGCACCCACTCGGTGATGGCGTCGAGGTGGCTCGCCAACGAAGCGGCGAGGGTGACCATCCAGAGCGCCTCCACGTAGCCACCGAGAGCGGCCCAGCGCCAGGAGCGGCCGACCAGGCCATATCCGGCGATGACCCGTCGCAGCACCAGCGCGAGCCCAACGATCAGCAGCAACGGCCAACCGGAGGCGATGAGTGCTCGGGAGTAGTCCGCAGTGAGGGGTTGCGAGACTGCCTCGTCGAGGGTGGTGTCATGGACGAACTGCACGGTGTCGTCACGGAGCAAGCCCTGGGTGCTGTAGACCGCGAGGAACGGGATGAGTACGGCCGTCGCGACCTGCCAATGGCTGCGCCAGTCATTCGCCGACCCCGTGCTCGCACCGGCCCAGGGAAAGGCGGCCAGGCCCTCCCCCGCGACGCGGATCATCACCACGAGGGCGATGAGAGTCAGCAGGGACGCCAACGGCACGAGCAGGACCGCGGCGGTGGGGCTGCGATCGGAGACCCAGGTCGCCAACCACAGCACACCCATTCGCCCCGCCGCGCCGGCGAGGTAGAGGACCCCAAGAATCGGCCAATGCCGCAACAGAGCCCGGGCAGTATCGGCGAGGACCTCCCCGACCCCCCTGAAGCCCTGGTGCAGCACACGCACCCGGTCGTCAGACGGTCAGGTGCGGGCGGATCGGCCGCTCGCCCTGGTCGAAGACCAACTCGGGACGACCCACGAGGAGCGGGTCGGGAGTGCCCACGATGGAGTAGTCCTTGTCGGGGTAGTCGACCCGAGACAGCAGGACGCGCATGGCCTCCAGTCGAGCGCGCTTCTTGTCGTTGGACTTCACGACCGTCCAGGGAGCTTCCTTGGTGTCGGTGTAGAAGAACATCGCTTCCTTGGCCTGGGTGTAGGCGTCCCACTTGTCCAGGCTCGCCAGGTCGGTGGGCGAGAGCTTCCACTGGCGGACCGGGTCGATCTTGCGCCGCTCGAACCGCCGCAACTGCTCGGCGCGACCGACCGAGAACCACAACTTGACCAGGGTCACGCCCGAGCCGATGAGCATCTTCTCGAAGGCCGGGCACTGCCGGAGGAACTCAAGGTACTCACTCGGGGAGCAGAAGCCCATGACCCGCTCGACACCGGCGCGGTTGTACCAGGAGCGGTCCATGAGGACGATCTCACCGGCAGCCGGCATGTGCACGACGTAGCGCTGGAAGTACCACTGGGTGACCTCGCGCTCGGTCGGCTTCTCCAGCGCGACCACCCGCGCTCCACGCGGGTTGAGGTGCTCCATGAACCGCTTGATCGCCCCACCCTTGCCGGCTGCGTCGCGGCCTTCGAAGACGACGACGACCTTGGAGCCGGACTCCTTGACGTACTTCTGCAGTTTGAGCAGCTCGATCTGAAGCAACCGTTTGGTCGCTTCGTACTCGGCCAGCTTCATCTTCTTGGTGTAGGGGTAGTTCTGCTGCCACGCGATGGGGTCCGGGTCCAGCGGCTCGCCGGGCACGTAACGGATCTTGGCGTCATCGCCCTCCTGCTCGAGGAGCATGCGGTTGCGCAGCTGGTCGAGGGTCTCCGTCGAGGGCGTGAAGGTCGAGGTGGAGTAGACGAACGTGCCATCGTCATGGGCCTGACCGAGGGTCTCTGACGGCTTGGTGGGTGCCGAGTTCTGATCGGACATCGGTGGCCTTCCTCGCGTGGTCGATTGGGTCGATGCTAGGGGACAAGGAGTAGGTATTTGCCGTCGGGTCAGGTTGACTTGGCCCATGATTCACGGCACATATGCCCCCAGTCCGAGCGGGTGGGTCCGCAACCAGGTCGAGGCGATCGAAGCGGCCGGCGACACGGCCGTCGTCGGCGTCGGCGGGGGTCGGGTCATCCTCATGACCATGGTCGGTCGCAGCTCGGGACTGGTGCGCAAGGTGCCGGTCATGCGAGTGGAAAACGACGGCCGGTATGCCGCCTTCGGCAGCCTCGGGGGCGCGCCCAAGGACCCCGCGTGGGTGGGCAATCTCCGCGCCAACCCGGACATCGAGGTCATGGACGGCACGGTCAGCGTGCCGATGCGGGCGCGGGAAGTCTTTGGTGAGGAGCGGCAGCTGTGGTGGGAACGGGGAGCCGCCGTCTTCCCCGACTACACGGCATACCAGGCTCGGACCACCCGGGTGATCCCGGTGTTCGTCCTCGAGCCCCGCTGACCGAAATCCGGCCCGCCTTCTCGTCCCCGGTGCGTCATAAATGTGATATCACTTAGATGTCACAAACCGTCGCCCGCAGGAGGCGCCCCATGAACACCCCACAGTCCATCCCCACCGACGCTGGCGACCCCAATCTCCAGCCCAGCCTGGACCCGGTCACGCTGCCGCCGGCCGGCACTCCGGTCGGACATGACGGCGCCCGGGTCGCCGTGACCGAACGTCCGGCCTTCGCCGTCGATGGCTTCCTTGCCCTGGCTCTCGGCCTGGCCCTCATCGCGTTCGCGGTGTGGCGGGGCATCACCCTCGCGACGTCCGGCGTCGAGGCTCCCAGCGGCGGCGACATCGCCGCGATCATTGTCCCGATCTTGCTCGCTACTTTGGTCTTCAGCGCTGTCGTGGTCGTCCAGCCTGGCCAGACCAAGGTCGTGCAGTTCTTCGGCCGCTACATCGGCACGGCCCGACGCACCGGGCTGCTCATGCTCGTGCCGCTGACCACCAAGAAGAAGGTCTCGGTCCGGGTCAACAACTTCGAGACCAACGCCCTCAAGGTCAACGACGCCGACGGCAACCCGGTCGAGATCGCCGCGATCGTCGTCTGGCAGGTCGCCGACACGGCGAAGGCATCCTTTGCCGTCGAGGCCTACCAAGACTTCGTCAAGGTGCAGTCCGAGGCCGCCCTGCGGCACGTGGCGACCAGCCACCCCTATGACGACCCCGAGGGTCGGGGCGAGTCGCTGCGGGGTTCGACCGACGTCGTCTCCGGCGAGCTAGCCGTCGAGGTGGCCGCCCGCGTGCAGGTCGCCGGCGTCGAGATCATCGAGGTGCGGATCAGCCATCTGGCCTATGCCCCGGAGATCGCCCAGGCGATGCTGCAGCGTCAGCAGGCCTCGGCGATCATCGCCGCTCGCTCCAAGATCGTCGACGGCGCGGTCGGCATGGTCGAGATGGCGCTCTCGCGCTTGGAGGACGACGACGTGGTCATCCTCGACGACGAGCGCAAGGCGGCCATGGTGTCCAACCTGCTCGTCGTGCTCTGCAGCGAGGCCAAGGCGTCCCCCATCGTCAACGCCGGCAGCCTCTACCACTGATGCCGTCGTGACGGATCCCGCTACCCAGCCCTCCCTGCCGACCTCGGGGCGCCCTCGCCGCGAGCGGCGGGCGGTCCTGGTGCGCCTGGACCCAGCCGTTCACGAGGCCCTCGTCCGCTGGGCGGATGACGAATTGCGCAGTCTCAACGCCCAATTGGAGATCATCGTCCGCCAGGCGCTGCTCCAGGAGGGGCGTATGCCGGGCCACTCCGGGCCGCTCCCCCGGCGTGGTCGACCGCCCAAAGCCGCAGCGGGCGAGAGCTCATCGCACTGAACGTCACCGACAGCAGAGCGTGAGCCCGAGGGAAGGTCAGAGGGGCCGGTCCAGCGGACCGGCCCCTCCTGCTGTGCGCTATCGCATCGAACGGATCACCTGACCGACACGGACTCTCGCGTCGAGGGCTGCGCCGGCGCAGGCTGTCCGGCGGCGTGACGCAAGCCGAGCAGACCGAGGATGAGCATGAGCGCTGCACCCGCGAAGGAGGCGATGGCGGCATACCCGGCGATCTTGCCCATCGTGCCGAAGGCGTACGCGTTGAGCAGTAGACCGCGCAGGGTCGATCCCATGAATTGGCTCATCCGCAGCTCGCCGAGTTTGGCGACCTGGTCCTGGTCGGCGCCCGGGGTGGCCTTGAGCTTGTTGTACTCCGAAGACACTTCGGCGTAGGTCTTGCCGGCAGCCGCCTTGTCCATGTGCACGAGGATGTAGTGGTCGGCGTAGGCCTTGGCCTGGTCGCCGTTCTCCATCTTCTGGCCGGCGAACTCGGCGAGGTAGGGCTTGATGAGCGGGTCCTCGATGGCCGCACCCGCCGGCATGGTGATCTTCTGCTCGAGCAACTGGCTGCGGACATTGTCGGCGACGAAGTTGCTGGCCCAGGTGAGCAGGCCGCCCGCGACCAGCAGCACCATCGCCATGATGAGGCCGGTCCAGGAGATGAGCTTGTCGAGTACCTTGCGCATGGTGACACCCTTCGACTCTCGTTGTGGGAGAGCACAATTGCTGATGTTGATGCCTCAACCATGCGCCAGCTGTGAACCGTCGCGCCGGAGCCGAAGGTCCCCCAAGACACGAGGCATGGGTCACATCACGCCCTGAGGGCAGCCGTCAAGGTGTAGGCGCGCGGCCGCGCGCAAAGCCTGCTGCCGAGGGCAGTAGCGTGACGCCATGGCTGTGACACTTCCGGACCGGGCCCGCATCGTCGTCATCGGCGGTGGTGTCATCGGCACCTCGATCGCCTACCACCTGGCTCTTGCGGGCGAGTCGGATGTCGTTGTGCTGGAACGAGATCGGCTGACCAGTGGTACTACCTGGCATGCCGCGGGGCTGATGACGACGTTCGGATCGCTCTCGCACACGTCAACCGAGATGCGCCTCTACAGCCGGGACCTCTACGCCCGGCTGGAGGCAGAGACCGGACAGTCGACCGGGTTCCGCCCGGTGGGGCTCATCGAGGCCGCGGCGGACGTCGAGCGGCTCGAGGAATACCGTCGAGTCGCCGCCTTCCAGGGCGCCCTCGGTCTGGAAGTCCACGAGATATCCCCCGCCGAGATGGCCCAGCGATTCCCCTTCGCCAGCACGGAGGACCTCCTGGCGGGCTTCTGGGTGCCCGGCGACGGTCGAGTCAACCCGGTGGACCTCACCATGTCCCTCGCCAAAGGCGCCCGCCAGCGCGGGGTCCGAGTCATCGAGGGCGTCACCGTGACGGACGTGCGGATCCAGCGCGGCGTGGTGACGGGCGTTGACACCGACCACGGGCCGATCGAGTGCGAGCAGGTCGTCAACGCGGCCGGCATGTGGGCCCGCGAACTCGCTGCCCAGAGCGGTCTGGTCGTCCCCAACCAGGCCGCCGAGCACTACTACCTCATCACCGAGGCCATCGAGGGGGTCACCTCCGACCTGCCGGTGTTTGAGGATCCCTCCTCCTACGGCTACTACCGCGAAGAGGGCGGCGGCCTCATGGTCGGCCTCTTCGAGCCGGTCGCCGGTCCCTGGCGCGTGGACGGCATACCGGCGCAGTTCTCGTTCGGGACGCTGCCCCCCGACTGGGAGCGGATGACCCCGTTCCTGGAGCGGGCGATGGCGCGTGTGCCGATCACCGAGACCGCGGGCATCCGCACCTTCTTCTGCGGTCCCGAGTCGTTCACGCCCGATCTCGCCCCCGTCGTCGGACCGGCGCCCGGCCTGCGCGGCTACTTCGTCTGCGCGGGGCTCAACTCAATCGGCATCCTCTCCGCCGGCGGGCTCGGGCGCATCGTCGCCCATTGGCTGACGAGCGGCCGGCCCGATGTCGACGTCACCGGGTTCAGCGCCGACCGTTTCCACGACTACCACCTCACGCCCACCTTCCGTCGCCAGCGCACCACCGAGGTCCTCGGCACGGTGTATGCCGCGCACCCGCCGGGGTTCGCCCTCACCAGCGCCCGAGGTGCACGCCGCTCCCCCGTCCACGACCGGCTAGCCGCCGCTGGCGCGTTCTTCAAGGACGTGTCCGGGTGGGAATCGCCCGACTGGTATGCCGGCCCCGGCGCCACTCCCAGCGCGGCCGCGAGCTGGTCCCGGGCCCCGTGGTGGGAGCACTGGGAGGCCGAACATCGCGCTGTCCGTGAGGGGGTCGGCCTGCTGGATATGTCGTTCATGGCCAAATTCCTCGTCCAGGGCCCCGATGCCGGCCGCCTGCTGTCGTGGCTGTCGACTGCTGAGGTCGACGGGCCGACCGGGCGGATCACCTACACCCAGTGGCTGGGCGGCGACGGTGGGTTGGAGGCCGACCTCACCGTGACCAAGCTGGCCGACGAGCGCTTCCTCGTGGTGGCCTCGGATACCGCCCATGGCCACGTCCGAGGACTGCTCGACAGCGAGATCACTTTCGGCGCCCCAGCCGACGGGCAGGGCGCCCGGTGGCGGGCGACGAGCACCGACGTCACCGGTGCCAATGCGATGTTCTCGCTGCAGGGCCCGCGTTCCAGAGAAGTGCTCTCGGCCGCCACTCACGCAAAGGTCGACGGGGAGTCGCTCGGGTTCCGGGACGTGGTGCCCGTCGACCTGGGACTCGCGACCGGTTGGTGTGCCCGGATCACCTATGTCGGCGAGTTGGGCTACGAGCTCTACGTCCCCACCGAGATGGCCGTGCAGGCCTGGGACCACCTGACTGCGGCCGGCGAGTCGGCCGGGCTGCGATTGGTGGGCCTCAAGGCCCTCGGCAGCCTGCGCCTGGAGAATGCCTACCGTGACTACGGGCACGACATCGACAACTCCGACGGCCTGCTCCAGGTCGGCCTCGGGTTCACGGCCGCGATTGACAAGCCGGGAGGCTTCCGCGGCCGGGAGGCGGTGCTGGCAGCCCGGGCGGACGGCATACCGGTCTCGCGGTTGGTGCAGGTGCTGGTGACCGACCCCGCCGCGGTGCTCCACCACGGGGAGCTGCTCCTGCGCGACGGCGAGATCGTCGGCGACGTGCGCTCGGGCTCCTACGGCTGGACCCTCGGCGGTGCGGTCGGGCTCGGGATGGTCGGCTGCGAAGCCGGGGTCAGCGCAGGATGGCTCGCCGAAGGCGAGTGGACCGTGCAGATCGGCACCCGCCGGTATGCCGTGCAGGTCTCCTTGCGCCCGCTGTACGACCCGACGGGGGCGCGGATCAGCGGGTGATCCACGCCCCCGTCGTGGGGTGCTGTCGGGAGCCGACTGGGCCGAAGTTCAGCCCTGTAGTTGGGCCCAGATCTCGCGGTCGCGTTCGGCGGTCCAGATTGTCGGTCGCTCGACGCCCTGCAGCTCTTCCCAGGTGCGGGCCACGTCGAAGGGCAGGGTGTGCTCGAAGATCGGCCAGTGCCCGTAGGTCGGGGAAAGCGCCGCGTGGCAGGCGTCGAAGGCGTCCTTGAGCGTGCCGCCAGCGGCTTGGGTTGCCCGGACGTTGTCAATGATCGCGGTGATGAAGCCCCGCGACTGCTCGATCGCCGCGTGGACGGCCTCCTTGCCGCGCGGGATCTCGCCCCGGCCACCGACGATCATCTCGGCATCCATCGCCTTGACCGCGTCGAGGGTCGTCGAGGACCACTCTTGGTGGAAGGCGTCGCCGGTGTAGAGCGCTGCCTTGGCCTCGACCAGGTCACCGGCGAACATGATCCGGTGCTTGGGCAACCAGGCCACGATGTCTCCTTCGGTGTGGCCTCGGCCGAGGTACTGCAGGACGAGGTCTCCCCGGTCGCCGCCGAGCGGGATGGTCATCCGGTCGGAGAACGTGAGGGTCGGCCAGGTGAGTCCCGGAATGCCGTCCGGCTCCTTGAACAGGCGCGGCATACGGCCGTATTCGCTGGCCCAGTCCTGCATCCCGCGCTCCTGGATGAGGAATTGGGTGCGCTCGTGGGCGATGATCTCGTCGGCCTCGAAGGCGCTCGCGCCGAGCACGCGCACCGCGTGATAGTGCGAGAGCACGAGGTAGCGCACCGGCTTGTCGGTGTGCTCGCGCAGCTTGACCAGCCAGTCCCGGGCGGCCGCGGGGGTCGCCCGGGCTTCGAACGCCACGAGGAAGTCCTCCCCTTCGATCGCCCCGACGTTGGGGTCACCCTCTGCGGTGAGGGCGTAGACACCATCGGCGAGCACCTCGAGGGTCTCGGTCTTGGCGGCCAGATCGGTCGAGGAGGCGAACGGCTTGCTCATGAGGAGGACTTCCTTCGTGTGTCGTGACTAACTGCCGGCAGCCGTCCCCGCCTTGGGCGTGACGGGGGCCGCCACACCGCTGGACGAGGTGGACGACCCACCGAGGTATGCCGCGCGGACGCGTTCGTCCGACGCGAGATCGGCCGGGGTGCCCTCGGCGACGACCCGACCACGGTCCATAACCATGACCCGGTCGGCGACCTTGAACGCGGCCCGGACGTTCTGCTCGACGAGCAGGACGGCGAGGCCCTTGTCCCGCAGAATGCCCAGGGCGGTCATGATCTCGCCGACGACCTTGGGGGCCAGCCCCAGGCTGGGCTCGTCGAGGATGATGACCGACGGGTCGGACATCAACGCGCGGGCCATGGCCAGCATCTGCTGCTCGCCACCGGACAACGCACCGGCCGCGAGGAGGATCCGGTCGTTGAGGCGTGGGAAGAGCGCCAGCGCCTCGGCCCGCCGTTCGGCGAAGCCGCCTTCCTTACGCCGCACGTAGCCACCGAGGACGAGGTTGTCCTCGACCGTGAGGGTCGGGAAGACCAGCCGGTTCTCGGGGACGTGCGCGAGTCCGAGGGACGCGATCTTCTCCGCACCGTACGACGTGATGTCGGTGCCGCCGAGCTTGACCGTGCCCTTGGCCGGCTTGAGCAGCCCGGAGACCGAGCGCAACACCGAGGTCTTGCCGGCGCCGTTGGCGCCGACGAGGGCGAGGACCTCCCCGGGAGCGACCGCGAGGTCGATCCCGTGGAGCACCTGCAAGCGGTCGTATGCCGCGTGCAGCCCGGTGACGGTGAGGCCCGCAGGGGGTCGCGCGGTCATCGAGTGTCTCCTTCGGATGCGCTGTCGACGGCGTGGGCCGCAGCTGCCTTCTCCACCGTAGCCTCCGCCTCGTCATCGGTGCCCAGATAGGCCGCGATGACGACCGGGTCGTTGGTGACTTCGGCCGGCGTGCCGAGCGAGATGAGCTTGCCGTCGTCGAGCACGGCGACCCGATCGGCCAGGGCCATCACGGCGGCCACGTCGTGCTCGACGAGCACGATCGTCACTCCCGTCGCCTTCACCTTGCGCAGCAGCCACGAGAGGCTGTCGCGTTCCGGACCCGACAGACCTGCCATGGGCTCGTCGAGCAGCAAGAGCGAGGGCTCGAGCGCGAGTGCTCGGGCGACCTCGACCTGACGCTGCTTGCCGAAAGCCAGATCCGCGATCGGGTGGTCGGCCAAGGCCGTGAGCGCCATGGCGTCGACCGCAGCCTGGGCTGTCGTCTCGATGTGCCGCTCTTCAGCACGATCGGCCATGACCATGCCGCGCAAGAGCCCGGCCTTGGAACGCAGGTGGCGGGCCACCTTGACGTTACCCAGGACGGTCGTGCTCTTGAAGGTCTGCAGGTTCTGGAAGGTGCGGGTGGCCCCCAGATTGGCAGCGACGTGCGGAAGCTGGCCCGCGACCTCTTTGCCGTGCAGCTTGACCGAGCCCTCGGTCGGCGGCAGGACTCCGGTGATCATGTTGAAGGCCGTTGTCTTGCCAGCCCCGTTGGGACCGATCAGCGCGACGATCTCACCGGCCTTGATGTCCAAGCTGAGGTTGTCCAGCGCCGTGACGCCGCCATAGCGCTTGGTCAATCCCTCGATCTGCAGGATCGAGGTGCCGACCGGCTCGTGGTCGGTGCGGGCGAGGATTCCCAGCGACTTGTCGAGCAGCTCGCGTTGCTCGGCCTGGCTGATCTCGTGTTCGTGCGCGCCATGCTTGGCCGGGTCGGGCTTGGTGAGCTTGGCCCGCACTCGCGACCAGAGCTGGGCCAGACCACCGGGCATGAGGATGATCACCAGGACGAGGATGACACCGAACCCGATGAGCTGGACCTCGCCCTTGGCACTGGGGATGATCACGGGCAGCAGCGCGCGCAGGCCCTCGTCGAGCACCTGGACGGCCACCGCACCGATGAGGGCGCCCCAGACCGTGCCGAGGCCGCCGAGGACGACCATGAGCAGGATCTTGACCGACACCTCGAAGTGCGTCACCGACGGGTTGACGATCGTCAGCCAGTGGGCGTAAAACACACCGGCCAGACCGGCATACCCGGCCGACAGCACGAAGACCCGCAGCCGCAAGGCGAAGGTGTCCACCCCGAGGCATTCGGCCGCGACCTCGGAGTCGTTGACTGCGCTGAGGGCGCGGCCAGTGCGGCTCTTGACCAGGTTGACCGCGAGCCACATGCCGATGACGATGACCGGGGTCAGCAGCAGGAAGTACTCCTGCGCTGTGTCATAGGTGCGCCCGCCGAAGGCCAGGCTCGGCAGGCCATAGAGACCTGACGTCGACCCGAGAGCCTCCGACTCAGTCACGATGACGCCGATGATGATCCCGAGGCCGAGGGTCGCGAGAGCAAGGAAATGCCCGCGCAGCCGCAGTAGCGGCAGGCCGACGATCAAGGCAACGATCATCGACGCGACGACAGCGATCGGGGCCGCGACGAGGAAGGGCAGGTTGGCCTTCGAGACAAGCACGGCCTGGGTGTAGGCACCCACGGCGATGAACGCCGCGTGGCCCAGGCTCACCTGACCGGCGAGCCCCATGAGCAGGGACAAGCCGATGGCGGCCAGACCATAGATGAGGGCGTAGACACCGATGTCGACGACGTTGTGTGGGGCCACGAGCGCGAAGAGGACCAAGAAGATCGCCAGCGCCACGAAGGGAAGCTGGCGACGCAGCATCGGGCTCATACCCGCACCGCCGAGCTCTTGCCGGCCAAGCCGTGCGGCTTGAACAGCAGGACGAGCACGAGAACGACGAACGCAACGGCGTCACGGTAGCCAGAGCTGAGGTAGCCAGCCACGAGGTTTTCCAGGATCCCGAGGCCGAGACCACCCAACATCGCTACCCGCAGTGAGGTGAGCCCACCGAGGGTGGCTGCGACGAAGCCCTTCAGACCGAGGGTGAGACCGCTGGTCCAGGAGCTCAGGTAGATGGGGCTCCCGACGATACCGGCCACGCCACCCACCAGGCCGGCGACCGCGAAAGCGACGACGGTGGCGGTGCGCGGTGAGATGCCCACCAGTCGGGCGGCAACGGGTTGCTCGGCACAGGCGCGCAACGACTTGCCGCGCACCGTGTGCTCGTAGAACCAAATGACGCCATAGGCCACCACGGCCGAGACACCGAGGACCCACAGTTCCTGGCTACGAATGCTCACCCCACCCAGGACGATGTCCGAGCCGGGGAAGGTCGGCAGGCCCTTGGCCTCCGGCCCCCAGATGAGCAGCATGAGCGCCTTGACGGCCGTCGACACACCCAGGGTGAGGATGATCGAGGTCAGTGGCGTCATCTTCTTGACCGGAGCGATGGTCATCCGCTCCAGGAGCACAGCGATCCCAATAGTGATCGGGATGGCGACGAGGATGGCAACAAGCAGGGGCAGCCCAGCGCCGACGGCGCTAATCGCCGTCAACCCGGCCAGGGCGGCATATTCGCCCTGGACCAGGTTGACGATCTCGCGAACCGAGAAGATGGCGACGAAACCCAACGCCACCAACCCGTAGACGGCCCCCTGAGCCAGCCCGGCGAAGACCAGCTGGAGGAGGTCGATCATGAGGTGTTAGCCCGCGACCTTCCAGGCTTTGTTCTCCACCGTGACCATGACGAGGGCGTCCTTGGTCAGACCCGAGTGATCGGTCGGGGTCATGGTGAAGACGCCGCTCACGCCCGGCCACTTGCTGGTCGCCTCGAGCGCGTCACGCAGCTTGGCGGAGTCCGTGCCGGCCTTCTTCAGCGCCTCGACGGTGATCATGAAGCCGTCGTAGGCGTGCCCGGCGAAGGTCGACGGGTTGGCGTTGTACTTGGCCTTGAAGTCCGAGATGAACTTGGTCACGACGGGCTTCTGCGGGTCGTCGGCCTTGAGCTGGTCGGCGACGAGCATGCGACCGAGCGGGGCGCGCAGACCATCGGCTGTGTCACCCGCGGTGTCGAGGAATGCCTGGTTGCCGATGCCGTGCGACTGGTAGACCGGCACGTTGAGGCCGAGCTGCTTGTAGGCCTTCTGCGCCAGACCGGCGGCCGGCGGGATGCCCCAGATGAGGACGGCCTGCGGGTTGGAAGCGCGCAGGTTGGTCATCTGTGAGGTGAAGTCGGTGGCGTCGGGGGCGAACTTCTCGACCTTGGCGACGGTGATGCCGGCGGCCTTGCCCACGTCGGCCAGCATCTCGGGGATGCCCTCGCCGAAGCCGGAGGCGTCGCGAGCGACGGCGACCTGGGTGATGCCCTTGGCCTTCATGTCATCGACCATCTTCTCCAGGACGACGCGGTCGTTCTGAGCGGTCTTGAAGACCCACTTGGAGCCATCGACGATCTTGGCGTTGGCCGCGAGAGACACCATCGGCTTCTCGGCCTTCTCCGCGATCGGGCGCATGGCCAGGGAAGGGCCGGTGCGCGAGGCGCCGATGATGACGTCGACCTTCTCGGTGGTGAGGAGCTTGGTCGTCGCCTTGGCAGCGCCGTCCTCGGTGGACTGGTTGTCCTCGATGTAGAGCTTGACCTTCCGGCCGTTCACGCCTCCCGCGGCGTTGACCTGGTCGGCCAGCATCTCGATGGTCTGGCGCTCCGGCACACCGAGGCTTGCCCCCGCGCCCGTGATGTCCAGGACGACTCCGATCTTGATGTCACCCGTGCTGGCGGCCGACCCTGAGGCCGAGCTTCCGGACGAGCCGCTTTCCGAGCAGGCCGCGAGGGTCGTCGCCAGACCAACGGCGAGACCGAACGAGACCAATCGCATGCTGCGCTGCATGTCGCCTCCTTGACCGAAGGCGGGTCCCCCCGGCCTTCGCTATGTCCTGACAGGAACTTCCCGAACTCTCTTCCCTTACTCGCCTTCCGTCGCCTATATTCAGGCGAGTTCGATAATCGAACGTCGGAATTCGATATGGGAGAGTTCCGCACAGCGTAGAGGGGTGAAGGGACCTTGGCAACGGTCGTTCCGGAAACGAGATCTACGTCATCCGATGGCCGACCCGCGTCTCAGACTTTGGACCGTGGCCTCCGCATCTTGGAACACGTTGCCGAGTCCGCTGCCCCCCCGACGGTAGCGGACGTTGCCGCCGGTGTGTCGATGCACCGCTCGATCACCTACCGCATGTTGCGCACGCTGGAAGACCACGGCCTGCTTGCGAGGGACTCGCAGGGTCGCTACCAACCCGGCGCGGGCCTGGCTGTTCTCGCCGGCCGCTTCACCCCCGCGCTCCGGGCGCGGGCTGGTCGCCACTTGCTGCACCTGGCGGTCGCGACCGACAAGACCGCCTTCCTCGTGGTCCGCCATGGTGACGAGGCCGTCGCCGTCGAGGTCGTCGAACCTCCGGCCGCGACGGCCCACGTGAGCTATCGCCCGGGATTGCGCCATCCGGTCGAACTCGGCGCCCCCGGCCTGGCCCTGCTCGCCGGCGAGCCACCTCGCCCTCAAGAACGCCCCGAGGTCACCACCGCGCGCACCCTGGGATGGGCCTACACCGAGAGCGAGGTCATCATGGGCTTCCGCGCGGTGTCAGCTCCGGTCATCGACAACTCAGGGGTATGCCGGGGTGCCATCTCGGTCGTGTATGCCGGTCCGACCGACCTCGATGCCCTCGGTGATGTCGTCTGCCGTCACGCTCGCGAACTGGGGGCCGAGCTCTAGGGTGCGCGGCGGACGACCGCGAGGCGGCGGGTAACACCAATTCAGTTGCCGGGGAAGGCCGTTGCGGGCGGGAGCAGGTAGTAGGAACCGCTCTTCGGTGTGCTGAACCTGGTCAGCGCATCGCGCGGTTCTCCCCCGATCCCGACCATCCGCACGAGCATGCCTTGCAGGACTGCCTGGGAGGCGCACAGACCCACGAACAAGGTGCCGGGATCGGCCACTCCACCGATCGGCACGTTCTTGCGCAGGATGTGGCCCGCCTCGTCCTGGTCGGTGCGGGCGTTGTGCGCGGACGGCGGCTTCGGATCCAGCTCCACGTTGTCGGCCTTGGTGCGCCCTATCGCGGCCTCCTGAATGGTGACGCCGGCAGCGTCCCAGGCGGCGAGGTCATGGCGCCATTCCTGCAGCAACAGCACCGAAGACCCGGCGCCCGGACCGTCGGCAATCAGGCAGACGTCGGCAGCCTCGGCGACGGTCGGGTTCTCGCTGCCGTCGGTGAAGCCGGTGAGGTCGACGTTGCCGTGGTAGTTCCAGCCGTCGGTCTCGCGCACCAGCCGCGCCATCCCGCCCAGCGTCGCCAGCGCTCTCCGGGCTTCGTCGTATGCCGAGTCGCGTGACCCCGCCGCGACCCACACCAACAGATCGGCCTGCGTGGCCGGCATACGGAATCCGTCGTCGCCGACGACCGGAGTGGCGAAGTCGTGCACGTCGGGAGGACAGTCCTGGGGTGCCATCCGACGCCAGAGCGACGGCCGGATCCCGAGGACCACATTGCAGCCTTGGCTGGGTTTGATTCCCGCCACGAGCTCGGCAAGCGTCCGAGCGTCGGCCATCGGGTCGCGATCCGCGCCGCGAAGGTCGAGTTCGAGGAAGAGCTGCACCGGGGTGCCGAGGGCGAAGACTCCCGGCTGGGGCAACACGATGGCAGCCACGACGTCCCTCCCCGCGGCCCGTGGTCAGTCGCGGCTGCGGACGTCGTCGACCTTGTCCTTGGCCGTCGACAGCAGGCCCTCAGTGCGTTCTCTCGTCACCGAGGCGACCGACTCGGTCCGCTCTCGCACCCGGGCGACGACATGCTCCCCGTGCGGCGTCAGCAGGTCGCGGCCGGCCCGACGGGCGGGGACGACGACCGCAAGGAGGACGCCGAGGCCCAACGCCAGGCACAAGAACATGGCAAGGACGAGAGCAGTCATATCCTCTAGGGTCGCAAACTTCCCGCGGAAGGGCGAATGCACCGCGCCGACACGGTGAGCCGGATCACGGGAATCGCGCCGTCAGGCCAGGTCCCGCATGCGTTGCGAGACCACGGTGGTCACGCCGTCGCCGCGCATCGTCACGCCGTAGAGCGCGTCGGCGATCTCCATCGTCTTCTTCTGGTGGGTAATGACGATGAGCTGGCTGGAGTCGCGCAACTCCTCGAAGAGGATGAGCAAGCGACCCAGGTTGGCGTCGTCCAGGGCTGCCTCGACCTCGTCCATGATGTAGAACGGGCTCGGTCGCGCCTTGAAGATCGCCACGAGCAGGGCCACTGCCACGAGCGATCGCTCTCCGCCGGACAGCAGCGATAGTCGCTTGATCTTCTTGCCCGGAGGGCGAGCCTCCACCTCCAGGCCGGTCGTCAGCATGTTGGCCGGATCGGTGAGCACCAGTCGGCCTTCGCCGCCGGGGAAGAGCCGCGAGAACACCGCCTCGAACTGCGCGGCCGTGTCATGGAATGCCTCGGTGAAGACGCGTTCGACCCGTTCGTCCACCTCCCGGACGATGTCCAGCAGGTCGCGCTTGGACGTGCGCAGGTCCTCCAGTTGGGTGGTGAGAAAGGTATGCCGTTCCTCCAGCGCCGCGAATTCCTCCAGGGCCAACGGGTTGATCCGGCCCAGAGCCGCCAACTGCCGCTCGGCCGTGCGCAGTCGGCGCTCCTGGACGTCGCGGACATAGGGAACCGGATCAGGCGCCGGCGCGTCCGGGTCATGGTCACGGTCATGGTCCGGGCCTGGCGCCGTGAGGACGACCGGCACCGGTTGGTCGGGCCCGTACTCAGCGACGAGGGTGTCGAAGGCGACGCCGTACTCGTCCAGCGCCCGAGCCTGCAGAGCCTCGATCCGCAAGCGCTGCTGCGCGCGGGCGACCTCGTCGCGGTGCACCGAATCGGTCAGCTCGCGCATCTGCTCCTGCAAGACGGCCAGTTCGCGGCGCAGGACGGTCATCCGGGCGTCGCGCTCGGCCCGTTCGCGCTCCCCGACCTGGCGGTGTTCGTCGGCTCGGGCCGCGCTTACCCGCAGCAGCTGCACGGC
>WPCK01303688.1_pt1 | contig 19528 bp, 16 predicted proteins | sample 5399851 | NCBI WGS metagenome assembly WPCK01 (sample SAMN12869471, study PRJNA574797) | sludge metagenome | isolation source: wastewater treatment of pH11 | place: China:Beijing | collected 2019-05-20 | reverse complement strand
TGGCAAAGTCGTTGTAAATCCGGATTCCCCCCATGGCTGACCTGACGGTCGAACCCGGTATTTGTTTTCGGATTCTCCAGCCTGGGATCAGGCACGAATTTCCGGATTTTAGCGATCTTCGCGAAAATTCCTTCGCTGCCGATTCCGCTCGCTGTCAGTAATTGCCAGCATTGAAAAGTGACTTTTCCAGTCCGGTAAAACGGACCGTCATACGATCGGTCCAGCCAGAGTTTCCGGGTTCAACGAACCACTAGAAAGTGGCGCTGCTGACATCCGAGCGACCAATGGTTGCCCCTATCGCAACCGCCACAACGGCAACCCCCTGGATCGTCCCCCAGGACGGGTCGGTCATCAAACAAGCGATGGCGGAGCCTGCCATGAGCAGCATCCCCGCCATTAGGCCGACCAGATTGTTGATACTTGCCTGCGAGCGCAAACGAAACACAATGACGAGAAACGCACCCAGAACCTGAACCAGAAAAGTTAGCGATGCGAGTGAAGCGACCTGACTGTCAAACATGGGCGACCGATTCTGTGATTGCGGGAAAACCAGAAAAAATGCCACTGCGGCACGCTGATTAACAGAATTGCGATCCTGCGGATATACGCGTTCCCAAAACAGGATAATAAACGCTGGCGAAACACTGCTTGCAGTCCCGCTCCAATCAGGCCAGGATGGCCATCTACCCTGGAGGCGTCCCCGAAATCGCCGTTCCGGCGACAGGGAAAAATGGAAAATCAGATCGAAAGTCCTTATGGAAATCGCGATCATCGGCAATCAGCCCGATGCAACTTTCCACGATTTGCAACGGGCCTGTGGGGAAATGCACAGCGTCGTTTTTGTTCCGTGGCAGGACCTCCATGCTTCCCTCGGGGCAACTGAATTTGCCGGAGCGAACCCGGGAAGGCAACCCGACGCCTGGCTGGTCCGCAGCATGCCTTCCGGAACTCTCGAGCAGGTGATCTTTCAGATGAACCTGTTGGCGCGGATCGGGGCGGGGGGCGGAATTGTGGTTAACAGTCCCCGATCGCTGGAAATCGCGATCGACAAGTACCTTTCCCTTTCAATCCTGCGTTCAGCCGGGATCCCTGTTCCACCGACCATCGTCTGTCAGCAAGTGGATACGGCATTGGCCGCCTTTAAAGAACTCGGTGGGGATGTCGTCATTAAACCGGTTTTTGGAGGTGAAGGGCGCGGAATCATTCGGGTTTCCGATTTCGAATTGGCCGGTCGCGCTTGCCGTGCAATCGTCGCCACAGGGGGCCTCCTGTACTTGCAGGCCTTCCTGCATCATGGGGGATCGGATTACCGCCTGTTCGTGGTGGGCGATCATGTGACGGCGATGAAGCGGGAGAATCCGCTCGACTTTCGCACAAATGCAGCGCGAGGAGCGCAATGCCATGTCTGGTCTCCGACGGAGGAACAGGTCCGGCTGGCGAAGCTCGCAGCGCGTGCTGCCGGTTTGGAGATTGCCGGAGTCGATATCCTCGAGACCATATCCGGCGATCGTTTCGTCCTCGAAGTCAATGGCGTACCTGGTTGGCGAAAGCTGGCGGCGGTGACCGGCGAAGACATTGCGTTGCGGATCGTGCAACACATCGAACTCCGATGCAGCCAGGCTCAGGCGTGCAATTCGGCGGAAAAGACGATTACCGATTTGCCTCGCAGCAGAACCCGGTCTCCCTGAACTTCCACTTCCAGCTCTCCACCGCGTTTGGATGCCTGCCAGGCGCGAAAAACCGATTTGCCCATGGACTTCTGCCACCATGGCCCCAGCGCGCAATGCGCAGATCCGGTCACCGGATCTTCATCGATTCCGATGCCAGGCGCGAAGAAACGGGAAATGAAGTCGAATTCACCGTTTTCGTCGCGCGCGGTGACGATGAGCCCGCGGCTTCCGGTTTGCCGCAGCCGGGCAAAATCCGGTTCAAGCGCCCGTACCTCTTGGGCTGAGGAGACGACGAAAAACCAGTCGTGCACGGTACGTCCGGCAAACGTTGGCACAGCTCCCAGCGATTCGAGAATTCCGGCGGGAACCGTCGCTTCAACCACCGGTGTGGCGGGGAAATCCAGTTCGATCAGTCCATGGGTACGTCGCGCTGTCAGGATTCCGCTATTCGAGTGAAATCGACACAGGCTGTCTTCCGGGACAATTCCGGTGTCGAACAGGATCCTCGCCGAAGCGAGCGTGGCGTGGCCACATAAATCGACTTCTGCTTCGGGTGTGAACCAGCGTATCCTGAACTCGTCCTTGCCGTGGGGGCAGACAAACGCCGTCTCGGCAAGGTTCATTTCGGCGGCAACCTGTTGCATCCAGACTTCGTTCTCGACGTTTTCCACCAAACAGACCCCGGCCGGATTCCCGGCAAACGGCTTGTCCGAGAACGAGTCAACCTGATACAAACGAGTCATCGCATTCTCCAATATGGCGAAACCGCACCGGCAAGGCGGTCGGGAACTGTCCCCATCCGGCCGTATTCATTTTCATTTCACAAACAAGGTACATTGTCAATGACCGGAGCGGTACACCTTGAATCCATCACTCGGGGAGTTGAATACGGTGACCCGGTCCTCCTGTTTCACCACCTTGCGGCGGATCAGGCCCATGCCTTGTTGCTCGAGTCGGCGGAGATTGACAGCAAGCGCCATTTGAACAGTTACCTTCTGGTTCGCGGAGCGGCGGTGATCCGGGCCAACGGCAGGTCAGTCACGATCCAGGCAGTAACGGAAAACGGCAATCGCCTGGTGAAGGGCCTGGCACCGATTATGGGCGCCAAGCTGGTCAACTCGCGGCCGGATTCGGACTTGCAGGAGTTTTCCGTGACCTGGGCGCAGTGTCCGACAGGACTCGATGAAGATGCCCGCCTCAAGGTGCCGGGCGTGCTGGACTTCCTGAGAAAGCTGCTGGCGTCAGTAAACGTGAACTCGACAGTTCGCGAAGCCCTTTTCCTGGGCGGACTGTTCTCCTATGACCTGGTCGAGCAGTTCGAGACACTGCCACCCGTCAATCCGCAAGGTGATTGTCCGGATTATGTCTTTATCGTCGCCGAACAGCTGGTCCACCTCGACCACCAGAAACGGAGCGGGAGGTTGATCGGCAGCTGCTTTTATTCACCGGGCGACACGAAGGTTTTTCAGGCGATGGAGCGTGAGTTCGAGGCGATGAGCGAACGATGCCGCAACCTGAACCTGCGCGATCTTCCGGCGGCCTTGCCGGCTGCGATGGATGTCGTTCCATCGATGAGCGATGAAGATTTTGCCGAACGGGTGTCCAGCCTCAAGGAGTCCATTTTCCGGGGTGATATCTTTCAGGTCGTTCCGTCCCGCAGCTTCAGCATTGCATGTCCCGACCCGCTGCGCGCCTACCGTCAATTGAGAAGCCTGAATCCGAGCCCCTATATGTTCTTTCTGAAAGATTCATCTTTCATGTTGTTCGGGGCGTCGCCGGAAATGTCGCTTCGCTACGAAGCCGCCGACAGGCGTGTGGAGATCTGCCCGATAGCCGGCACCCGGGCTCGTGGCCGTTTCCCCGACGGGAGGATTGACCCGGATCTCGACAACAGGGTCGAACTCGAATTGCGTTCCGATCAGAAAGAACTTGCTGAACACCTGATGCTCGTCGACCTTGCCCGCAATGACCTTGCGAGGATTTGCCAGGCGGGCACGAGATATTCGCCACAACTGCTCAAGGTCGATCGTTACAGCCATGTCATGCATCTTGTTTCCCGCGTTGCCGGACAATTGCGAGACGGGATGGATGCCTTGCACGCCTGCCAGGCCACCATGAATATGGGGACGTTGACGGGCGCACCGAAAGTCCGCGCCATGCAACTGATTCGCGAACACGAGAAACGGCGCCGCGATCACTATGGTGGCGCCCTCGGGTACCTGTTGGGCAACGGGGACATGGAAACCTGTATCGTGATCCGCTCGGCACTGGTGGTGAACGGAATGGCACGCGTGCAAGCCGGTGCCGGCGTCGTGATCGATTCCTCTCCGGAACTTGAAGCGCGGGAAACCGCCAGCAAGGCGGCAGCGGTTATCTCGGCGATTCGCCAGGCCCATCTCCCCCTGTCACCGTCGTCCGCCAGCGCGGCGGATTCGTTGGCCCGCCAGTCTCCGGGTCCGCTCTCGGAAGCGCCGAATATCGTTCTTCTGGACAACTACGATTCCTTTACATGGAACCTGGTCGATCAGCTCCGTTCGGCGGGCTTCCGGGTAACCGTCTTCCGAAATGACGTCCCCCTCGCCACGGTGCGCGAAGCGCTTTCCCGGCCGCGAAGTCTTCTCATTCTTTCGCCGGGTCCGGGGCACCCTTCGCAGGCCGGCATCATGCCTGAATTGCTGCGATCATTGCGTGGCAAAGTCCCCATGATCGGAATCTGCCTTGGCCACCAGGCGATTGTCGATGCCTACGGTGGCGAAACCGGAAATGCCAAGGCAATATTGCATGGTCGGCATTCCATGATCTGGCACAGTGAAAGCGGGATGTTTCATGGTCTTCCCTGCCCGCTTCAGGTGGCGCGGTACCATTCACTGGCGGGAATCCGGATTCCGCCGGAACTGGACGTTGTCGCGACGGTCGACGACACCGTGATGGCTGTCGTCCATCAGCGCGATCGCGTCTGTGGTTTCCAGTTCCATCCCGAATCGATCATGACTCCGCACGGCAACCAGTTGTTGCAACAGACCATCGCCTGGGCGCTTGCCGGAGATAGCCCGCTTTCCTCGCCCGGCACCAGAACCGTTTCGGGAACCGTCGATGCCTGAATCAACGGAAAAACTCGTGCAGTCGCTGCTGGATGGCAAAGCGTGGACATTCGGCGATTCGGAGCATTTCTTCCGGGAAGTTGTCGCAGGCGCAACCGATCCTCTCGTTCTTGCGGCTGTGGTTGCAGTACTGCGCGTCAGGGGGCCGACGGCGGAAGAGCTCGGCGGCGCGGCGATGGCCTTGAGGGAATCGGCCGAGGGGTTTCCCCGACCGGAATATCCGTTTGCCGACATTGTTGGCACGGGCGGCGACGGGTTGAATACCATCAATCTCTCGACGATCGCCGCAATCACAGCTGCCGCGTGCGGCCTGAAAATTATCAAACATGGCAACCGTTCCGTGACAAGCTGCAGCGGGGCATTCGATTTGCTGCAGTCCCTGGGAGTCCCGCTGGATATTTCTCCGGCGGCCAGCCGCCAGTTGGCCGATCGGCACGGAATCTGTTTCCTTTTTGCCCCCCGCTACCATCCGGGTTTGCGGCAAGCTGCGCCGGTTCGCTCCGCGCTTCGCGGTCGAACGGTTTTCAATCTTCTCGGTCCGCTGGTCAATCCGGCCCATCCCGATCGAATTCTTCTGGGAGTTGCCGATCAGCGATTGCTTGAGACTATGGCCGAGAGCCTCCAGTTGCTCGGCTGCAAGTATGGCTTCGTTGTTCATGGCGGCGGAACCGATGAAGTCGCTTCACACGACGTGACCCATGCCGTTCTGGTCACGCCAACACAACGGGAAAAACTGGAGTTGGTCCCCGAAGACTTTGGCGCCACGCGACATGCCTTGCAGGAACTCGTGTGCCACGAACCGGGGGAAAGTCACGCCCGATCCCGAAAAGTGATTGAAGGAAAGGGTACGCTGGCTGAGCGGACGGCCGTTTGCCTGAATGTCGCCCTGCTGATGAAGACTTTCGGGCATAATGATTTGAAGGAAAATTTCTCTCGTGCCATGGATACCTTGTCGAGCGGTGCCGGGGGGGAACTGGTCAGGCGCATTGCCGGAGACACATGAAGCCATGGCCACGATTCTTGAGGAGATTGTTACTGTTCGAAAGTCGCGAATCGCTGAAATGAAACAGCGGTTGACTCTGGAGACTCTGCGCGATTCGGTCACCGTGTCAAACCGCGATTTCTCAAGCGCTCTGCGATCACCGCGCCCGGCGTTTATTCTGGAGTGCAAGCACGCCTCGCCGTCCCGCGGCATCCTTCGACCGGATTTTGATATCGGGGAGATCGCCCGCGCCTACAGGCGCCACGCCTCGGCCATCAGCGTACTCACCGAGCCGGACTATTTCCGCGGAAACCTGGACTACCTGAAACAGGTTCGCGAGGTCGCTCCTCAACCACTGCTCTGCAAGGATTTTATTTTTGACGAATGGCAAGTGCTTGCTGCCCGGCATTTCGGGGCGGATGCGATCTTGCTGATTCTCGCCATTCTGGACGACAGGAAGTGGGGGGAGCTTGCCGCTTTGGCAAAGTCGCTGGGCATGGCGGTATTGACCGAAATTTCCAACGAAGCCGAACAAACCCGTGCGCTAAGGCTTGGATGCCCGATCGTCGGCATCAACAATCGCGATCTGCGGGACATGTCGATTGACCTGAACACAACGGTCCGGCTTGCGAAGTCTTTCGGCCGGGAAGTCTGCGTCGTCAGTGAATCCGGCTACGGCAATAACCGGCAGGTCCGCCAGGCGGCCCAGCATTGCGATGCCTTTCTATGCGGAAGTTCGCTGATGGAAAAGGAGTTTCTCCAGCGCGAAGTGAAGCGGCTGGTGTTCGGAGATCACAAGGTCTGCGGCTTGACGGACACGGACGCCTCAGTCGCCGCCGATGAAGCGGGCGCGGTTTATGGTGGCGTGATTTTTGCCAAAGGTTCACCCCGTTTTGTGACAAGCGAACAGGCGCGGGAAATTCTCGAACCGACAAGCCTGGTCCGCGTTGGAGTCTTTTTGGATGCGGCGGATCATGAAATCGCCGATTCCGCAGAAATCGCCGGACTGGACATCGTTCAGCTGCACGGGAACATTTCGCCGGCGCGCATCGCCCGGTTGAAAGAGAAATGCCGGCCTGATATCAACATTTGGCCGGCAGTCGGCAATTCTCAATTCGGCCTGATCGGGCAATTGCTCGATGCCGGAGCCTCGAGAATCGTCGTCGATTCCATGGCAGCAGATGGAAGCGGCGGAACCGGCCGTCCTATTGATCTCGAATCGGTTCCCTCCGAAAACCGCGACCGGATCATGCTTGCCGGCGGAATGGGAATCGACAATTACCGCGATGCCGTGGATCTCGGCTTTGCGGGAATCGACTTTAACTCATCACTGGAATCCAGCCCGGGCAAAAAGTCACCCGACCGGATTCGCGAACTGTTCGGGCAGATGCGCCAATATGGCCGGGAGTCACAATGACATTGCTTGATCCCGGATTTGGCAAGTTCGGCGGACGTTACGTCCCTCAAATACTGATCCCGGCCCTTGATCAGCTGGAGGAAGCGTTCGTTGCCGCGCAAAACGACGAGAACTTCCAAAGGGATTTTCAGGATCTGCTCAAAAATTATGCCGGACGCCCCACAGCGCTGACGCGATGCCGCAATCTGGTCGCCGACACCGGGACGGAAATCTGGCTGAAGAGGGAGGACCTTCTTCATGGTGGAGCGCACAAGACAAACCAGGTGCTGGGCCAGGCACTTCTCGCCATTCGTATGGGAAAGCGCGAGATCATTGCCGAGACCGGCGCCGGACAGCACGGCGTCGCCGTGGCCCTGGCAAGTGCGCTGATGGGACTCCGCTGCCGGGTCTACATGGGCGCTCGCGACATCGAGCGACAGTCGCCGAATGTGTTTCGCATGAAATTGATGGGCGCTGAAGTAATACCGGTCAACGCCGGCAGCGCGACGCTCAAGGATGCCTGCAACGAAGCGCTTCGCGACTGGACCGCCAACTACGAAACGGCGCATTACTTGCTGGGAACCGCTGCCGGCCCGCACCCGTTTCCCACGATCGTCCGCGAGTTTCAACGTGTCATCGGCCGGGAAGCCCGGCAGCAATTCATCGATGCGGCCGGCCGGCTTCCCGATGCCGTCATTGCCTGTGTCGGCGGAGGTTCGAACGCAATCGGGATTTTCGCCGACTTCATTGCTGATCGCCAGGTGCGGCTGATCGGTGTGGAACCGGCCGGCGAAGGAATCGAATCGGGAAAACACGGAGCCCCGCTTTCCGAGGGGAGTGTGGGGATCTTTTTTGGAATGAAAAGTTTCCTGATGCAGGACTCGTGGGGGCAAATCCAGGAGTCGCACAGTATCTCGGCGGGGCTCGATTTTCCATCCGTCGGGCCGGAACACGCCTGGCTTCGGGAAACCGGGCGAGCCGAATATGTTGCCGCCACCGACAACGAAGCCCTCATTGCCTTTGCCGAACTCGCCCGATGCGAGGGAATTCTGCCCGCTCTCGAGTCGGCACACGCGGTTGCCTGGGCGACCCGAATGGCCCGGGCCAATCCCGATCGCCGGCAGCAGTTGCTGGTCAACCTGAGCGGCCGGGGGGACAAGGATATTTACACAGTAGAAAAAGCACTTCGCGATCGGTCAGAGAATCAATGAGTCGCTACGCCCGACGATTTCGCGAACTTGAACAAGGCAACTCCGGGGCCTTTGTGCCCTTCCTTGTTGTTGGAGATCCCGATGCCGAACGATCACTTGAATTCATGCAGGCACTGGTCGCCGGTGGCGCGGATATGCTCGAACTGGGGATACCGTTTTCGGATCCGCTCGCCGATGGCCCGGTAATTCAGGATGCAATGGCGCGGGGACTCGCCTCGGGGGCTACGCCCGAATCGTGCCTGGAAACCATTCGCCGCTTCCGACAGGTCGATCAAAACACGCCGATCGGATTGCTTGTCTATGCCAACCTGGTCTTCCGCGCCGGTCAGGGCAATTTCTATCGGAACTGCGCTGCATCCGGGGTGGATTCGGTGCTTGTTCCGGATGTTCCACTCGACGAATGCGATGAATGGATGGATGAGGCAGTTGCCCATGGAATCGACCCGGTCCTGATTTGCCCTCCCAACGCAAGCAAGCAGGATATTTCACGAATAGCGGGCAAGTGCAAAGGGTACACCTATTTGCTTTCCCGCGCCGGCGTTACCGGCACCTCGGTCGCTGCCGGACGCCCTGTGCAACGGATTGTCAGCCAGTTGCAGGAATCGGGCGCACCTCCCGCGCTGCTCGGATTCGGCATCAGCCAGCCGGAGCATGTTCGCGCCGCGATGGAGGAAGGCGTTGACGGCGTGATTTGTGGCTCGGCGATTGTAAAGATGATCGCATCCTGGCCGGATCGACGGGAGAAGACATGCAACGATTTGTCCGAATTCGCCGCGAAAATGAAGGCGGCGTGTCGACTCGCCAAGTGACCGGGTGCCTGCCGGTCAAGTCCGGTTCATGCTGTCTTGCGGCCGAGCAATTGCACTTCAGTACATAGCCCTGGAACGGCTGAACCGATAACCCGATTGAATCGCCACCAGGCCCGGGTGAATTCCAGAGGCCGGAGGATTCCGCCCGAGATGATCCGGAAGCCCCGCGCATTTTCGAAACGGATATTCGGACACTCCCCCCATTCGCGGCGAAAGGTTCGCAGGGACCAGGCCTGGACATGGCCGCGCTGTTTCTTGACCTTGAGGGCGCGGTCGAGAATCGGAACCAGGTGACGGCGGATCAAATGCGCTCCATCGGGAAAAATGGGCACGCCGACAATGAACAGGCCGCCAGGCTTCAGCACGCGAACCATGTCCCGAATCGCCGGCTGGACCTGGTGAAGGTGCTCCAGAACCTGTTCGCAGATCACAATGTCATAGGCATTGGACTTGAGTTCGGGAAGACCCTGATGCAAGTCGCACTCGTGCAACTTCCATTGATCGTGCTTGTAGACGTACTCTTTGCCCAATGGATAGATGTCTACCGCTTCAAAATCGATAAACGCAGACTCGGGGTACGCTTCTATATAACGACGAGAGACTCCGTCAAAGACACCAACGTCGAGAAGCGTGAGCCGATTGGACTCGCTGGCCCCACGTTTTCGCGCCTCGCTGGCAACTGTTTCACCGAGTGCCTGGTACCGCGATTGCCGAAGCTCAAAGGTTGCCCTGCGGTTGGGCTCCACCCCGTAAGCCAAATGAGCCATGTGCGATTCCTTTCGGGCGAAAATGGTCAATCCCTCGAAGCGGTGCGAAGCAACTCCGGCGACTTTAACAGACCGTCCGGTTTACCCACAATACCGACTTGATTCCCGCCAGTGCCTTGTTTCCGGAGAACGGGAAATCTGGATAATATTGGTGTTGGCATTAACGGCCGAATAGTCGCTTGTTCCCCAGAAAAACACGCCATGAATGAATCGACCCGGTCAATGACCGTCTCCTCGGCGCTTGACGCTATTCAGGAAGCCGCTGAGGCGGGACTTATCAGCAAATCGGCGGCTTCCAACCTCAAGACCTGGATCACCGACAAGCGCTATGCGCGGTATGTGCCGGGGATCCTGCAACATTTGGCCGACGGGAAATGGAAAGAACTTGACGACGTCTTCTGGACGGTGATTCCTTTCGGTACGGGCGGACGCCGGGGAATGATGTACCCGTTTGGCAGCAATGCCATCAACGACAGGACGATTGGCGAAAGTGCCCAGGGACTTGCCACCTATGTCCGAAAGTCCAAACCGGAGGGTCCGTGGTCCTGTGCGATCGCCTACGACACCAGGCATCGGTCGCGGGAGTTCGCCGAGCTGTGCGCGGGAGTGCTCGCGGCCAACGGCTTTACTGTCTTTTTCATCGACGACTATCGCAGCACGCCGGAACTGAGTTTTCTGGTCCGATACAAAAATTGCGACTGCGGAATTATGGTCACCGCCAGCCACAATCCGCCGAGCGACAATGCGGTCAAGGTCTACTGGTCCAATGGTGCCCAGCTCATCCCGCCTCACGACAAGGCCGTCATCGAGGAAGTCATGCAAGTCGGGGACTTTCCGGTTACCGGATTCGACGATGCCGTCAGGAGAGGAAAGGTCATTCTTTGCAAGGAAGAAATCGACAATGCCCTGTTGAAAGAGCAATTGAAACAGAGCCATCCGGGACCGCGCGATCTGGACATCGTCTATTCGCCGCTTCATGGGGTTGGCGAATTCAATGTCGCAACCCTGCTCAAGGCCGCTGGCTTCCGGAATTTGACAGTTTACGGTCCCCACCGAAAGCCGGACGGCGACTTTCCGAATGTGCCGGGGAATGTCTCGAATCCGGAAAATCCGGAAGTGTTTTCGGCCATCGTTGAACAGGCGAAACTGGCCCGGGCTCATCTGATTCTTGCCACGGATCCCGATTGCGATCGCATGGGGGCTGCGGCACCTCTCACCCTCGATCCTGCAGGTCCATGGAAAACGTTCGACGGCAATCAGCTGGGCGCTCTCCTCGCCGATTTTGTTCTGGCACGTCGCAAGGCAAGCGGTCGGGCCACTTCCCGCGATTATGTTGTCACGACACTGGTGACAACTCAATTGACCCGCCGCATCGCCGAAAGTTATGGAGCGACCTGTTTCTTCAATAACCTCGTGGGATTCAAGTGGATATGCTCCGTGATGGACCGCGAGGGGCCGGAAGGATTTGTTTTTGGAACCGAGGAATCCCACGGATATCTTGCCGGAACCCATGCGCGGGACAAGGACGGGGCCATTGCCTGCCTGTTGATGGCCGAGCTTGCTGCCGAATGCCGGGCAAAGGGCATTTCCGTGCACGATCGGCTCGACCAGCTGCACCTGAAACACGGCTGTCACTGCGAAAGACTGGCAACCATCCGGATGGAAGGGTCCGACGGAATGCGGCGCATGAAACTCCTGATGGATCAGTTGCGCGCAAGGGGTCCGGCAACGATCGGCGGGCTTCGCGTCATCGCGGTTCGCGACTATCTCAAGTCGGAAATACACCTGGCGGGAGGGGGCAAGGCGCTTCTCGACGGCCCGGTCGACAATCTGATCGTTCTCGAAACTGAAGTCGAGGGCAATTACGTCGCCGTGCGGCCGTCAGGGACTGAACCGAAAGTCAAGATGTACATGTTCACCTTCCGCGCACCCGGGGAGATTGTCGATTTGCCGACGACGCGCGGTGAGTTGATCAAGCGGCTTGATGCATTTGCCCGGGACATTGAGGCCTTTGCAAAGACAGTCTGAGCGGGCCGGGCGGCGGTGAATCGATTTCGGGGCTGTTCTTGCAAGCCATTCGCACAAGAGATGACAATTCGTGACGGACGATCCAGCTGTTTTTCGCACCCATTGGTTTTCCTGGCTTTTTTCGCGGGTCTTGACGCTTGCCGGAATGGTTGTTTCCGTGGCGACTCTCGGGCGGCTGGCCGGCGATCGCTGGTGGTTTGCCGACTTGCTGAACCAGTTCGCGGTGCAATACGTGATCCTGCTGGTTCCTGTTGTTGCAGGATTGATGATACTCCGACGCTGGTCCGCCGCCCTGGTTTTTCTTTTCCCCCTTCTCGTCAACCTCTGGATCATTCGCGATGCCTTCATTCTGCCGCCGGGACGGGACGCCGTTGCGGAAAAAAACATCTCGGGCCTGCGGATCAGGATTCTGACCCACAATGTCCTGAGACCTGCCCGAACGTGGAAAAACGTGGAGTCGCTGGTGCGGGAATTCGATCCCGATATCGTGGCCCTGCAGGAAGTCGACAGAGAGTGGATGAAGGGACTGGACGGCCTTCGCGCGATGTACCCGAATGTCCATCATGTGGACCATACCGGCAATTTCGGGATCGCACTTTTTTCGCGAATACCCTGGGAAGAGGTTGATGTACAATGGTTCGGAGAATACGAAGTGCCGTCGCTGCATTTTCGTTTCCAGGTGGAAGGCGGATATCGGTTCGAACTGGTGAACACACACCCGTTGCCGCCGACAGGTTTCCCTGAGTCGCAGGCGCGAAACGGCCAGTTGTTGCTGACGGCCTCGAATATGGATCGCAATCGGTCGCGGATTCTGCTTGGAGACTTCAATCTCACCCCCTGGTCCTCCTGGTTTCAGGAAGTGTTGCGGCGTGGTGATTTGCGCGATACGGCTGCCGGATTTGGCCTGACACCGACGTGGAAGTGTTTTCCGACAATCCTCGGCGGAGTTCGCATCGACCATGTTCTGGCAAGTCCCGAATGGATTGTCGAGAACTATCAGGTGGCGGGACCTACCGGTTCGGACCACTTGCCCGTAATCGTCGACCTGGCTCTTCCTGTCGCGAAGACGATTGACAGACCCGTTCCGGAGGATCAACCCTGATGTCACGGAACTCGTCCTGGTTTCAGTCGGGCCAATTTCGGCAAGCTGCCGTCGGTGCCGTCGTGCGCGAGGGACGATTGCTCGTGATCAAACGGGCCCTGACCGTTCGCGCGCCAGGCAAACTCTGTTTCCCGGGCGGGCATATCGAATCCAGGGAACACGCAGCGGAAGCGATTGTTCGTGAACTTCGCGAAGAACTCAATCTCGTGGCTGCGGCCGTGGCTCCCCTTTGGCAAAGCACAGCTCCCTCCGGCTGCCAATTGCACTGGCTGGAGTGCAAACTGGTCGATCCTTCCGCCGAACCGGATCCCAATCCGTCGGAGGTGCATTCCGTTTTGTGGATGACCGTCGATGAACTTGCCGAACATCCGGACGTCCTCCCCAGCAATTTTTCCTTTCTGGAGAACGTGAAAACCGGCCGCATCCGCTTTCGCGGGGAACAACCCATCTGCCGCGTCGATTAGGGAGAGTCCGCTCAAGTCAGCGGAGCGTGTCGGGAAGGGGACTCGAACACCGGAAATCAGGACACGCCCGCCACCATGCGTGCCCGTGCCTTCGGCCGGGCCATTTTCCGGAGCCGGTCCTCTCCAGAGACTGAGGTCGCCAGCAAACCGGCGCTGCTCTGGGGGCGTTCAATTCAGCATCGTGATATGAACCTTGATGATCTTGCCGTCGCGTACCTGAATCAACCCGGCCCTTCCTGCCATCTTCTTCCAATACCACTCCGGCGACATGAAGGCGAAAAAACGGTCTCCATCGCGACAATCCTCGCCTTCCCCCAATTCGCCTCGGGCATCCTCAACTGATACTTCGCCACCTGACCAACTGATGTACTCCTCCGTTTCCATGCTGTTGGCGATTGAGAAAAGCCATTGAGTCGTTTCCGAAGGTGCCAGGTTTTTCCGGTTGTACACATCAAACCGGGCAGCGATTTCGATCATGGCCATATCCACGGAAACGCGAACCAAAATCCCGAACTCGGTCTGGAATTCTTCGGACGCACGGAAGGTTTCGTCTGCGGCCGCCTTCTGAAAAAGTTCATCATTGCGGGCGGACTTGATTATCGACTTGACAAACTCCTCCCTGGGCAGCGTCGACAGGACAAATTCCTTCAACTTCGGCTGGTGCTCCTTGGCAAGGTCTGGCCGTTTCTTGAAATATCCTGGCACCATCGATTCGAGAACGGTGTCGTAAATTTTCCCGATCTCGGAGTAGGGATATACATCCCCGGATGTAGCAGACTCGGCGACTTGCCCCTGCATGGCTTGCAATGGGCCCGTTGCCAGGAAAATCACCAGCCAAACTACGGAGGGTAACGATTTCATGAAAATTGAGCCGCCGCGAAGGAGAAAAAAGCAAATTTCGCCATTCATCAAAATTCCCTAAAAATGGGGAACAACGAACCGGAGCCCAATATTCCGCTTTTAATTCTACGGAATGCATCCACGATCTGTTCGTTGAATGGATCGTTTAGAACGACAATGGTTTCAATTTCATTGCTTCCGCGCAGGCGATAGAAGCCGACATACGGAGCGAAAGGCGACAATTCACGAGAATCAGCCAGTAGCTTCCCGGCCGGTTTTTCAATTGGCCTGTTGCTACGGCTGGGGAGTTGGCGGGTTGCCGTCTTTCACCGGAGGTAATGGCCGGACCTTTCCGGTTGGAGGGAGTCGATTGGTGACGTCGGCGGACTGGGGAACGGGCTGTGCTGCCGGCAACTGGGAAGGGTCGAACCGGGCAGCGGGCATCTGAGTTGTACCGGCGTATTTCTGATTGAATACATCTGGATTGAACGGATCCGATGCGCCAGGCCTGCTCCCCGGCTCTTGTAACAAGTCGACGGCTTTCGGGGGAAGCGGCTGGGTAGTCCCCTCCGGGATCGGTCCGGACGGTGGTGGTGCAACAGCCTCCTGCCAGGCAGCAGGTGTGACGTCGGACATCCCCTTGTTCTGCGCGAACTGATCGCCGCATTGCATTTCGTCCTGCCGTGCGGCAACGCCAACAATCCAGCGACGAACTTCTTCCCATTCGCGGCCGTTAACAGGGAAGGCCGGTTCTGTCTGGCCGCCATGAGCCGTGGTCATCCCGTGCAACAGCGGACTATTCTCGGGATTAGCCATATCAATCTGTTCCAGTATGGCGATCAGGTTTCGCTGCCCGCCCGTGGTATTGAGACCACCGGCGCGGCCTTCAGCCCAAAGACGCATGGGAACGGAAGGATTTCCGTGGCAACGGGCCGCCGCACAACCATTCACCAGCCTCATGTGAACGTCAGATTGGAATGTCGCTCGCAAGTCGGGATGAATACGCTCGAGAACCCGATGAAACTGGCGACCGGAATTCGCTTCTGAACTCCCCGCGCGATTTTGCACGCCTGGCCATTCCGATTGTATTGCAGATGCCGTATCGACACTGGAATCGCCTGGTTGGACTGGTTTCAGCGACAGTGCCAGACGCCGTTTCAGTTCATCCACCTCCGGCGATTGCACTCCCCAGACTTCCAGCCAGCCGAGTTCCCGGCGAGCCCCTGCCAGTGCCCGGTTCTCGAGACACCAGTGAGCCATATGAATATGCGATTGCGGCTGGTCGTCGACAATCCGGTTGGACAAGCGATCGGCCGCATCCTCAATCGAATCGGCCACAAAATCGACCTCTTCCCGGTTGAAGGGAATCACGACACCACTTTCCGTTCGGACAATAACCCTCAGCGCGTCGCGTTCGACCTGACCCGCGAAGACCTTCCCGTTCTTCAAGACGACAAATCGGGATTGCACGTTTCCGTCCTGGGGCTGTGCCAGGGCACTACCGGCCGACCAAAGCGCGAGCGCAGCCGCGAGGAGGGCTCGAGGCAATCGGGTGCGCGTACAGCGGCACATTGAACTCAATTCAGGCACAATCCGTTTCCGGGAAAATGGGGAAAGAACCGGAGACTGATAGCAGTTGCCTTTCGAGAGGTCAATATCGATTGATGACCTCGCAAATCCCCGGTTTTCCTCGACAAGGGCCTTTGCGTTTATTCGGAGTTGCCGGCAAGGTTTCCGTAATTGTGTGGCTCGCCGATGTCTTGCCGGACCGGATCAAAGGCCAAACTCAACTGATTCCTGCAAATCAATCGATTTGGGGCGACCCGCTTTCGCGATTTTTGCGGGATCATGGCGCCAATTGGATTCACTGTCGAATGTGGAACGGCAAATCGTGATTTCAGGCGCAAATGGACCATGTCTGACCGGTAAAGGCAGGCCGTGGTCCGATAAACCAGATCAAGCTGATAACCGCCTGGTTCGATCCAGGCATTAAAATGTTCGAACCCGTTACGAACCGGTTGCCGGCAATTCAATCTTGTCAGGGAGTGATTCAGATGAAAAGCAAATGGTTGACTGGCGCTGTGCTGGCCACTCTGGTCGTGGTGACATCTGCGGCAGCACAGGATTGCGGCTGCGGAAACACAGTGCACCATGGTGCGACAACGGCCTCCGGTCGTTGCCCGCACGCGTGGACTTACGAAGATGCGTCGGCGTTGTGGGATGGCTACTGCCAGGAACAACCCTATGCGCACAACTGGTGTGGCCTGTTTGGATGCAAGGGGGGTTGCGGGGCCGGATGCGGCACCGGATGTGGCACCGGATGTGGTTCTCGATGGCCGACGAATTGTGATTGCGGGACAGGTTGTGGCTCCTGCGGGATCAATCTCGGCGGATGTGGTCTGGCAGGCGGCTGCGGGTGCGGAGTCAGGGGAGCGTTGTCGGGTCTTGTACATCGTGATTGTGGAACCAGCGGCAATTTCGGCTGGTCTTCCTGTGGTTGCGATGATGGCTGCGATTCATGCGGAGCCCGTCATGGTTTCTGCCTTGGCGGCGGCCTGAGGGCACGTCTTGGATCTTGCGACCACGGTTGCGATAGCGGCTGCGATAGTGGTGCGGATACCAGCACGGGCTGCGGTGTGAACTGACGAGCCCCAGCCACGAAAAGAAAAACAGGCGGAAGGGATGCCCTATTGGCGTCCCTTTCGTTTTTTCGTCGAGCCAGCTGTCCAGAGAATCCGCCCCGGGCGGCTCCGCCTTTGTCCGGGGAATTGTGCGACTTCCCGAAAAAAACTTGACAGAAACCCCTGCGGCATGCGATGCTTGGAACGTTGGGGCGACGGATCAGGAGGGATTTCAGGTGAAAGTTCTGGATTGCGGGACCCGTCTTGCGGTATCCCGGGGAAACTCTTTTTCGCGCGGATCGCTGGTTTTTCTTCTTTTCGTTTCAGCCGCGGTTATCTCTCGCCCGGTACACTCCCAGGTAGCGGGACAATCCGGGAATTCCGACGGAAGTCAGCGAGCTTTCCTCGCCCATCTCGAAAGTGGCGAATACTCGATCGCCCGCGAAATGGCCCGAGGGGAAGCCGATGTGCAACGACGCGATGAAATGATGTCGCGACTGGCGGTGGCTCAGCGCGAAGGTGGGGCAAGCAGAGACGCTTTTGCGAACGCCGCAAATATTGGCAACGATCACCAACGACTCGATACTCTCACCCGAATCAGCAGCTTCGGCGGCGGCAATGGCCTGGATGCCGGCGGCGGTTTTGGCGCTCCTCCGTTTGACGATCCGCCAGGCAACGGGAACACGCCAGGCCGGAGCGGCGGAATCACCGCCGCGGACTTCGACGAACTGATGGAACTGATCGAAGATACAATCGATCCGGACAGCTGGGAGGCCAATGGCGGAACCGGAAGAATGCGGGCCTTCCCCTCGGGTGTTTACGTCGACGCAAAGGGGGTCCTTAAACGGATCGAAGCGGACATACAGGGCAATCTGCCTGCACGTCTCGACGCGGCCGAGATCATTGACGACATGAGCCTGACACGGGAAACGACCTTCCGTGCCGTTTCCCTGACCAGGCTGGAACGGGCCCTGCAACTTCATGCCGCGCGCGGCGAACGGCCTTCGCCCGAAATGATGGCGTTGGGGGGTATCTATCGCCTGACACACGTGATGTTTTATCCGGAAACCCGCGACGTGGTGATTGGGGGACCGGCAGGTCCCTGGCATTACGATGCCGAGGGGAGGGCGATCCATACCGGGTCCGGTTCGCCGACTCTTAATCTGGACGACCTGGTGGTCTGTTTCCGGAATGCCGTCAACGAGCAGGGCCGCTTCAGTTGTTCGATCGATCCCGTTCCGGCGAACCTTGCCAAGGCGCGGGAAATCGCCGATCAACGGGGCTTGTCGGCCCGGGAATTGAAGAATCGTCTGCAAAGCGCACTTGGGCTTCAGGAAGTCACCGTTACCGGAATTGATCGCAACACTCACGCAGGCCGGGTTATCGTGGAAGCCGATTACCACATGAAACTGGTCGGCATGGGAGTCGTTCCCACCGTACCAGGAGTCGATGACTATTTCGGCCGGCTGGTTTTGGACGACAAGGGTGCTGCCCCGCAAACGGATTCTCTGGTCCGCTGGTGGTTTGCGATGAATTACGACGCCGTGCAAACCAATGAAGACCGCAATGTGTTTGCCATCTCCGGGCAGGGCGTGAAGCTGTTGAGCGAAAGTGAATTCTGGAGCGAAACCGGCGAACGGGTTCATACCGGTGTTTCGTCATCACAGGCGTCGGGATTTGCCCGCGACTTCACGGCCAGGTTCGAGGACCTTGCCCGCAAGTATCCTGTCTATGCGGAATTGAGAAACGTCTTTGACTGCGCCCTGGCAGCCAACCTCATCGTTCAGGAAGGGATCGACCGGAAGATCGACTGGCAGTTAAACCATTTCTGCGGGAAGGCTGGTAACGGAACCCTCCGTTATCAACCCGCAGCCGAGCCCGTGCCGAAACTTGTCGAGTCGGTCGTCGGCCAGCGTGTTTTGACTCAGACCGTCTTGAACCGGAAGATCGAGCACACCGTGACCAATGTCAGCGGCGGGGTCGAATTCGATGCGAAGGCAACGGCTTCGTCACCGCAGATTCTGACCACGGGCGACGGCAGCCTCGCCGATGCATCGGGCGCTGCGCGGCCAGTCGACGGGTTGCCTGTTCAGGACTGGAGCTGGGATTCACGCTGATACCTCAACTCAATATGGCCGCCTGTATCCCCCGGTTGGCCCGTTCGTTCTGATTTTCGCCCCGAAGGGGCACCGACAGATCAGCCGGGGGCAGAGCGAAGTTGCGATAACCGCGCAGCGCCGCCTTGGGTACCAAAGAAAACGTAGTTGCAAGCCCTGAAATGGCGAAACCAATCGCATTCAATCCTGCCTGTCCTTTTAGACCTCCCCCTTCAGGACCGAAGGCCGCCCAATTGTGTCGGCCCTTCGGGCCTGGAATACCAGGTTTGGCCTGTACCGGCGGCTCGCGCCGCCGGCAGGAATTGTGTCGGCCCTCCGGGCCTGCTTTCGTTCCAGCGAGACGCGGCTCGGTGTCATCTGTGGCGCATTTGACAGGCTTCCCAAATCCACTGGATCGCCGACGCTCCCCAATACAATTGA
>WPCK01318060.1_pt1 | contig 19577 bp, 21 predicted proteins | sample 5399851 | NCBI WGS metagenome assembly WPCK01 (sample SAMN12869471, study PRJNA574797) | sludge metagenome | isolation source: wastewater treatment of pH11 | place: China:Beijing | collected 2019-05-20 | reverse complement strand
TATTTTCGCAAAGTTTGTTGCTTTCGTAAAAATCCCAAAAGCCGGATTTTTACACAAACCATGCTATTTATCACTGCTTATGTAATATGAAATGCTCTTTTCTTCCAAATTTAAGGGTTATATTTCTGTCTATGGAGTTTTTTCTAACTAAACAATGTTTTAGAAAAGAGCCAATAATAAAAACTAAAGGAAGGTGCAAGCAAATGATACCGTTTGAAAATACATGGCCATACGAAAGGTCAGGAAAAGATATTTACCTTCACAGTTGTCCTTATTGCGGTACTGAAAGTGTCCTAACTTCTTTAGGAAATGATGACTTAAATAGGGCGAAAGAAGGGATTAAGACATATCTCATTATGCCTTGTTGCCTAGAGAAGATGACTATTATAGAAGCGGACGAGGATTATTTTTGGACTACCGAACGTCTCAGAAAATAACGGAACGAGGGATAAAGATGAAATTTACAAAAATGCACGGACTAGGAAATTGTTATATTTATGTCAATATGTTTGAAGAAAAACTTGAAGAAAGTGAACTTTCTTCATTGGCTGTAAAGGTGTCGAATGTAAATACGGGGATTGGGTCGGATGGAATGATCCTTATCTGTCCTTCAGAAATGGCCCCTGTAAAAATGAGGGTATTTAATAATGATGGATCTGAAGCGAAAAATTGTGGCAACGGACTCCGGTGTGTTGCCAAATATGTGTACGAGCACCAAATTGTACGTGAACAAGTATTTCAGATTGAAACCCTAGGGGGATTGGTTCAAGCAGAAGTTCATCTAAATCCCGATGGTAAAGTTGAAGTGGTAACTGTAGATATGGGAGTGCCTCGTTTAAAGCGTAAAGATTTACCAATGGTAGGTGAAGAAGATGCCAACGTGATAAATGAACTTTTTGAAGTTGAAGATGAGGTTTTCTCTTTGACTGGAGTATCAATGGGAAATCCTCATGCAATTATTTTTGTGGATCGAATTGAAGAAGCACCAGTAGAAACGATAGGACCTAAAATTGAAAAACATGAGAAGTTTCCGGAATGGGTAAACGTAGAATTTGTCGAAGTTATCTCGGAAACTGAGCTTAATTTCCGTGTCTGGGAGCGAGGCTCTGGAGTTACTCAAGCATGCGGGACAGGCGCTTGTGCAGCAGTCGTAGCGGCTGTATTAAACAGCCATAGCCAACAAGGGAAGGATGTTACCGTTCATTTGCTAGGTGGTGACTTAACCATTAATTGGACCGAGAGTGGAAATCTCTTAATGACAGGTCCGGCAGAGTATATTTGTCGTGGAGAGTTATTGATCTGAAGTCATTTTGCTATCTGAAAGAGGTTGTATTTTGCAGTGATAATTGAAGTAGTTGCCTTTTGCGGTCACACGTTCCGCTATTTCTTCAAAAAAGGCATATTTTCCAATTTAGAGGACAGAGGATCCGCTATTTACTGGAAATAGCAGAAAAAACAAGTGTTTTCTCTAGAATAAGAGATCCTGTGTCCGCAAAAGTTCAAAATAAGCCCAAAATACCAAAATAGCGGAACGTATGTCCGGTAAAATGACAAAAAAAGTGCAAGGTGCCTGATGTTAACCATTAAGGATTAAATACTTCTAAAAATTTCAAAAGGGTGTCCCAAGAAGCTTACCTTCTTTCTGGGACACCCTTTTATCTTGTTAAATATTAATATTCTTTAATCACATTATAGAAAGTATCTCTCTCGACTGGCTTTTTACCAGCACCTTTGATTAGGTGGATAAGCTCGTCTCTTGTGATCCCTTGAGACGTCACTGCACCAGCAGAGTGGGAGATGCGCTCTTCAATCAGGGTTCCGTGAATATCACTTGAACCAAATGTTAGAGCCATTTGTGTTAACTGAACACCAATGTTGATCCAATAAGCTTTAATATGATCAAAGTTATCTAACATTAAGCGACTAATGGCTAAAGTTCGCATATCATCATATGCAGATGTACGACGCTTGATACTAGCATTTACACTCTTTGGCTGAACAGCCAATGGGATAAACACCATATAGCCGTTTGTTTTATCTTGAAGCTGACGAAGGCGATCCATATGAATTAAACGCTCTTCCTTAGTTTCAATTGAACCGTAAAGCATTGTTGCGTGAGTTTTTAAACCTAAACCGTGAGCAATTTCATGTGCTTCAAGCCATTGGTCAGTCGAAGCTTTATCAGGACTCATTTTTAAACGGTAGCGCTCTGTTAAAATCTCAGCGCCACCACCTGGCATCGTATCAAGACCAGCTTTAATTAACTCCTTAAGAACTTCCTCCATCGTTAATCCAGAAATACGACTAAAGAATTCAATTTCAGCTCCTGTATAGGCTTTAATCGTACAGTTTGGATAATGCTTTTTAAGCGTACGGATCGTGTCTAAATAGTAATCGAAAGGTACAAGATCATTATGGCCACCTACAATGTGAAATTCACGAACGTTATCATTCCAACGACGTTCTACATAATGAAGAAGCTCGTCCATACTCATCGTATAAGCACCTTCTTCGCCTTCTTTACGTTTGAAGTGGCAAAAGCTACATGTTGCTTCACAAACGTTCGTTGGGTTGATATACATATTTTCAATGAAGTATACATTGTTACCATTTTTCTTTTCGTTCACTTGATTAGCAAGCTGAGCGATTGAAAGTAAATCCGGTGTCTCGAATAAATAAAGACCATCTTCAATCGAAAGACGTTGTCCATGTTGGATCTTTTCAGCAATTTCTTGCATTTGTTTATCTAGAGTGATGATAGACAAGTGTTTTCCTCCGTTCTTTGGTTACTTCTTTTTTATCGTATATATGTCAGAACCGTTGTTTCGGTAAACGAAAAAACTACTACTCTATATTATCATTTTCTTAATTCAAGTGTAAAATAATAATGTTGCTAGTTTATTGGTTTATTTCTAGTTTTACCAAATACTGTTCCAGAAAGTATTTGTAAAATCCTTGTAAATTCGTTAAAATAAAGTTAATAAAAATAGAGGACAAGCTGTACCTAGAGAAGATAGGGGTGTACAGATGGAAAGAGACGGGCAGCAGGAGGATTATTTACAACAGATAGAAGAGCTACGAGAAAAGATGATTGCAACTGCTCTCACATACGGTATTAATCACCCAAAGGTGTTGTGGTATAGTCAGCAAATCGATGAAAAACATAATTGTATTCTAAAGCAGAAAGTGTAAAAATTATCTAGAATTTCAAGCCCAAGAAGGTCGTTTTCTTGTGCTTTTTTTGTTGAGTTTGTATACTCTAACTATAAGGATAGCTATTTTAGATTTTGTATAGATCACTTGTAGTAAAAAAAGGAGGCAAAAAAATGCTAGTTATTTCTGAGGTTGCAGCTCAAAGAGTAAAAGAAATGCTTGTTGAGCAACAAACAGAAGGGCAAAAGCTATATTTACGTATTGGTGTAAAAGGTGGGGGCTGTAGTGGTCTTTCCTACGGAATGGGCTTTGATGCTGATGTAAAAGAAGATGATGTCCATTTGAATTTTCATGGTGTTGACGTGATTGTCGATAAGGAAAGTTCGCCTATGTTAGATGGAGTTCAGATTGACTTCAAACAAAACATGATGGGTGGAGGCTTTACAATTGATAACCCTAATGCTATCGCATCATGTGGTTGTGGAACATCGTTTAGAACAAAAGAAAACGCTGGTACACCTGGCGATTGCTAATAAGAAAAACCTTCCTATCGGGAGGTTTTTTCTTTGGGAAGAAGAAAACCATTGTCTTCCAAAGTTATGAACATTTCGACAACAAAAAAGACTAAGTATTGACTTAGTCTTTTTGAAGGTTAAAATTGAGCTTATGTCCTTACTGAGGGAACATACTTGTACTATGTGCGTGAGATTTAGCAGCTTCCGGATCGATGTATCCTTTTGCACTATTAACAGCAATTGGCGCTTCACCGAAACCAGTAGCAATGAGCTTTAATCGGCCTTCATAAGTTGCGATATCGCCCGCTGCATAAATGCCTGGGATGTTTGTTTCCATTTTTGAATTGACAAGGATACTGTTCTTCTGGATTTCTAAGTCCCAATTTTTGATTGGACCCAAGTTTGAAACGAATCCAAAGTTTACGATTACAGAGTCAACATCAATCGTTTCTTCTTTATCGCCACGAACTTCGCTAATTTTTACTTGAGTGATTTTTTCGTCATCACCATGAAGTTCAGAAATAGTATAAGGTGTTTTTACTTTGATCTTATCGGAATTCATTAATAGATTAACACTGTGTTCGTGTGCTCTAAATTCATTACGTCTGTGGATAATCGTGACTTCTTCAGCAATGTTTTCAAGCATCAATGCCCAGTCAACGGCAGAGTCACCGCCACCACTCAGCAATACTTTTTCACCAGCGAAGATATTTAGGTCCTTAACAAAATAGTGAAGGTTTTTACCTTCATACTTGTCAGCACCTTCATTATCAATTCGACGCGGCTGGAATGCACCAACACCAGCAGTAATAATAATTGTTCTTGAAAAGTGAACACCTTTACTTGTTGTTAGTTGAAAAATGCTTTCGCCATCTTTCTCTATTTTTTCAACTAATTCAACTGTTTGCCCTAGAGCAAGAGATGGGTTAAATTGATCGGCTTGCTCGACCAAAAGATCAACTAGTTCTTGAGCACGGACTTTTGGGAAACCGGCAACATCGTATATGTATTTTTCAGGATACAATGCGGAAAGTTGTCCTCCTAGTTGTGGCATTGCTTCAATAATTTTTACAGATGCTTGTCTCATGCCAGCATAAAAAGCAGTGAAAATACCAACGGGTCCGCCACCGATTATAGTAATATCGTATACGTTAGAATCTTGAACCAAGCTTAACACCCCCAGATAGTTTTGATAATGCATCATACTAACAATATTATAAAGGTAAAGTGTTCCAAAGGAAAGTGAAAAGGAAAAATTAATTTATAAATCAAAAAATTCAAATTATATTCAACTTTAAAACATTGTAAATTCAAGGCTTTCATCAAATTGAACGAATTTTCATTTCGTAAAGTGTTTCCAAAAAGCAATCATGCTATTGATGGTTTTTACTATGACTACTATATAAATATATCAATGATAAAAAAATATAAAAAATACCAGAAAAACTGTTGATTTTTTTACCCTTAGGACATATTATATTATCAAGAAGGAAATGTGAACTTTCTTTGACAATATTTATGATTACGCATAAAAAATAGAGAAACAGGTGTAGCTTTTTTTTGGAGTATTTAGTGAAATTTTTCACAAATCCATTTTGCTTTGTAGTCGTAAGTGAATATTTTCACAAACTTCATGGTAAAAAACTCTTGCTTATGATTTCGGTATTTAGGAGAAAAATAAAGTTACTATCCCATGCGTAAATATTAAAAATGGAGTGATTGAGAAATGAAAAGAAAACCGAGAATCTTAATTTTAGGTGCGGGCTACGGTGGAATGATGACAGCTTCTCGTCTGTCAAAGCAATTAGGCTACAACGACGCAGAAATTATCTTAGTCAATAAACATAATTATCACTATCAAACAACGTGGTTACATGAACCAGCTGCCGGAACACTTCATCATGACCGTACAAGAATGCGTATTGACAGTGTAATTGATACGAATAAAGTAAAATTTATTAAAGATGTTGTCCAAGAAATCAAAGCCTCTGATAAAAAGGTTATACTAGAAGGTCACGGAGAACTAGAGTATGACTACTTAGTTATCGGTTTAGGCTCAGAGCCAGAAACTTTCGGTATTCCAGGTGTTGAAGAAAATGCATTCTCAATTCGTAGTGTAAACTCAGTTCGTCAAATTCGTGAACATATTGAATATATGTTTGCTTCTTATAATAACTCTGAAATTAAGCATGATGACTATTTAACATTTATCGTAGCAGGTGCGGGCTTTACAGGCATTGAGTTTGTCGGTGAATTGACAGAGAGAATTCCTGAACTTTGTAAAGAGTACGACATTGATCGTAGCAAAGTGAAAATTCTCAGTGTAGAAGCTGCACCAACAGCGTTACCAGGTTTTGATCCTGAACTTGTAGAATATGCGATGAATTTATTAGAGAGTCGTGGTGTAGAATTTAAAATTAGTACGCCAATTAAAGAGGTAACAAAGGATGGAGTTATCCTTGCAACAGGTGAAGAGATTAAGTCAAAAACAGTCGTGTGGACAACTGGAGTACGCGGAAGCTCTATTCTAGATAAGTCTGGATTTGAAACGATGCGCGGTAGAATTAAAGTGGAAAAAGACATGAGAGCTCCTGGTCATGAAGATATCTTCATCATTGGAGACTGTGCATTGATTATTAATGAAGAAATTAACCGTCCATACCCACCGACGGCACAAATTGCGATCCAACAATCATATACAGTCGCGAAGAACGTAAAAGCATTACTGACTGGTAGTAAGGAACTAGAAGAGTTTACACCAGATATTAAAGGTACAGTTGCTTCATTAGGTGGAGGAGAAGCTATCGGTATCGTTGGCACGAAAAAATTATACGGTAGTTCTGCTGCAACAATGAAGAAGATTATCGACAATCGTTACCTATTCCTATTAGGTGGAATTCCTCTAGTAGTGAAAAAAGGTAAACTTAACCTATTCTCATAATATTGACTAGAGCTAATTCCACTGGAGTTAGCTCTTTTGCTATCTTGATTAGTATTTTTATACTATACTCAGTGTAATACATATTTGTGTGTGCAAAGGATAGAATTTTGTGGAAGGGGGATATCACGTGAAAAGAGATCGTGGTAATGTATGGTTGGCAGCCGCTGGTATCGTCATCAAAGAAGGTAAATGGTTAGTCGTTAAAAAAAAGTATGGTGGCTTAAAAGGCCTTTGGTCAATTCCTGCAGGCTTCGTCCATGAAGGAGAAACAGTAGATGAGGCAGCAATAAGAGAGGTAAGAGAAGAAACAGGCGTGGTTACTAATGTAAAAGACATAGTTGGTATTCGTAGTGGTGTAATCAACGAAGAAATTAGTGATAACATGATTATTTTCTTATTAGAGGAAACTGGAGGAGAACTTAAAGTTCAGGCTGGCGAAATCGAAGAAGTAAAGTACCTGACACCAGAAGAATTAAAAATAGATCCGGCTACTTCCATGATGGTTCATCTTTTTTTACAAGAATTAGACCAAAAGAAATTTAAAGTGCTCACTCCGAACCCTGGAGATGTATTCCAATATAGCAGTTATAAAATATTTTATTAAAACTTCAAAATAGTCAGATAATTTATGGAAAATAAAAATGATAGCGCTTTAATGCTTTAAAATGAGCGAATCTGAGCCTTTCCAATCTCTTTTTGTCTTGTTATATTTACTTACAAGACATATTCAAGGAGGGCGATCCAAAATGGTGAAAATAAAGTTAGGTTTGAATGATTGTCCGTATTGCGCCGGAAAAGGCTATTTTCAGTTACTATTAGGTGGCTCGGAAACTTGCGATTGTTGCCAAGGAACAGGTGAAAAGGAAAAGAAAGATAAATAAATGAAGAAAAAACTGTACCCCACTTACGGGTACAGTTTTTTGTTAGGCAATTTCTAAAACATTCGATATCCTTTTGAGCGCAGAACTTTGTTTGCTACCCCAGCAAGAATTGCACCAACTAATCCAGACAATAGGATTGTTATATCAGCTATGTGGAGAGAAATTAATTTAGAGCCTAGTGCAGATAATGAGCTACCAGGAGCAGTGATATATTCAAAAACACTAACATCATCAACGATTCTGATAACAACAATAGGATAAACCACGGCCATAAACCAGGTCGATCTTAGTAGCATATTTATTAAGAATCCGATTCCGAAAAACAAAACTAAAAATAATAAAATAGAAATAATCAATTGTGGAATACTAATCAAAAATTTCACCTCCGATTTTACACATAAAGAGCCAGAACAAATACTTAGAAAAAATACACTAAGACAAGTTTACTTAAAGCAGTGACATTTCGTCAAATTGTATTGTGACCATTATTTTAACTTAATTTTACGAAATATTTAGAAAAAATAATGCAATTTCAATCCTCTATGAATATTTCTTCTTAAATTTGGAGAAGATTAGTCAGTGAGAGGAGTGAAAATAAATGGAAATCGTTAAAACGATTTTTAGACGAGTAGTAATGGTATGTTTATTTAGTCTAGCTTTATTAACAACTTTCGAATCGATATCAGGCGTAAGCGCTAAGCAATTATCAAATTGGTGGATTTTTGACAATGATCCTTTTGGCAATACTTATGTAGAGGACAGAACTAGCTTTGATGCAGGATTAAAGAGATTTACAATGAGATTTAGAAGTTTACCAATGTTTAGTAATCAGCCAAAAATGATGAGCAGTGCAGAAGTGGTCGAATCTGAACCACTTACCTTAGAAGAAGCGATTGATTGGAGTCAATACCCTTCTCATAAGGTAGTAGCAACAGGATATACTGCTGGATTTGAGTCGACTGGTAAACGACCAGGACACCCGCAGTATGGGATAACAAAATCAGGAGTTACTGTAAAACGTGATTTATATTCAACAATTGCCGCAGATACAAGAGTATTTCCAATAGGGTCAATCCTATTTATACCAGGCTATGGATATGGAGTTGTAGCAGACACGGGATCTGCTATAAAGGGAAATAAAATTGATCTATATTACGAAACTGTTCAGGATGTCTTCCAGCAGTGGGGTAAAAGAGAAGTCGAAGTTTATGTCGTAGAAAGAGGCAACGGCCGCTTAACCAACGAAGATCTGCAAAATTTAAATGAAGCCGATGCTGTTCAAGTGTTTCGAAGACAATTATCATTTGCTAAATAAAAAGATTTTTGTTATTTTATAACAATGTTAATATGCAAAGCCAAAACGAAGTATGAGTCCAAGGCGGCCCATACTTCGTTTATTTTACATTATTATTTCGATCGATTTAAAATTTCTCTAGTTAGATGTGCCTTGTTCATCTCTTAATGTCATTGCAAGTTTTTTAATTCCCTCTACTAGCCGTGGAGAGGGGCGACAAAAAAGAGCTTCCTCTAATATGTAAAGATTGTTCTGTTTTACTGCTTGTATCTCAGAAGCCTTCTCGCGTTTGGTGATTGCGGCGAGATTCATTCTTTCCTCTTTCACCCCTACCCAGACCATACAAATATGTGTGGGGTTTTTTTCTACTACTTCTTCCCAAGTAACTTGGACACTTGGTTTCTCATACGATGCAAAGCAATTTTCTCCACCGACAATTTCACTCACTTCAGTAAGCCAATTCGTTTTACCTGGGGTGAAAATAGGTTTCGGCCACCATTCCCAATAGATTAATCCCTTGTTAGAGTGCTTATTTTGTTCTTTTAATTCGGCAATTTCACCTTTAAACTCTTCAGCACGTTGCTTCGCTTTCGCAATACAATTCGTTTTTTCACCGACAGTAATAAGGTCTTCATATATATCATACAGTGAGTTCGGGTTTAGGACAATATGAGGGATATTTCTTACTTGTAATTGTTCAATGTTTCGTTCCATGCCAGGTACACTAAGTGATGCAAGAACTAGATCCGGCGAGAGTGCTTCAAGCTTATCCATGTCAATATTTAAGTCAGGACCTAACCTCGGCAAGTGATTAACAGCATCTGGCCAGTTTGAAAAATCATCTACTGCCACGAGTTGATCGGTTAGATCTAAATAAGCAAGCAATTCCGTATTACTAGGGCAAATCGATATAAGTCTCATCTCTGTTCCTCCTTAAGGAAATATTAGAAAAATAACAACGACATGATTTTCTCATCTGTTGAAATCATGTCGTTGTTGTAAAGTAACATTTAGTTAGGTGTTTTTGCGAAGATTTAAATTAGGCTGTATAGGCATTCCCTAGGTTTAGCGGGCATCTTTTCTACCTTCTAACCTGAATTAGTAACAAACCACTAATTATATACAGATTATTTGGTTGGAATAACCACATAGTTTACGGAAAAAAGTAGTTAAAGGATGATAAAGTATATGAATAAAGTTAGTAGGATTCCAGTTAATCCTCCGAAAAAAACCTCAATTGGCTGGTGTCCTAATAACTCTTTTAATTCTTTTTGTTTTTCATTTGCTGCCTTTTCGGGCCAAGTTTTCACTTCAATTACAAGTTTATTAAAATCTTCTACTAAACGATTGAGCACGGTCGCTTGTTCTCCGGCATGACGTCTTACACCTGACGCGTCAAACATTACGATTACACCGAAGATCGTTGAAATAGCAAAGTAAGGCGACCCCAGCCCTTCTTCTAACGCAATAGCAGTAGCAAGTGCAGTTACTGCGGCGGAATGAGAACTAGGCATTCCTCCTGTACTAGTTAAAAGGGACCAATCGAATTTTTTTGAAGCGAGATATTGTAAGGGTACTTTTATAAATTGAGCAAAACCAATAGCAATAAGTGCAGCCCATAATGGGAAATTCGTTAGTAATTCCATAAGTGCATCCTTTCTTAAGTTAAATCAACGGTAGTTTTATTGTACCTTTTTCGGTTGTGGGTGGCTATATTAAATTTTATACCCTATTTTTGTAGTTTTACTATCTTATTTAGGGTAATTTGCGCAGTGACATGTAATTAAGGGGAATCTTGATGCGCTTATTTTCCAGAATATAGGACAATCGTGTAACTAAGAGTAATCTTGCTGCACTTATTATCAAAAATTCAGGATAATCTTGTAACTTAGGGCAATGAGGATGCCGCATAACCGTTTTTAAGAGTTCGTTCTTTATGTTAAATGCTAAAATTGCAAAGGGTGTATTTTCAAGCTCATTCATCGAGCGTCCTTTTTCTAATTTTAACTAAGTATCCCTAAAAATACTTAGTTGGGATGGAGAATTTTGCTGGAATAACCACAAAGTTAACGAAAAGAGTCTAGTTAATTCATAAAAAGTTGCTTACATTATAACAGATAATATTTTTGGGGGTTAAATATTAGATACTCGAAATATTGTAGGTTACAAGCTATAATAATAAATGGAAGATTATTCTGAAAAAAAGAGGAGTGGAGTTAATTGTTTAAGGTAAAAGATGGTAATATTCTCGAGAAAAAAATTGGAGCCATCATCGTAGGACTATTTGCTGATGATAAGAAGCCTGAGGGATTAGTAAAAGAAATTGATAAAAAGTTAGATGGATACATCGTTGAATTGCTCGCTGATAAGCAGTTATCTACAGGATTTAAAAAGGTTAACAAAATACATACATTAGGAAACATGGATGCGAAAACTGTTTATTTTGTTGGTCTTGGCCAGAAGAAAGAGGTAACATTTGAAAAAGTGCGTGAAGCATTTGCGGTTGTATCAAAAACATTACTAAAAGACGGGGTCGAGGAAGTTGCCGTAGCTCTTGATACGTTTTTAACAGACCAGGCAGACGGAGAACGCTTTGCAAAGGCATTAGCTGAGGCGATAGGGTTAACTAGCTATCGAACTGAAACGTATAAGCAGAAACAAGAAGATCAACACTCAATTGAAAAAGTGCTTGTATACACAAACCTTGATAATGACGTAGTTGAAGAAGCACTTTTTGTAGGTGCTACTTATAGTGTCGGGACAAATGTAGCTCGCGCATTAGTTAATGCGCCTGGAAATTATATGACGCCAACTGACCTAGCTGCCAAAGCAAAAGAAATTGCTGATCGTTATGGGATGGAATATTCCGTTCTTGAAAGAGATGAAATGGAAAAATTAGGGATGGGTGCTCTGTTGGCTGTAGCTAATGGATCTGACCAACCTCCAAAAATGATCGTTCTAAAATATCGTGGAAAAGAAAAATGGGAAAACGTATTAAGTTTTGTGGGGAAAGGTTTAACCTTTGACGCTGGTGGTATTTCCATAAAGCCTGCTTTAAATATGCATGAGATGAAAATGGATATGGGTGGAGCAGCAGCGGTGTTGGGTGCGATGGAGGTTATTGGCTCATTAAAACCAGAAGCGAATGTAATGGCTGTAATTCCTTCAACTGAAAATCTTATTAATGGTAGCGCCTTAAAGCCAGGAGATGTTATTACATCATTAAGTGGTAGAACGATTGAGGTTCGTAACACTGATGCTGAAGGTCGCTTAATTTTAGCCGATGCGGTTACTTATGCTAAACAATTAGGCGCTGACTATATTGTAGACGTTGCAACCCTAACTGGGGCGGTCATTGTTGCGTTAGCAGGTGTAACAACTGGAGCGATTACAAATGATGAAGAGCTTATGGAAGACGTCCTTTTAGCTGCGGGTGAGGCAGGAGAGTATTTGTGGAGACTTCCTAACTTTGACCCTTATAAAGAAATGCTGCGCTCAAGTGATGTAGCAGATTTAAATAACTCACCAGGCCGTGAAGGTGGAAGCATAACGGCAGGTTTATTTATTGGTGAGTTTGCTGAAGATACACCATGGGTGCATTTAGATATTGCTGGTACAGCTTGGTCAAGAAGTGACAGCGTGTTTGGTCCAAAAGGTGGAACTGGCGCAATGGTTCGAACTCTAGCAACATTAGCCAAAAACTTCTAAATAGGTATAAAAACTGGTTCTCGTGTAGAACCAGTTTTTATTTTGGCGAAATCTATACCTAGGTGAGGATACGGGAGTTCTTTGGAGCATCTTTCCATATTCCAGTTTTCAGAGGAAGTATCAAGAGATTACCAATTAATATCCAAAGATATCGAGAATTATCGCGTTTGAGGTATCTTTTTTAATGGGGTAATATGGAAACACAGATTTATGTAGTAAATTTTCATCGCCTTACATGTGAAAAGAGTCATGATTAGCTAGTTTCATAGGTTTAATCTAAGTAAAAGGGGATGAAAACTATGGAAAGGGGGTATTTAACTGGAGTTCATAAGAAGGCTAGACCGTTTACTAATGAAGGTTGAAACGTTTATTTTAAGCTATTCCATCATCTTAATAGCTATTATGGTCGTGGGAAATGTCATAACCAGAGCATTGCCAATTAGGAGTTGGTCATTTGCAGCAGAGGTAAGTCAGTTTGCTGTCATCATCGCAACATTCATGGGGATTAGTTATGCAGCAAGAAAAGGTAGACATATACGAATGAGTGCGTTCTTTGATTTAGCTCCCAAGAAGGTTAAGAAAGTGCTAGCAATTTTCATCTCCTTTGTCACGGCAGCTGTTTTGTTGATCTTGGCATACTTTGCCTTTCAGTACGCTGTTTGGATTAAGGATATGGGCCGGGTAACGACAGCTCTTCAAGTACCTGCGTATTTCCTAGTCGCATTTATACCAGTAGGTTTAACACTAGGAGCCCTTCAATTCCTGAGAAATATGTGGATTAACATTAAAGAAGAGGAGGTGTATATCGCTACAGAGAAGAAAGACTTTTCTGAGCAGGTTTAATATAATCGAAAAACTTCATAGAGAGGAACGCTTATATGGTAGCTACATTACTAATAATTATGGTTGTTCTACTGTTGCTTGGTTTTCCGATGATGATCCCGTTAATTGCTGCACCTTTAGTGGTCTTGCTGATATTTTTCCCAAATATTGACCCTATCTTTATGATCCAGCAGATGATGGAAGGGATTAGTGGCTATGTTCTATTAGCGGTTCCGCTGTTTATCTTTGCGGCAGATATCATGTCAACAGGACAAACATCGAAACGGCTACTAGATTTTGTTGGTTCGTTTATAGGCCACATTAGAGGTGGATTTGCAATAACAACAGCCGCAGCTTGTACGTTGTTTGGCTCGATATCAGGCTCGACTCAAGCGACAGTTGTAGCAATTGGAAAGCCGATGCGTCAAAGATTACTTTCAATAGGCTATAAGGATTCGCATGCAATTGCTTTAATCATCAACGCTAGTGATATCGCCTTATTAATACCTCCAAGTATTGGGATGATTGTCTATGCTGTTGTTTCAGGTACATCTGTCGGTGACTTGTTTATTGCGGGAATTGGCCCGGGGCTACTTATCTTTTTATTTTTTGCAATATATAGCTACTTTCATGCAAAACGATACAACATTCCTCTTGCGGATGAAACGACGTGGAAAGATCGATTGCGTTTTACAAAAAAGGCTCTATTTCCATTAGGATTTCCAGTTATTATTGTTGGTGGAATTTATTCGGGGATTTTTACCCCGACAGAAGCAGCAGGGATATCGGTATTATATGCATTGATTCTTGAGTTGTTCGTTTTTCGCTCAATAAAAATAGTTGATGTACCAAGGATTGCTTTGTCCACAGGGTTAGTCACATCCGCTGTATTTGTTCTCGTTGCCGGAGGACAGGCGTTTTCTTGGGTCATCTCCTATGCAAGAATCCCGCAGCTAGTTACAGGGGCTGTTTTACCAGTAGATCCAACAGCGCTCCATGTACTATTCATTGTCGCGATTTTCTTTTTTATAGGGTGTATGTTTGTCGATCCGATTGTTGTAATTCTAATTTTAACACCAATTTTTTACCCAGTAGCGATGGCGGCGGGGGTTGATCCAGTACATTTAGGGGTCGTCATTACCTTCCAAGCGGCATTAGGTTCTGCTACTCCACCATTTGGTGTTGATATTTTTACTGCTAGTGCCGTATTTAACCGATCGTATCTCGATGTAATTAGAGGTACACCACCTTACATCGTCATGCTAATTATTGTGGCAGTGTTAGTCATTTTATTCGAAGAAATATCGTTGTTTTATCGTTACTTATTTTAGTTAAATAACTATCGGTTTTCCGGTAAATAAAAATTCATTTGGGGGTATTTGATGTTTTTGAAAAGAAAGCAATACGTATTGATGGTCTCAGCATTTTTACTAAGTATACTTTTAGTGGCTTGTGGTTCAGATGCAACAGGCGGTGAAGGTGAGGAAACATATAATTGGAAGTTTGTAACTGAAGAGCAACAAGGTCAAGTGCAATATGAATATGCTGCCGAGTTTGCAGAGCTTCTCCATGAAAAATCAGACGGTAGAATAAATATGGAAGTTTACGAGTTTGGTGGATTAGGTAGTGAGGTTAACCAAGTCGAACTATTGCAAAGTGGCGGAGTAGAATTTGCCATCGTTTCACCAGGTTTTACAGGGACAATGGTAAGTGAAGGTCAGTTGTTTGCATTACACTTCTTATTTACTGACGACATGAGGTTAAATCAGCAAATTCTAGATGAAAGTGAAGCGTTAAATGTACATCTTACTGAAAAATATGAGCAGTTTAATATTAAACCGCTTGCTTATTGGACAGAAGGAGCTATGCAATGGACGGGAGATCGTCCGCTAACTTCACCTGAAGATTTCCAAGGCTTTAAAATGAGAACACAAACATCTCCGCTTATTCTTCGTTCTTATGAAGCGTATGGTGCGGATCCACAAGAACTAAGTTGGGGAGAGTTATATACGAGTCTTCAGCAAGGAGTTGTTCAAGGTCAAGAAAATCCAATTTTCTTTATTGAAGATGCAAAGTTTCACGAAGTCCAAGATTATATGATGATTTCTGAACATAATATCTATGTAGCAATGACAACGGTAAATACTGACTTCTTTAATGGGTTACCTAATGACATCCAGGAATTAATTTTGGAAACTGTAGAAGAAATGAGATCGGTTGCTTATGACATGCAAGAAAGAATGAACGATGAGTTATTAGAAGCGATTGAGAACAACGAGCGTCATCCTACAGAAATTATTGAATTAACAACAGAACAGCGTGAAGCTTTTAGAGAAAAAGCGCTTCCGGTTCGAGACTTCTTTATTGATGAAGTTGGCGAAGATGGAAAGATGATTTTAGAAATGTTAATAGAAGAAATTGAAGCTGCAACACATTAATAGACACCATTCCTCTAGCTAGGCGATATGCCTAGCTAGTTTTTTTATAACACAAAACATTAGTAAGTGTTGTACCTGTATAGATACTATCTTTCTTACATTAGTATATTGACATAATAATAGGTGGGTGGTAGGATGAATAATATTTTAGTGCTTTAATAATTTATCAGAGTGAAGTTAAAAGGAGAGAAATATATGAATGCCGTTTTGTTTGCGGTGCTAGCAATGATTATACTGAGTTTACTTAGAGTTCATGTGGTAATTGCTTTAATGCTTGGTGCGCTTGTTGGTGGTCTTGTGTCTGGTTTTTCCATTATTGAAACAGTTGATATTTTTACTGGAGGCCTTGGTGGAAGTGCGACAGTAGCTCTTAGTTATGCATTGCTTGGTGGATTTGCGATAGCAATTTCAAAAACTGGACTTCCTAATGTCGTTGTGGAGTTTGCGATAAAACTTGTGGGTAGAGAAGGGGAAAGTAGAAAAAGAAGTCTATCCAAGGTGTTACTTATACTAGTAGTATTGGTTATTTCATGTTTTTCACAAAACGTAATCCCGATTCATATTGCTTTTATACCTATCTTAATTCCACCGTTACTACAAGTTTTTAATGAATTAATAATAGATCGTCGTGGTATTGCATCTGTTATCACATTTGGATTAAAGGCTCCTTATATCTTAATTCCAGCAGGATTCGGCTTAATCTTTCATGAAATTATTCAAACCAACATGGCCGATAGTGGATTAGAAATTGCATTAGCTGATATCCCGAAAGCATTATTTATTCCGACCGTAGGAATGGTTATTGGGCTGTTAATTGCTTTATTATGGTCGTATCGCAAAACAAGAATTTATCAGAGTGTAGAGATTAGCAATGAAGTTGCAGTAACTCAAGAGCCTGTAACAAAACGGGCGATCATTGTTGCAGTAATTGCCATCATCCTCGCTTTAGTTGTTCAATATGAAACAAAATCAATGTTATTAAGTGCTTTGGCTGGATTGGTTGTCTTATTATTTAGTGGAAAAATGAGCATGAAAAATGCTGAGCATTATTTGACGGATGGTATGAAAATGATGGCCTTTATTGGTTTTGTGATGATTTCGGCATCTGGCTTTGCAGCTGTCATAAGGGAAACTGGGCATGTAGATGTCTTAGTAGAACAATCTGCAAGCTTGATAGGAGATCAAAAAGGACTAGCAGCTCTGCTCATGCTGTTAGTAGGTTTGTTTATCACAATGGGAATTGGTTCATCTTTTTCGACAATACCAATCATCGCAACCTTATTTGTACCTTTATCATTAGCAGTAGGGTTTAGTCCTCTGGCGACAATTGCTTTAATAGGAACAGCAGCAGCCCTTGGTGATGCTGGATCACCTGCTTCTGATAGTACACTAGGACCTACAGCTGGTTTAAATGCCGATGGTCAACATAACCACATCTGGGATACTTGTGTCCCAACGTTCTTACACTTTAATTTGCCATTGATCGCTTTTGGTTGGATTGCGGCAATGGTGCTGTAACGAATTGAGAAGATCTTTATCATCTTTACAAATGATAAGGGTCTTTTTGTTTTGGAAACTACGTGTAAGGGTAACTAAGAAAGAAGAAAAAAATAAAAAAAATTGAAACTTTTTTTGTCTAGAAACGTCTAATTAATAGAGATGTTTTGGGAGGTGAAGTGTTGAAAAAAGTAGTCGTCTGGTTTGTTGTAATCTTGTTACTATGTGTTTCTACTGTTCTAGGGAAAGAAATTGTCTATGAGGACGAGCTTAAAGAAAACTATTACGAGTTCATTGTGCTAGTAGGGGAACTGTTTAAGGACCATGCCCAAGAGGAAGAGTATTATTATAATCGTACGTATTCTAACTATGAGGATCTGGAAAGGCTGTTTGGAAATAAGGTGACCGAAAAGGGTTTTTCTTTAGTAATTGATGCTCTTTTTGATGAACTAAATGAAAGGTATATTTATAAACCACACTATCAAGATTATATTAGTGATACACGAGATTTTTCGTCTAGTCAAAAAGATACAACTTATTACGATACCGTTCGAAACACAATCTTAAATCCAGCCCTGAGGTTAATACCATTCGATAACTTAGAAATTACGAGGGAGAAGAACCGTGTCAAGGTTGGTGGGCAAGAGATAAAAGTACAGTTCTACGATGCTAGAGATTACTTAGTTGAACACCATCAATATGCCCGATTTGGTTATCCGCCAATCGACGAAATTAGTTTTTCGCTAACGTTTGTACTAGATGACGGAAAGTACCTCTTGGATCATTTCGACATTCACTCCCATGGTATGTAAAAAGGTCTATCGTGACTTGCTGACGATAGACCTTTTGTATTTATGCTGCAGCTTTAGTGATTTGTGTAGATTTATTAACTGCCTTATAGATTTTCGGACAAAGAACCGCGGCTAACGCTGTCACTGCTAGATCCTTATAAAGGAATATAACCATCAAACTCCAAGCCCCTCTATAAGTTAAATCTCCCATACCTAAGAAGTATTTTAAAGCAAAGTACATGTAGGTAGTCCCCATTACATAGTTAATAGCAAGTCCAACAAAGCAAGCGATAAAGAAAGTTGATAAAGTAGGTTTTCCTTTGGCTTCTACAATTTTACCTGTGACGTAAGCTACGACAATAAATGATAGTACAAAGCCGAATGTAGACTTCGCGACAATAGCGGTTCCGGTCATTTGTGCAAAAACGGGAGCGCCAACGAGTCCGACCAATGTGTAAACGATCATTGACATGCTTCCTAAACGAGAGCCTAACAATGCACCAGCAAGAATAGAAAAGAATGTTTGTAGAGTCAAAGGCACTGGACCAATTGTAATGAAAGATGTTGCGTTAGCTCCTATGGCCATTAAAGCAGCGAACATGGCTACATATGTAATGTCTACCGCACGAAATCGTTGTTTCTTCATTAATTATCAACCTTTCTTCTATGTAAGTTTACAATTATCATAAAAAACAGAAAACAGTTTGTCAACTATAAAGATGTAATGGTTGACATATATAAAGAAGGTTTGAAACGACATGGAATTGTTCGACATAAAATTACCGCTGAGCAAAATCTACTATGGTAGAAATTTTGAAAAAATAGAAGAGGGAAGTATATAGCGTGGAATTATTTTGGTTCTCTTGGAGAGAAAACTTCAAAAGAAATTTAAAAGAGAGTGTATGGCTGATGCGTTTTATAATAATCAAGTGAGTGGACAGTTAACAAAAAGAGATGACGGGATACATCGGTCAACAGAGATGATGTTTATCGTAACGCGGTGGATAAACTAGGGAGATATTTGTTACTGTTCCGTTTCGTTAGGGTGCAGAGTTTTTGGATTACTCTACCTTAATTTAATTGAAGTGGGGTCTTCCTGTCGGAAAACGATAAAAGCCACCAAACTGCTAGTATGAATGAACAAAAATTATCTGTTGACTAGAAAGAGAAAACAATGTAGAATAAATTTTTGTTGGGCGATGACGACAAATTAATACAAAAAAAACTTTTTTTGAAAAGTTGTTGTCAAACGATTGTCAATGTGGTACATTAGTAAATGTCGCTGCGAGCGACAATGAAAAAAGATTAAAAAAACATTTGACATGAAGTTGTCGATTGTGATATTATTAAATTCCTGTCGCTTTGAAAGAGGTGATAGTGAAACAACGATTGTTCTTTGAAAACTGAACACACAGCCAAGCGAATTAAAGAGATAGTAAATATCTCGTCAATGAATTTTATTTTTGAGCTATATCAAACACTTTTATGGAGAGTTTGATCCTGGCTCAGGACGAACGCTGGCGGCGTGCCTAATACA
>WPCK01031231.1_pt1 | contig 19579 bp, 21 predicted proteins | sample 5399851 | NCBI WGS metagenome assembly WPCK01 (sample SAMN12869471, study PRJNA574797) | sludge metagenome | isolation source: wastewater treatment of pH11 | place: China:Beijing | collected 2019-05-20 | reverse complement strand
TAATGGGGTTGTAAGAAAAAAACCAGTTTTGAGACTGGTTTTATTTTGCGACGATAGCATCAATTTCAACAACCGCATTCATGGGTAGTTGATGGACTGCAATGGCAACTCGGGCTGGTTTGTGCGCGCCCATAAAGGCGCCATAGATGCCGTTCACGGTTTGGAAATCTGCCATATCGGTGAGATAGATGGTACATTTAACAATGCCATCAATCTGATAGTCAGCTCCTTCTAAAATGGTTTGTAGGTTATTAAGGGCTTGATGCGTTTGGGCTTCAATCCCTTCTTTTAATTGCATGGTTTCTGGATCAAGTCCAAGTTGTCCTGAGACATAAAGCATATCGTTTGCGATAGCGGCATGTGAGTAAGGCCCAATTGCGCTGGGTGCTCCTTTAACGTTTAATGTTTTCATAATTTTTTGACTCCCATCTTAAAACATATTCTTGTGTAGATATTGTATCATAAATTCTTTGTGCATGGTGTTCATCAAATGTTTCAATTAAGATATTTGCGATAACACGATTGACACTCAATCCCAATTGGGTACGATTGTGGTCGATTTGAATGATGTTGCCATTTAAGTTGGCAATGTCATTGATGAGTTTGGCAAGGGTGCCTGGCTTGTCATAAATTTCAGCACTGAGCTCGATCAATCTTCCCCGATTGATTAGGGCGCGATTTAGGGATCGATTGAGCATTTCAACATCCACATTCCCACCCGAAAGTACACAAGCAACTTTTTTATTTTTAATGTTAATCTTATCACTCAGAATGGCGGCATACGCTGCCGCTCCTGCACCTTCTACAACAAGATGGTTCTTTTCGAGTAAAGATAACATCGCGTTATAGATTTCATCTTCGTTCACAGTTACAATATGATCTACATACTTTTTAACCATTTCCAATGTGATTTTACCGGGTTTTTTAACTGCAATCCCATCAGCGATGGTTTCAAGTCCAGTAACTTCAATGTGTTCATTAGCATCAATACATGCTTTCATTGAGGCGACATTCTCAGCCTCAACCCCAATAACTTCAATTGAAGGCTTTAGTTGTTTAAGGACATACGCAACGCCAGAAATTAAACCGCCCCCACCAATTGAAACCACAACCGAATCTATATCCTCTAAATCTTCAAATATTTCCAAACCAATAGTACCTTGACCTGAAATAATGTCGACATGATCATAAGGATGCACGACTGTATATTTGAATTTTTCTTTTAAGTCCATCGCCACTTGCATGGCCCCTTCAAAACCACCATCACAAAGCACAACGTTGGCCTCATGTCCTCTGGTCGCTTCTATCTTGGAGATGGGCGCTGTTTTTGGGATACAAATGGTGGCAGAGATGTTTTGTGTTTTAGCGGAATAAGCAACCCCTTGTGCATGGTTTCCGGCTGAAAAAGCAATGATACCATTTTGTTTTTCTGCATCACTTAAATGGGCCAGCCGATTCATCGCACCTCTAATTTTAAATGATCCCGTAACCTGCATATTTTCACATTTAAGATAAACATTTTTAAGGTCACCGGTTAGTGCCGCTGGGATTAACGGTGTTTTTAACACAGAGCCTTTCATAATTTCTTTTGCCTTATAGACAGATTCCATAGTGATCATGATATACCTCTTCCATTCATACTTATAGTTTATAGCTGAATGCGATAGATATCAATGTGAAAGTAATTTTTTTATTAAAAATGTGATGGATTGTAAATGAGAAAATAATGGTTTATGATATAGATAAGCAACCGCTAATATGCGTAGTAAGGATTTGCGATGACAGAAAAAGAACTGTTCGATAAGGGATATCGTATTTATACAGGTGAGGGTATTAAGGTATTCTTCAATTTGGATATGTGCACTCATTCAGCAAACTGTGTACGGGGATTAAATTCGGTCTTTAACACAAAAAAGAAGCCTTGGATAAACCTTGAGAATGCAGATAATGAAAAGGTTAAGGAAGTCATTCATACTTGTCCAAGTGGGGCATTACAGTACATAGAAGGAGAAAATTAATGGAAATCAAAACAGGAACAAACCGCATTTATATAGAAGATAATGGCAAAGAAATTGGTGAAATCACATTCTCACCTGCTGGAGAGGGCATGATTATCATTGACCATACAGGAGTCAATAATGACTATCGCAACCAAGGTTTGGCCAAACAATTGGTTTATAAGGCAGCAGACTATGCAAGAGAAAACAACCTCTTGGTAGTGCCGCTTTGTCCCTATGCAAAAAGTGTTTTTGAAAAAGATGTTTCACTACACGACTTGGTTAAAAAAAAAACACCCTTGGGTGTTTTTTTAAGAAGGAGAGATACCATGTGGATCATCATTACTATCAATGTTATTTCATATTTACTCATGGGATTTGACAAAATTCAAGCCATACACAAGCGCTATCGCATACCCGAACTGGTGTTTTTTGTGTTAAGTGCATTCAGTGGTTTTATGGGTATATTTATGGCCATGTATGTGTTTCGTCATAAAAATCGCAAGCCCAAATTTATTTTTATGATTGTGTTTGGGGCTTTACTATTTGGGATTGCATCTTATCAAGTTTTGAAATAAAAAGGTATGCTTTGCATACCTTATCGTTTGTGATAGAGTTTCTTAGTTCTAAATTCAGGTGAACATGTTAAATTCATCTTTAACTTGGTGAAGATATCTAGGTCATCTTGTTTTAATATAATGGTTGAATGGGCTTCGCATTCTCTAAGTTTGGGAAGTTGCTTAAGCGCCAGTTCAGCAACTGGATTGGTGGTTGCGGCGACTGACAACATAACCAACATCTCATCTGCGTTGATGCGTGGGTTGTTGTTGCCCAAAGTTTGAACTTTTAAATCCTGAACAGGTTTGATGACATGTCTGGAAATAATATCCAACTTATCATCTAAATTAGCTAAATACTTGATTGCATTTAATAAAACACTGGCAGAAGCTCTGAATAAGGTAGACGCTTTACCTGTAATGATATGTCCATCTTCAAGTTCAATCGCAATGGCAGGTTCTTGTGCTTCCGTTGCTTTTTCATGTGCATATTTTACAACAGGACGATCTTCTATAGAAATACTCGCAAGACTCATGAGACGCTCTATTTTATGAACGGCGTCATCTTCAACACCAGAGAGTCTTTCCTTGGTTAGTGCATTAAAATAACGACGGAGTATTTCTTGGCGACTGGCATCAATGGCAGCGTCCATATTGACAATACAATCACCCACCGTATTTACGCCCATATCTGTTGGCGATAAATAGGGAGAGGTACCCATAATCGATTTAAAAATATTTTTAAGAACAGGGAAGACCTCAACATCGCGATTGTAAGAAACGACCGTTTCTCCATAACTTTCAAGATGATAGGGGTCAATAATATTGGCATCATTTAAATCTGCCGTGGCTGCTTCATAAGCAAGGTTAATGGGGTTTTTAAGGGGGACATTATAGATAGGGAAGGTTTCAAACTTAGCATAGCCTGATTTAATATCACGACTGTAGTCTTGGTACATTTGTGAAAGACAGACTGCCATTTTACCACTACCTGGACCCGGTGCGGTTACCACAACCAAGGGTTTGGTGGTTTCGACATATTCATTCTTACCAAAGCCATCTTCACTGAGAATTAAAGGGATGTTGTTGGGGTATCCTTTAATGACATAATGTTTAAAGACAGATAAACCCAAGTTTTCCAAACGATGGATAAAGTGTTCAACATCATCTTGGGCATTATAATGGGTTACCACAACCGACCCTACCAAAAGACCAATCTTTCTAAAAGCATCAATGAGGCGTAAAACCTCTTGGTCATAGGGGATGTTTAAGTCACCACGAACTTTATTGGATTCAATGTCTTGGGCATTGATGACCACCACAATTTCCACATTCTCTTTCATCTCAATTAACATTTGAATTTTGGAGTCGGGTAAAAAGCCAGGCAGCACTCTGGATGCATGATAATCATCAAAGAGCTTTCCTCCAAACTCAAGGTAGAGTTTATTCTCAAATTGAGAGATGCGTTCTAAAATCTTATCACGTTGTATTTTTTTGTATTTTTCATTGTCAAATGCTGTCGTTTTCATAATGCCTCCTGTTTTCTCTAATACTATTATAGCGTTATTTCATATAAAAACGAGTCATTAAACTCGTTTTTATTACCTTAATTCTTACTTGAGATTAAGTCAAAGATCATTTCATTCATAATAATATGTTTTAAGTAAGGTTTTCCATAAACCGATTCAACCGAACTGTAGTCCTCACTCCCGGTTTGTTCAAGGAAGTATGCATTCAACATGGCGTCAGTTAGATTGAATGCTTCTTTTTCCGCAACGGCAATCATGATCATGCTAAACTTTGCGTTTTCATAGTTATAGTCTTTTTGAGATTCAATTAAAGCTTCAACGCTGTCATGGTTTAAATAGGTTTTAATGAATTCTTCCAAAGTTACCTCATATTCCAATGCATATTCTTCATAGAATTTAATCATACTGTCTTCTTGGTATTTGATTAATGCTTCTGGAATGGATTCTACTTTAATGTTTTTAGTGATAAATCCATAGAGATAATCTTGCTTCAATGTTTCAACAATTTCTGCTTTGATTCCAGCATTCATTTCTTGAACGGTGGTCCATCCGTAGATACTTTTGAGGTTCTTTGTCACATAAGCGTCATCAACCACGCGATCTTGAATGAAGTTAAGGGTTGTCACAAAGACAGCATCCTTACCTTGCAAACTTTGTTCTTGATAGTTTTGAGGAAATGTAACATGAATGTCAATGGTGGAACCGGGTGTATGGCCAATTAATTGTTGTAGGAAATCATCAATATAGCTGGTAACACCAATGGTTACTGCAGTGCCTTTACCCCCAGTTGATCCCCCTTCAAATTCTACACCATCCACGGATCCGACATAATCAATATTAACGGTATCACCATCTACAATTTTTCGGTTGGTAATTTCTTTGGTTTCGGGTGGGAAATAGGTAAAGAGTGTTTCCAGTGATTTTCTAACATTTTCTTCGGAGACTTGAAGCGCAGTGTCTGGAATATCAATATTTTCATAATCATAATCTTTTACATAATCTGATGCAGTGATATTTTTGAAGAATCCATTTTCATCAAAAACGATACTGTAATCAAAGGTTGCTTCTTTTGAGCCACAGGCTGTCAATAAGAAAAGGGTGGTCAATAAACTTATTATTTTTTTCATGAATAAATCCTCTTTCTAAGTACATAGATTAGTATAACGAATATTCACGCTATTTGAAACCTAAAATTGTGTGATGTTTTAGATGGTGTGCTTTAATATTGACAGAATGGGGTGTCGGTGATAATATTGTTAGTGCGCTAACATTTAATGGAGGTGAATCTATGGAACGCAAAGTCGGATATGAATTGAGGGAAGTTCAACAACTTCTTCATCGCAAGAAGGAGATGCATCGCTCTCAACACCAAACAGATTTAACCCATTTGCAAGTACGTGTACTTTTGCATGTATATAAGAGCAAAGTTCAAGTCTTTCAAAAGGACATTGAATCTTATTTGAAAATTAGAAGATCAACCGCAACAGAAATGCTAAAGATCTTAGAACGCGACGGTTATATTGAAAGAATTAGACTTGAAGCAGATGCGCGCATGAAAGTCATTCATATAACTGATAAGACGCGTTTTTTAATTGACAAAATGGATCAACACTTACAGGAAATAGAAACCACGTTGATTCAGAAAATACCTGAACAAGATCTGAAGACATTCTTTAGTGTAATTGATCAGATTAAAGATAATTTAAAGTGAGGATGAAATTATGATACGTAGATTATTAAAAGAAGTTAAAGAATTTAAGACAGCATCCATTCTGGCGCCTTTATTTATGGCGGGGGAAGTTGTTACGGAAATGATGTTGCCTTTTTTGATGGCTTTTATCATTGATAAAGGGGTTTCTCAAAAGGACCTAAAAGCCGTCTTTGTTTATGGGGGACTTATGTTGTTGGTGGCTGTAATTTCACTGATTTGTGGCGTACTCAGTGGAAAATATGCAGCCTATGCTTCCAGTGGTTTTGTTAAAAATCTCAGAAGTGCCATGTTTGAAAATATTCAAACATTTTCTTTTGCCAATATTGACAAATTCTCCACATCAGGATTGGTAACCCGGATGATGACGGATGCGACCAACGTTCAAAACGCATACCAAATGTTACTGAGAATGTCAGTACGTGCCCCTATGATGTTACTTGTGGCTATGTTTATGACCTTTTATATTAACTCAGAATTGGCTGTAATATTCCTTATTGCCGCAATCTTCTTGGGTGGTGTTTTATTTGTGATGATGCGAATAGTATATCCAATCTTCCAAGAAGGATTTAGACGCTATGATGATATGAACGCAAGTATTCAAGAGAATATTTCAAATGTACGCGTGGTTAAAGCGTATGTTAAGGAAAAAGACGAGAAGAAACGTTTCTTTAAAACAGCAGAAAATTTAAGACTCAAGTTTAGAGAAGCAGAAAATATTTTGGTCTTCAATATGCCCTTAATGCAATTTACCATGTATGCTTCCATTTTGGCTTTGAGTTGGTTTGGAGCGCAGTTTGTCACGTACGATAAAATGACGACCGGTGAATTGATGAGTATGTTTACCTATACCATGAGTATTTTGGTGAGTTTGATGATGTTGTCCATGGTTTTTGTAATGATTAGTATGTCGCTTGCTTCTGCGCAACGTATTGTTGAAGTATTGGAAGAAGAACCAACCATCACCAATCCAGAAAATCCAATTTATGAAATTAAAAATGGTGAAGTCGTTTTTGAAAATGTATCCTTTGGTTATTATGAAGGCGATGACAAATACGTTCTGAGTGATATTAATTTAACCATGAAAGAAGGAGAAACATGGGGTATTTTAGGACCCACCGGATCCTCCAAAACAACCCTTACCAGCTTAATCCCCAGGCTCTATGACACCCTTGAAGGTGCTGTTTATGTGGGTGGGGTTAATGTTAAGGATTATGATTTAGAGTCCCTTCGTGATGCTGTAGGTATGGTACTTCAAAAGAATGTTTTATTCTCAGGAACCATTATTGAAAATATGCGTTGGGGAAATGAAAATGCAACACTTGAAGAAATTGAAGCAGCATGTAGAATATCACACGCCCATGAATTTATTGAAAAAATGCCTGATGGTTATGCTTCCCGTGTTGAACAAGGTGGAACCAACTTCTCAGGGGGACAAAAACAACGTCTTACCATTGCACGTGCCATTTTAAAGAATCCAAAAGTATTGATTTTGGATGACTCTACCAGTGCCGTTGATACAAAGACTGATATGGAAATTCGTACATCGTTGAAAAACACATTGCCCAATGTTACCAAAATTATTATTTCACAACGAATCTCGTCGATTGAAGATGCAGATCATATCATTGTGATTGATGAAGGTGAAATTACGGGTATTGGTACACACGAATCCTTATTGGTGGATAATACATTGTATCAAGAAGTATTTGAAACACAGAAACGAGGTGAAGATATATGAATCGTAAACCCAACACAACTGGAACAGACGGAAGAAAATTAGACATGAAACTTTTAAAACGTCTGGTAAACTATATTTTAGATAGATATAAAGTACTCTATTTCTTTGTGTTTATTGGAATTGTAATTTCAGCTTTAGCCCAAGTGGCTTCTTCATTATTCCTTAAAACACTGATTGATGGATATATTGAACCCCTTATTTTAGCGGCCGATAAAGACTTCGGACCCTTATTTACAGCTTTACTCACCATGGCTGGTATTTATATGGTGGGTGTAATCGCAAACTTTATTTACCAAAAACTCTTGGTGGTTATTTCTCAAGGAACGATGGAAACAATTAGAAGAGATATGTTTGCGCATATGCAAACACTTCCTATTGGCTATTTTGATACCCATGCCCACGGAGATATCATGAGTTTATTTACCTCTGATACCGATACTTTAAGACAAGTTATTTCTCAAAGTATTCCACAATTGATTTCATCATCCATTACCATTGTGTCGGTCTTGGTTTCGATGGTTGTTCTGAGTTGGCAATTAACCCTCGTTACTTTATCCATGGTTGTGGTGATGCAATTTGCACTAAAATACATCATGGGTAAATCGGGTAAGTATTTTGCGCGTCAACAAAAAATGATTGGTGCGGAAAACGGCTATATTGAAGAGATGATGGAAGGTGCACGTGTGGTTAAGGTCTTTAACTACGAAAACAAAGCCATCGAAAACTTTAATAAAATTAATGATGAACTCTTTGAAAGTTCTTATAACGCCAATAAATTCGCGAATATCTTGATGCCTATTATTGGTAACCTTGGAAACATTTCCTATGTATTGGTTGCCTTTGTGGGTGGATTGGTCACGGTCAATGGATGGTCTACCTTAACAATTGGTGGCTTGGCATCGTTCTTAGCCTTGAATAGATCCTTTACCGGACCCTTAAATCAAGTGTCCCAACAACTCAACTCAGTTATCATGGCCATGGCCGGAGCTGAACGTATCTTTAACTTACTAGACCAAAAACCAGAAGTCGATGAAGGTTATGTCACTTTGGTGAATGCTAAATATAACGATCAAGGTGAAATTGAAGCAACCGATGAAGTGACTGGCATGTGGGCTTGGGAACATCCCCGCAAAGGAGAACATGTTTCCTATATCGAACTCAAAGGAGATGTCCGCTTCCACGATGTAACTTTTGGATATGTTGAAGGAAAAACAGTCTTACACAATATTGACCTCTATGCAGAACCTGGACAGAAAATTGCTTTTGTGGGTGCTACAGGGGCAGGTAAGACAACCATTACCAACCTTATTAATCGATTCTATGATATCAATGAAGGATCCATTACGTATGATGGTATTGATATTAAATTAATTAAGAAAGATGATTTAAGACGTTCACTTGGAATTGTGCTTCAAGATACCAATTTATTTACGGGAACCATTGAAGACAATATTAAATATGCAAGACCAAATGCAACACATGAGGAAGTCGTGGCTGCCTCAAAACTTGCGAATGCCCATCACTTTATCAAACACTTAGAGAATGGCTACGATACAGTCTTAACCCACGGTGGTTCGGCCTTATCCCAAGGACAAAGGCAACTCTTATCCATCGCCAGAGCCGCATTGGCAAACTCGCCTGTGCTAATCTTAGATGAAGCAACATCATCCATTGACTCACAAACTGAGAAATTAGTTCAAGAGGGTATGGACAAGTTGATGCATAATCGTACAACCTTTGTTATTGCGCATAGATTGAGTACCATTAAAAATGCACACGTAATCATGGTTTTGGATCAGGGTCGTATAGTCGAACGTGGAGATCATGCATCACTCATGGAAAAACAAGGCATTTATTACCAATTATACACAGGTATGATTGAGAATGATTAGTATAAAAAACAACCTAACTTTGGGTTGTTTTTTTTAGTCTTCACGGATGTTTTATTGTTTCTATTGCAGAACTATCATTCTATGGACTCCCAGATACAGTAAATGAAGCAGAGGAAATTTTGAGATTGAGTTGAACTTGGGCTAAACAGTTCTGCTTAAGGCTTATTAATGGAGTGATTGGTTGCGATTAGAAAGAGATATTTAAATAATAAATAAGTAATGAAAAAGGACGTATTCTTAAGTGAATGCGTCCTTTTTTCATTATCTCAAACTTTTTGGTTTTTGAAGAATTTCAGAAATGATTAATGCCTGTTTCATAGAAACATTATCAAATACTTTAGCTGGATTTGCAGTTACGATTTGAATCGTATCTTCTTCAATAAAGATGGATTCTCCATCGTCTATGTAATCATAAGTATCTACTTCAAAGACATCCATATCAAAATTGCTTTCATATGAATCCCGATAAGCTTCAAAATCTTCGTAAGTGGGATCGTCTTCTAAGGAAATAAAGTTATCTTCGACAGAAACCGTCTCATTGATTGCATCTTCAGTGCTATCATAACTGTCATGATTGGTCTCCTTCTTGAATTCCTGAGCAAATTCTTCCACAAGATCATTAAAGTAATCAGAAAATTTCTTTTTACTTTTAGAAGGTTGTTGGTTACGTTTTATCCTCATAATGCCAAATCCAACCACAAAGATCAAATAAAGAATAAGTGGGAAAAAGAGTTCAAACATCAGTCTTGGCCTTCGGTTGGGTTGTGTGCAGGACTGGTATCTTTCGCGATGGCTTCACGCATGGAAGTGTCGGATTGGATGTTTTTTAAGTTGTAGTAGTCCATAATACCCAAGTTTCCTTTTCTGAAAGCTTCTGCAATCGCAAGGGGCACTTCTGATTCCGCTTCAATTACTTTTGCGCGCATGCGTTGGACTTCAGCAATCATTTCTTGTTCCTTGGCAACCGCAAAGGCACGTCTTTCTTCTGCTTTGGCTTGGGCAATCTTCTTATCAGCCATGGCTTGGTCTGCTTGAAGTTTCGCACCAATGTTACGTCCCACATCAACATCGGCAATATCAATGGATAAAATTTCAAAGGCGGTTCCAGAGTCGAGCCCTTTTCTTAAGATAGTTTGAGAGATGGAGTCGGGGTTTTCTAAAACAACGGAGTGTTTTTCAGCAGAACCAACTGTTGTAACAATTCCTTCACCAACACGGGCAATGATAGTTTCTTCACCAGCACCCCCAACCAATCTTTCAATGTTGGCACGCACGGTTACCTTTGCTTTGGCTTTAACTTCAATCCCGTCCATGGCCACACCGGAAATAATGGGTGTTTCAATAACTTTAGGATTAACAGACACTTGGACTGCTTCAAATACATTACGTCCAGCCAAATCAATGGCTGCAGCTTGTTCAAATTCAAGATCGATATTGGCGCGTTGGGCTGCAATCAATGCATCCACAACCAAGTTTACATTTCCACCTGCCAAATGGTGGGCTTCAAGTTCGTTGGTATCGATTAAGAGTCCTGCTTTGGTTGCTTTAATTAAGGGATTTACAATCCTAGCGGGCGTTACGCGTCGCAATCTCATTCCCACCAAATCACCAATGGTGACCTTTGTTCCTGAGAAGTAGGCTGAAACCCATAATCCTACCGGTACATATCTAAAGAATACGAGAATCAGAACAACCAGAATAATTGTAATCAAAAGTCCATAATAATTAGCGTTAAATAACACAGCGAATACATTCATAAGCTTAATCAGTTTCCTTTCTTACATAAATTTTTGCGCCTTCTACGCGGTGTACACGTATGACTTGATCGCGAGCAATCATATCCATATCGGATATGACATCGAAAATATTATCGCCAAACTGAGCACGACCAACGGGTCGTAAGTCAGTAAGGGTTACGCCAGTTTCTTTCTCTAAATAAGAAAGATCTGGGTTGGCAGAATAACCACTGGGTTGATTCAGTGCTGTATTTAAGATAAAACGTTGGGTCAGTTGAATTTTTACATTGAATTTCGCAAACATATAAGTGATGAGTGCGATTGTTGTGATTGCCGCGATGTAGACCACTAAGACATCAATGAACGATTCTGTGTACCAATAGAGTCCAGCAATCGTTCCTAATAAACCCAAAAATCCGGCAATTCCAAACCCTGGAATATAAAATTCAACAATGAGTAATAAGATACCCAACATGAACAATAAATATTGTAGCCAATAACCATTCCATACTGCAAAGAATACAGCAAACATGATGACGCTGAGTGTTAGATAGAGCCATTGTGGCTTTTTATATGCTGCGATCACCATAAAAGCAACTGCTACCATTGCAAAAAATATAAATGTTAGGTAAGTTGACATATTTGTTGCCCCCTTTCTATATAATTATTCTATCATATCTCGAATCTATTAAAAAATAGTATTGTTAAATTTTCGTTATTTGAAAATATCCACTGTCTAGACGATTTAACCGATGAAAAATATTAATACCAATAAATTTATCTGGAAAGCCTTTACATTTTAAAAAGAAGTGGTTATAATGAAATTGAAATTGGTACCAATGAATTAAAGTCATAAGAATAAGGAGGACTTTTATGCAAGGCTTAATTAATTTTTTAGAAGCTAAGTTCGTACCGCTAGCCGCAAAGGTTGGGGGACAAAAGCACTTGGTCGCAATCCGTGACTCATTTGCTGCGTTAATGCCATTAATTATGGCAGGGGCAATTGCTGTACTTTTAAATAACGTGTTCTTTGTGCCATGGGGGCTATTGGCAGCAGACGCATTTTTAGGGGCAGATCATGCATTTATCGTTTGGACAAACCAATATATCGCACCATTCTTCTCAAGTGTTGAAACAGGTACTTTGAGTATCTTGGCACTTGCTTTGGTATTTACTATTGCGTTCAACAGAGCACGTCAAGAAGGTAAAGATGAAATCATTACTTCATTAATCGCGTTGGGATCATTCATGCTACTTGGATCATTGACAAGAAGCAATGAAGTGGTTGCTGGACACGTAACAAACTATTTAGGAGCACAAGGGATCTTTATAGCATTGTTAGTGGGTCTAATCGCACCTTCAATTTACTTTGCAATCGTCAATAAAAACTGGGTTATCAGTATGCCAGACAGTGTTCCGCCAGCAGTTGCTAAAGGATTTAGCGGAATCATTCCTGGTGCACTTACACTCTTTGTCTTTGCTGGTGTAAACTATGTATTCTCAATGGGGGCTGAAACATCATTGTTTATTTGGTTTGAAGATAATGTTGGAAGCACATTGGCTCAATTAAGCCAAGGTTTACCAGCTGTTATCATAACATCAACCTTAATTCCACTCTTATGGTTCTTTGGTTTACATGGTGCTAACTTACTAGAAGCATTTATGCAACCAGTATATGGAACTTTACAAACAGAAAACCTACAAGCATTTGCTAACAGTGGTGGAACAATTACATCCGTTGCTGATGGTCTACATGCATGGGTACGTGGATCATGGGATGCATACGTATTCCATGGGGGATCAGGAGCAACTTTACCTCTGCTTCTTGCAATTTTCGCAGTATCAAAAGTTAAAGATCATCGTGAAATTGCACGTTTGGGTATTGGACCTGGTATCTTTATGATTAATGAACCTGTACTCTTTGGTTTACCTGTAGTATTGAACCCAATCTACTTGGTACCATTTGTACTAAACCAACCTATTCTTGCAACGATTGCTTATTTTGCAACAACAAGCGGCTTCGCTGGTCCAATTGTTAACTCAGTACCATGGACAACACCTCCTGTACTGAATGCATTACTAGCAACAAACTTCAGTATGGGTGCTGGACTCATTGCATTAATTAATATGGCAGTCGCATTTGTGATTTATCTACCATTTGTAGTGGTCGCAAACCGTGCAGCAACTGCTGAATAAATAAAGTCAATAAAAGTAAAGTACCAATTTTGCTTATAATTGAAGAATTAGCCCGAGAGGGCTAATTCTATTATTAATTGCTTGGAGGATATTGATGACTAAAGAAAACAAAAAATTAAATGAACAGATTGTTCAATCTATTCCAAAACAATTTCTATGGGGGGCGGCTTCAGCGGCATATCAAGTTGAAGGGGGATTTGAGGCTGATGGAAAAGTAGCTTCAATCTGGGATGAATGGACTAAGATTCCTGGGAAAACATTTGAAGGAACCAATGGTGATGTGGCGACAGATCATTACCATCGTTACAAAGAAGATGTAGCATTAATGAAAGAAATGGGTTTAAAAACATACCGTTTTTCTATTTCATGGACACGTATCTTAGATGGAGACAAGGTCAATAAAAAGGGTTTAGATTTTTATCATAACCTGATGGATGCCTTGATTGAAAATGGAATCGAACCCATGGTCACACTTTATCATTGGGATTTACCCAAGCGTTACCAAGACCAATATGGGGGATGGCTATCTCGTGATGTTATTGAAGATTTTCTTGTTTATGCAAAACTTTGTTTTGATGAATTTCATACAAAAGTGAAATACTGGATTGTTATGAATGAACCCAATATTTTCACACATCAAGGATATATTTTAGGGGTACATCCGCCAGGACATAAAGACCAAATGAACGAATTCTTACGTAGTTACCACCATACGGCTTTAGTTCATGCCAAAACGGTGGCATTGTATAAAAATGGGGATTACCAAGAAGGTATGATTGGAAGTTCAATCGCATTGACACCTGGATATTCTAGATCAGAAGATCCAAAGGACCTCTTGGCTACGCAACGTTATCTGGATCTCAATTTCTATTGGTTTACAGATGTTTACTACAAAGGTACATACCCATCATGGGCTTGGGAATACTATACACAAGCTGGGTTTATCGACTTTGAAATCAATGAGGAAGATGCTGAATTACTTAAATCAGCAGCCAAACTCACAGATTTCATTGGAATTAATTACTACCAAAGTACCACCCTTGCGGATAATCCAATCGAAGGGGGCGTGGGTGTTAAAATGTTTAATACAGATGGAAAGAAACGTGATTTTGAAGAATCTGGAATTCCTGGATTATACAAAAATGTTGAAAATCCAAATGTAACATACACCAACTGGAACTGGGTTGTCGATCCAAATGGATTAACGCATACCTTAAAGCTCTTAAATGAAACTTATGGTTTGCCCATTGTGATTAGTGAAAATGGTTTGGGGGCTTTTGATAGCGTTGTGGATGGTAAAGTTCATGATGACTATCGAATTGATTTCATCGCAAAGCATTTGGTAGCGATTGGGGAAGCAATTGAACAAGGCGTAGACGTCTTGGCTTATTGTGTATGGTCATTTACAGACTTATTATCTTGGCTCAACGGATATCAAAAACGATATGGTGTTGTGTATGTGGATTTTGATGATATCGCATTACCACGTCTACGAAAAGATTCATTCTATTGGTATCAAGATCTTATTAAAGAATGGGAAAATAAATAATGTTAAAGAGATTGTATTTTGGGGAATACAATCTTTTTTTGTGTTAAAGTATTGCAATAATATACCCTAGGGGGTATATTATTAAAGACATAAAGGAGGAAGCAATGTTAAATTTATTTAAAAGAATAGAAACAGTATTATGGGAAGATATCAAACCATCTGATCTCATTATCGATGTTCGTGAACCACACGAATTTAAAACAAGACACGCGCGCAATGCGAAAAATGTGCCACTATCAAAAATACCGCAATACAATACAGATAAAGAAGTCTATGTGGTTTGTGCAAGTGGCGCAAGAAGTAGACGTGCTGTTAAAATCCTAAACAAAAAGGGGATTAAAGCAAAAAATATAAAGGGAGGAATGATGCATTATGGACGCTAAAAAAATTGTAGTTGTGGGTGGTGTAGCGGGTGGGATGAGTTTTGCTACCCGCTATCGACGATTGAACCAAAGCGCAGAGATTATAGTTTTAGACAAAGGACCTTATGTTTCATTTGCGAATTGTGGCCTCCCTTACTATATTTCAAAAGAAATTACCAATCGTAGTGATTTATTGGTAGCGGATCAAAAAATGTTGGAAAATCGATTCAGGTTGAATGTAAAAACGAATCATGAAGTGATTAAGATTAATCCAACCGCAAAAACTTTGGACGTAAGAAATAAGGGTCGTATTGAAACCATGGGTTATGATCAATTGATTCTATCGACCGGTGCCAAACCCATAGTTTTAGGTATTTCAGGAAGAAATGAAGGTGTGTTTACACTAAGAAATATTCCAGACGTGGATGCAATCACAAACTATATTGAAAATCACAATCCCAAGTCCGCAGTTGTGATTGGGGCGGGCTTCATTGGTTTGGAAATGGCTGAAAACTTAAGAAAATTAGGTTTAGGGGTCAGTGTTGTTGAAAAAGCACCCCAAGTCTTACCTCCATTTGATGTAGAAATGGCACAATTTGCATTCAATGAACTTATAAAAAATAAGGTTTCAGTCTACACGAATACCAGTGTGACGCATTTTGAAGACAAATTGGCAGTTTTAGAAGATGGCACCAAACTGAATGCAGATATGGTCATCATGTCCGTGGGCGTTTTACCTGATACCCAAATCGCAGAAGATGCAGGATTAGTGCTCGGTATGCGTGGTGGTTTGGTGGTAAATGAGAATTACCAAACTTCGGATCCAAATATTTATGCGATTGGCGATGCCATTATTGTGAATCATACCATCACCCATGAAAAGACCATGATCCCGCTTGCTTCCCCCGCAAACAGACAAGGCCGTCAGTTGGCAGATATTTTAAATGGGATTGAACATGCCAATCATGGTTCTTTGGGAACCGCTATTCTACGTTTGTTTGATTTAACTTTTGCTTCTACAGGACTCAATGAAAGACAACTTCAAAACAAAAATTATGAAGTCCTGCACTTATATGCAAACAACCATGCTGGATATTTTCCAAATGCCACAAAAATTAATTTAAAGGTTATTTTCGATCCAAAAACAGAAGCTATTTTGGGAGCACAAGCAGTCGGGAAGTCCGGTGTTGATAAGCGTATTGATGTCATTGCTACTGCCATCAAAGCAAAAATGAAAGTCAGTGATTTACAAGAATTAGAATTAAGTTATGCGCCACCTTATGGTTCTGCCAAGGATATTGTAAATATGGTAGGCTATGTATCTCAAAACATGATCATGGGGATCACAAAAACTGTACAGTGGCATGCGTTGGATAAATTACAAGAAGCCGGTGCTTTAATTTTAGATGTAAGGGAAGAAAATGAAGTCAAAGCTGGCGCTATTAAAGGTTCACTTCACATGAAAGTCGATGATATTTATAAAAATATGAATCAACTACCCAAAGATCGTCATATTGTGATTCATTGTGAAAGTGGGGGTCGCTCCTATAACGCTGAACAAATACTAAGAGCCCATGGATTTGAAGTTTCCAATCTTGATGGTGGATATCATCTTTATAAAGTTTTTGAAACAGGGAGTAGGTAATTAAAGATGCGTTCAATTATAATGCAAGAAATGATGCACTTAAAAGACATTTCAATTCTCGATGTAAGAGAAATAGATGAAGTCATGACGGGTAAAATTCCAGGAGCCCAAAACATGCCTTTGTCTTCATTTCAAGTCTTGATTCCTACTTTAAGTCCGGATAAAACATACCATGTCGTTTGTCAATCTGGATCAAGATCGCTAATGGCTTGCCAAATCTTAACACAAATGGGTTATAATGTAGTTAATGTATTGGGCGGCATGGGTGCCTACAAAGGAGTATTAGATTATGAAATGTGACCAAAGCACAAAAAATAGAATGCAGAGAATTAAGGGCCAAGTTCAAGGTGTCATTAATATGATGGAAGATGAACGTAGTTGTGAAGACATTGTGATTCAACTGAGCGCGATCCGTTCCAGTGTTGATAAAGTGATATCCTTGATTACAACCAACAATCTATTGTCAACAATTGAAGAGAACTACGATATATCAATTGAAGGTGTTGAAGAAGCCATTAACTTGGTTGTTAAGAGTAAGTAAAAAGCATGCACATTTCGTTGTGCATGCTTTTAGTATGAAAAATTTGAAAGTTTTAAGAAGCGGGTGTTCTTGTAATTATGAACATCAATAGAATAGTCAAAGATTTCTCCAGTTTTCAACATCGATTTATTGATGGATAATAAAGCAGGATCGCCTTCATTAAGGTCCAAAAGTTTTGCTTCATCTTTGGTTAGTGCACGTGCTTGCAATACCCGATCAACATAACCAATTTGTTTGTTCAAACCTTCGCGAATATAGTTATAAATAGATCCTTCTAAAATTTCTTTATTTAAGTAGGGAACGTGTTTGCGATTGAAGTAGGAATATTCAATAACCCATTTAACATTATCCACAACTCTCAAACGGGTTATGTGATAAATGGGTGCACCAACTTCGCATTGGAGTTCCTTTGCGATGGCTTCAGATGCGTTTTGTTCCTCAAAATGGATGACTTTAGTTATAATAGTCGCATTATTGAAGTCTTGGGTAAGTCCTCTAAATGTTTCCAAGTTAATTGCACCATCTATCGAAATTTCTCTTATAAAAAAGCCGCTTCCCTGTATTGGTATCACAAACCCCTTGCGGACCAAAACTTCAATGGCTTTACGAATGGTATTACGACTTAACCCATAAGACTCGATGAGTTCATCTTCAGTGGGCAGTTTATCATTATAGATTCCTTCTTGTATTTTCTTTTCAATTGAATCACACACAACTTGATATTTATGTTTCACAAACGATCACCTTCTCTCAAACTATTATACCATGAATTTATAGATATGATTAAAATAGATACCTATAAATCGTGTGAAATTATGGCTTGGATATATATTAGGTATGACTTTGTAAAAAAGATGATGGCTTTATTGAGTTTGGGGGTTAGTTATGGTATTATGAGTCCGGAAATTAAGGTAGGTGTTTGTTATTTTGAGAAGACAAATCGGAACTGTCGCGAGAGGTATTCGCTGCCCCATTATACAAGAAAATGATGACTTGGTGAATATTGTAGTAGACAGTGTACTTGAAGCAAGTAAGTTACACAACTATGAAATAAAAGACCACGATGTGGTTGGCGTTACGGAATCCATTTTAGCAAGAGCCCAAGGAAATTATGTTTCCATCGATGCGATTGCCAAAGATGTACAAACCAAACTGGGAGATGGCACCATTGCCGTCCTATTCCCAATCCTATCTAGAAATCGATTTGCAGGAATCCTACAAGGTATCGCAAGGGCTGCAAAGAAAATTGTATTGGTTTTAAAATACCCTTCTGATGAAGTAGGAAATCCTTTAATTGACATGGATCAACTGGATGCATCGGGCATCAACCCATACCAAGACACACTGACCTTAGAAGCGTTTAAAAATCACTTCGGAGAAAGTAGACACCCCTTTACCAATATGGACTATGTTGGCTTTTACCAAGAACTTATTGAAAACGAAGGTGCCATTTGTGAGATTATATTTTCAAATCAACCAGAAGCAGCCTTACCCTATACTGAAAACTTTCTAACAGCCGATATCCATACCTACAAAAGAACAAAACGTATCCTGAAAGAAAAGGGTGCACAAAACGTTTTGAGTCTATCAGATATCTTAAATGAATCGGTAGATGGATCGGGCTATAATGAGGAGTATGGACTTTTGGGTGCCAATAAGGCAACCGATGAAACCTTAAAACTCTTTCCACGAGATGGTGAAGTCTTTGTACACGAGGTACAACGTATTCTTTTTGAAAAAACCCACAAACAGGTTGAAGTCATGGTTTATGGGGATGGGGCGTTTAAAGACCCAGTTGGAAAAATTTGGGAACTTGCCGATCCTACAGTTGCGCCATTTTATACCATTGGTTTAGAAGGCACACCCAACGAAATTAAATTAAAATACTTGGCTGACACCAAACTCAAAGGACTCAATCCTCACGAACTTAGAGAAGCCATTAAAGAAGAAATAAAAAACAAAACAAACAATAATGATGAGGCCAATAACAGACTGGGCACAACACCCAGACGTATCATTGATCTCATTGGTTCTCTTTGCGACTTGACCTCTGGATCAGGTGATAAAGGAACACCCGTTATCCATATCCAAGGATACTTTGATAGCTATTCTGATGAATAAAAAAA
>WPCK01053060.1_pt1 | contig 19677 bp, 18 predicted proteins | sample 5399851 | NCBI WGS metagenome assembly WPCK01 (sample SAMN12869471, study PRJNA574797) | sludge metagenome | isolation source: wastewater treatment of pH11 | place: China:Beijing | collected 2019-05-20 | reverse complement strand
ATTTAACTAATGAAAAATTATTAACTCGCCCGACTATCAAACTAAGCGTATTGGAACGGAGAAGAACTATTACGAGAGCCAACAGGGCAATAAGAGCAAGCACCCAATATAGCTGCTCTGGAAGTATCGTTACAACCATTAATGCCATAGCACCAACAGTGAGTAAGTCTAACAGCCTTTCTGAGAAAAAAGCGCCGATACTATGTGAATAGTTAACACCATAGGATTGGAGATAAATCGATCTAATAGTTTCTCCTGCCTTGCCCGGGGTAAGTGTCAGCGCAAATGCAGCGAGGTAGATTTCGAGATTGCGAATCATTGGGACTTTATATCCTAGAGCAGAGATGAAATAATGCCAGCGGATAAATCTGATCAGATAGCTGAAAACAGATAATAATAAAATCTGTACCCAGAAAAAACCAGGAAGGGACAAAATTGCACTTTTGAACTTAGTCCACTCAGTTAAGAAAATCATTCCGAAGTATAACAGAACTGTAACAGCTATGATTAAAGATATTGCTCTGATTGATATATGTTTCGCAATAACATCTTTTATTTCTGGAAAACTTGCCATCTACGATTCATCCATCAGGCCAAATCCATAATCAGTGGAACGTTAACTGATGTAAAATTCCTGCTAGTGCTAATCAGCAATCAACAACCATGCTACTGTCGAAAAGGTTTATAAAACCCGTGATTCGCTAAAGCCAACATCGGCTTATCTCCGGACGTATCACCATAGGCGTAAATTTCATCGAACTTAGACAAATCATAAGAGGCTTTAATGCGTCTTATTTTTTCTTCACCATGACAATTTTGCCCCAAATAGTAACCGGTCAACTCATTATTTTGGACATCTAACTGCGTTGCGAGCAAATCAAAACCCATCTCATCTGTCCAAGACTTTAACCAGTACTCAGTTGAGGCGGAGACGATGACCACTTTATGACCTTGATCTTGGTGCCATTTGAGTTTTTCTGTCCCTGCAGGACGAAGAATCTTTGGCAATCGCTGCTTGGCATAAGCTTCGCCAAACTCACGCATTCTATCCGTCGAGATGCCGCCAAAAAAATACTTCAGTACACGCTGTTTAGCTATGCTGTTATCAATCAAGCCAACTGCATAACCAGCAAGTGTAGGAGCCAACAAAATACCGCCAATCACCGTTTTGGGCTTACCAAACGCAAAAAGAATAAAATCACTCAAGCTGTCCTTTGTCGTAAGTGTGCCATCAAAATCAAACAACGCCAGTACGTTCGACATATTAATCAAGCCTTACATTTTGGTTCTATGAAAAACAAAATTTGGCAGATGCACGATAATCAGCATTATCAATCGCCAAATCGGTTTCACATAAATCGTTGATTTCTTCTTTTGCACTGCGTTAAAAATCGCATTAGCCACTTGCTCAGGCTGGGCGGTGAGTTTAGCAGGCAGATTTAAATCAGCAGTCATTTTAGTGGCCACAAATCCCGGTTTGACGGTCAAAACCGATACGTTTGATTTAATTAAACGATGACGTAACCCCGCTAAATAGACGCTAAATGCGGCTTTGGTGGAACCGTATATATAATTACTCATACGCCCACGGTCGCCCGCTACAGAACTGATGCCGACAATAAACCCGGACTGACGTTGTTCAAAATCAGCGGCAATGATTTCTAATATACTGACTGCACCGGTGTAATTGGTATCAATCATCGCTTTAGCCAACACAAAATCTTTCTGTGCGGCTTGCTGATCCGCCATAAACCCAAAAGCCAGAACAACGCCTTGAGGTTTAACCGCCAAGCCTGAATAAAATTCTGCGTGGTTCTTAAAATCCTGAGCATCAAACTGCAAGGCTTGTACGTCAACTTGATAACGCAAACGAATATCCGTAGCATTTTTTTCACACTCATCAAGATTGCGCGAAGCTAAATACAAGTTATAGCTGGCTTGAGCATAACGCTTGGCAGTAGCGTTCGCCATATCGCTGTTTGCACCTAACACCAATAACCAAGGTGAATCTGTCATAATCCCAACCTTTGCGATAAAAGTGATTGAAAATGGGCATCTAACCCCATGTCTTTTCTGAGAGCTCTAAATTGTTCCACTTTAGGATAGCTTTGCTCAAATTGCTCGCGCGTCAATAGCGCATCCTTGGCTAAATACACCCTACCACCCAGCTCGACCACTTGGTCTGTCAGTTCACGAATAAAATCCACCAGGTTTGGTTGTATTTTAAAGTCCAAAGCCAAACTGTAGCCTTCCATCGGAAACGACAACCAGTTCTGATTTGCCGCACCGTAAAGCTTTAACACAGCCAAAAAACTACCCATACCCGACTGTGAAATGCGTTTTAAAATGGCTTTCAGCCCTTCAAAACTAACCGCTTTCGGCAGGATAAACTGAAACTGCACAAAACCGTTTTTGCCATAAATGCGATTCCAATGATGGATCGCATCCAGCGGATAGAAAAAACTATCAATCCCAACCCGTTGTTGTGACTCGCCTTTAGCGGCTTTGCCATAATAAAGCGCATTAAAGGCTTTCACGCTCAAGCTATTGAGTGCGAAGGCTGGGAAGTCGAACGGTATAGTCAGATTGTTTTTCGGCTTGTAACTCAAATCACCATCTTTTGCAAAATCCCCAACCATTAATAAACTGCGCCCCAAACTTTCGCCCTTGGCTAAACAATCAATCCATGCTACAGAGTAAGGCGAATCTTTGGATTGTTCAAAGGCTTCAAAAGTGTGTTTGAGATTATCGGTTTTAATCGTAGTTTGGTTTATCCATTGCGATTCGACGCGTTTTAAATAAAACGACACCCGGGTAATCAGACCGGTTAAGCCCATGCCACCACAGGTAGCGTGAAATAGATCAGAGTTTTCGCTACGAGAGCAGGTTTGAGTTTGATTGCTGGATTGATTTGGCAGGAGCAATTCAAATGATTCCACACATTCACTAAAACACCCTTGAATATGATGATTTTTGCCATGCACATCGGACGCGACCGCCCCCCCCACCGTAATCAATTTAGTGCCGGGTGTGACCGCCAAAAACCAACCACGCGGCAGAAACACCTCGATAATCTCAGAGAGCAACACCCCAGCTTCGCAGATTAGCAGGCCTGTTTGATCGTCAAAGGAAATAAGGCGGTTTTGTTTAAGCATAGATAAATACACAGGCGCTAAAGCAGCATCGCCGTAACTTCGGTGATTTCCAGCAGGAATAAAACATTCCGCCCACCAGGCCTGGTGATTAGTACCCAAGGCCCGTGAATCTACAAGAGGATAACGTCCCCAACCGGACAATTTCACACAGCCACCTTGAAAACATATTTGCGATCGAGCACATATTTAACAATATACCCCACCATTAAACCGAGCGCACCACCGACATACTGGGAACCTTTGAAATCAAAATAATAGTAAAAAAACATTTCCGCCCCCCAGAAAATAAATGTGGTAAAAAGGCCCATCAAGGAATATAGACTGAATTTATTAAAGTCATCTACTCTATTTCTGGCTTTGTAATTAAAAATATATTTCTTATCCAGCACATACTTAGTAACAAGCCCAGTTAACGTCCCAAAAAGCAAAGCAAGATATAACACCCACCAAGTATTGAAAACTAAAAATAGCAACAACTGAGTAAGCAAATTAACTGCAGTGGCAACGGCAGCAAATAAAGCATATAAAAAAACGATTTTCATTTCACATACACATCAAAGTATTCATACTGATCATTGACAACCTTATAGTTACTGATAACATAGTTTGTGATAGAGGAATAGAACTTCCCTGAAGTACCAATCGGCTGACCAAAATGTCGCTTCTCGACGATGACATAGTCACAACATTTTTCTAATTCAAAAACAAGCCTATCAAGCGGATAAGCAGCCTCAACATCCATTGCCCAGTCGACTACAAAATAATTTCGTTTACCGTGTAAGTAGTGCGCACCAGGCATCGATGGCAGAATGGTTGATTTTTCATATCTAGAAAGAATACCATGCAACTCCAAGTGTTTTTGAAAAAGAATATCATTTACTTTAATATTATTAAGCTTACTTGATATCAACCCACCGTCATTATTAATCCTCCAAGTGAATTCATCTCTATATGGCTTTGAGTTTACAATAAAGGCATAAAAAAGTATCGGAGCAACAACAGCTATAGAAACAGCCTTTCCGGAAATATCAAAATTTTCCTTTAGTAAATAATAAACAAAAAACATTACCGGGGTGAAGTACATTAATGGACTCATCCCCCCCCAACTAATTGACGACGCCCATGAAACAGAAAGAAGCCCCAACACAAGATAATGCTTCCTTATATTCTCTTTATTATTGCAAAGCAGCCAAATAAAAAAAATAAACAATGCAATAGAAAGCACCCTGAAAAATGGAATAAGAAAAGCATCATTCTTGTAAAAGACAAATCCAGCAGTATTTAAAGCAGCAACTCCAACAACTGCGGAAACAAGCAACCTGGTTGCGACACTCTCACTTTTCAAAATGAAAACGGAAAGAAAAAAATACAACATTAGAACAAAAATAAGATAAGGAAATAAAAAATCACCGGCATAAAAATAAATTGCAAACCCTGCTATAAATAAGTCAATCAACTTAGTTGAGCCAGTAGTTTGCTCTACATACAAGTCATACAAATCGTAGCTGTGCAAGAAAACACCAAGAAGCGAAAAGGCCAACACTAACCCACCCAAACAATATAAGAATCGCTTAAAGCCATATTGAAAAAAAACAAATGCCAAACCGGTGACTGGTACCAGAAGAAAGTTTTGCTTTGTCATTGCTGCCAAACCAAACATAAGCCCAGCAAAAATTAGTGCCGAAGGGAACTTATGAGCAGCTACCACTGCTATGTAAAAACCAAGAACCGCAAAAAAAATGCCATCAGTTGTATGCCATTGAAAATATAGAGTACCAAGTGATGTCACCAAAAAGCATAGAATAGAGAAAAAATTAAAGTCCAGTCCTAATTCTTCAAAATTGTAAAACTTTCTGAGAATCACAAGTGTCAATACAACTTGAAACAACAACTGATAGTAGTTAATTAGACGCAACCAGAATACCTGAGCGACCTCAGGAGTTACATATAAAAAAAACGCAGATATATAAGCAGATAGGGGGGGCCTAATATAGTAAAAATCTCTATACGGCAATTCACCGTTTATAATACGCCAGCCCATCCCTACTAAAAAACCACTATCTGAATCTTCCAAGCCATATCTGCCAAAGAAAAACATGAAAATCACAGGCAAAAATAGCAACAAGCTAAAAGTTAGTTTTTTATTAAATTCCATATTATTTTTACTAAACATAGAGTATCCAAACAAACATCCCAATCCAACCCAAAATTACCGCCTGTAAAAAGTGGTCTTTCATAAGTAACTTTGATGGGTTACCACTTTTTTCCTCGACAAAAGTAATTTGCATGTAGCGTAGAATCCCCAAGATAACAAAGCAGGAAGTAAGATAAAGATTTTCGTTATTAAGTCTATGAACTACGTCAGTTGATATAGACCATAGAATATATGCTACGATGGTGATAGATGCGGTCATCATCATTGCTGAATCTAAAAACCTAAGATTGTAACCATCAATGACTTTACGCATTTTTTTCTGTGTCTTTAAGTAAATTAACACATCATCTCGGCGTTTTGCCAAAGACAAAAATAGTGCGAGCAGGAAAGTCATTACTATAATCCAATGTGACAGTTCTACATTTGTTGCCGCTGCCCCCACCAACAAACGAATAACAAATCCGCTCGAGATTACTACAACATCGATAATAGCAATGTGTTTAAGCTTTAGTGTGTATGCAACATTCAGAAGCAAATAAAAAACAAAAAACATAAAAACGTGAATGGATATATTATAAGACAAGAACAAACCGCCAAATAAAAGCAATAGTATAAAAGAAAAAGCTTGGCGGGCGGTTATACGTCCTGATGCTATTGGTCGTAAGTATTTCTCGGGATGTGCGGCATCTTCACTTCGATCCATCCAATCGTTAAACACATATACCGCGCTTGCTAACATTGAAAAAGCAACAAAGGCTTTAAAAGCATTGATAATTATCTCAAGATCATTTAATTGAAACGCAAAAAAGGCAGGCAAAAAAATAAAAAAGTTTTTTGTATACTGGTGTGGTCGTGCTAATTTAATCAGGTCTGTAATCATAACCAAAAGTTTTTAAGTAAATTGCTGATTATTGTCACTGGCGAGATAATTTTACCAAATGACGGCTTTTTGTAACAATTTGTTGACCGGGCGGTACCAAACACTTTAACAGCAAACAAAACCAGTTTCATGGCATAATTGCCTGTCATCGGAAAGGTGCCGACCGTGCCGCGCATCCCATCGGTACCGAAATATTGACGTACCACAAACTAGACGCCGTTCATTAACTTTTTTTAATAATCTTCAGGATAGTGTGGAGAATTATCTTGATGTCAGTAAGCACGCTATGATTATCAACATATTCAACGTAATAGCGCTGCTTTATCGGCAAAATATGGTCAATGTACGCTTGGCGGGGATCTGGATACTTCGACAGAATTTCATTTTCATCTACCATTTCTATTGATGCACGATCGGTAATGCCCGGCCTGACTGATAGCACCTTTGCCTTAATATCGTCGGGGTAACAGTCGATAAACTCCTGAACTTCTGGCCGCGGCCCAACTAAGCTCATTTTACCGATCAAGACATCAATCAGTTGCGGCAATTCATCAAGCTTGGTTTTACGTAAAAAATGACCGGAGCGTGTAATGCGACTATCACGCCCAACCGTTAAACGGCCGGCTTGCTCTGCGTTAACGCGCATTGTTCGAAACTTGTGAATGCGAAATGGGATACCAAAACGCCCCACTCTCAGCTGCCGAAAAAACACCGGGCCTGGCGAATCAAGTTTAATCCAAATAGCTATCATCACCAACACAGGTAACAGCACGGCCAACCCCAAAGCCGCGCATAATACGTCAAACAACCGCTTAAGCATTCAGCAGTACCTGTTTTACCGCAGCAATAACCCGCAGTTGATCATCGCTGGTCATCTTGGTATACAAGGGTAACGACACTTCCTGTTCAAAAATTCGTTGTGCAACAGGGAACATCTCTGAAGTCAGATTATAGGTATCACGCCAGTATGGGTGTAAGTGCAATGGGATAAAATGCACCGAACAACCAATTCCAAGCTCTGCCATTTTCTCAATAAAGCGCGCGCGCTCAATCCCCGCTTCCGGCTTTATTTTTACCGGGAATAAATGCCAGGCATGTTCATCGTCACCAGTTGCCGCGGCGGGCATTTCCAAAGGTAAATCTTTAAAGGCGTCAAAGTAAACACGAGCCATTTGCTCGCGCTTTTCCTGAAATGCTGGCAAACGCTTAAGCTGATGAATGCCTATTGCAGCGGCAATATCCGGCATATTGTATTTAAAACCTGGGGCAATAACCTCATAAAACCAAGCTGGTTTAGTCGATACATAACGATCAAACGCATCACGGCTAATACCATGCAGGCGCATTACCTTACAGCGCTTCGCGAGTTCTGGGTGCCGGGTTACTACCATGCCGCCCTCACCCGTTGTCATGGTTTTATTGGCATAAAAGCTGAAAACCGTAATATCAGTGTCTAGTGTGCCAATTAACTTACCTTTGTATTTTGTTGGTAAGGCATGTGCCGCATCTTCAATAACACGAATGTTATGCTCCTTGGCTACAGCAATAATCGGATCCATATCACAAGCTAATCCTGCAAAATGTACAGGAACAACCGCTTTCGTTTTGTTAGTAATAGCGGCTTTAAAGCTGGCAGCGGTCATGTTGAAAGTTTCGGTATCAACATCAACCATGATGGGTGTAGCGCCAAGATAACGAACAATTTCAGCAGTAGCGGTAAAAGTATAAGTAGGAACGATTACCTCATCACCTGGGCCTACACCCACAGCTTCCAATGCCAGGTGCAAACCTGATGTGGCGGAGTTAACGGCTATCGACTCTAACGAACTATCACCAAGAAAAGCAGTAAAATCTGCTTCAAATTGTTTGGTTTTTGGTCCTGTAGTAACCCAGCCAGAACGCAGAGCGCTTGCCACTTCATTAATTTCTTCTTCGCCAATCTCTGGCAATGCAAATGGCAAAAAATTATTTGCTGACATATAGCCTCAAAATTATAAGGATTTTGTTAAACGTAACATTTGCCTACCATCAGGCTGAGTAAACTCACTCTCGATCTGATAGCCAGCTTTAGTGTAGAAACCAACCACGGCGTCATTGCCATGTTTGTCGGTTGTTAAGTACAAACAGTTAACTCCGGCCCGCATGATTTGCTGTTCAAAATCAGCAAGTAGTGCTTTACCTACCGACTTCCCCGCCATAGCTGGCAGTACTGCAATACTGCTAAGTAAAGCTGTTTGCAGTAAGGTTGCAGGCTTATCTCCCTTGTAAAACATGGCATAGTAAAGCTTGCGCAGCACCTTAATAGGATGTTTGATGATCCCAGGTATTGCTGCGATAAGAAAAGCAAACCACATTTTCTTTCTCAATGCAGGAAAATATACATCAGGTGCCAGGGTGCCAGCCGCAAAACCGACAATCCTCTGCTCATCATCAATAGCAACTTGCATGACACCGTATTGTTCCGAAGAAAAAGCATGATACATTTTTCTTAGAAAAGGCTTACCCAGCATGGTAAGAAAAAAGCCCTCAAAAGCAGCAAGATGTACATCAACAATTTGCTGCAAATCATCCCTGGTTGCTTTACGAATCATCATACTATTTAGCGGCTCCGGCTATTACTGTAAGCAATTTGTGGTAGTTCACATCCATTGATAACTTTTTCTGATAAAAACTTCGCGCGTTATGGCCCAATTCAGGCCAGGCTGGGCGTGTTGCTAACAGCCTTGCTGCAGCTTGCTGGATCGACTGCTGATCTTCCGGCTCTGCAACCGCTCCTGCTTTGGCTTCAACCAGCAGCAGGTTAGCCTCGCCGCCAACCGCCATCAAAATAGGTTTACCCATTGCCATACTGGATTGTGTTTTCGACGGGATAGTTATCCTGAATAAATCATCATCTTTTAAATGGATCACTAGTACATCCGCAGCGGCCAAAACATCAAAGATCTGGGCTGCCGGAACATAGTCGCCAAAAAAGATGTTGTCGTAACCTGTTTCAGCAACAAAGCGCTTTAGCTGTTCTTTTTCTACCCCACCACCAATCAAGGTAAAGGTTAGCTCAGTCTTATCAAAACTACCGAGTGCTTTAATAATTGTGGTTAAGGCCTGAGCTGCCCCCAAATTGCCTGCATAGACAAAACGGGCCGCGCCACCTCCCTTGCTGGAACTGGCATTTTGCTCTAAAACAGTGGTGATACGTTGCTCTTCAGGACACCAATTATAGACAAGGTGTATCTTTTGCGCTGGAACGCCTCTATCAACAAGTGCCTGCCTAAAGCCTTCAGACAGCACAACGATTTGCGCTGCATGTTTATAAATCAAAGCACACCAACGACTGATCACCCGCAACAGTAGGCCATCCTTACGCATACCGGTAGCCGTTAACGCGTCAGGCCACAGATCTTGTACGTCTGTGATAAAAGGCACCCCTCTGAATAACTTTATCAGCAAGCCGATTAAACCGGTGGTGGATTGCGGATGGTAGGTGTATACCACATCTGGTTTTTGGCTAAACAATGCGGCAAATAGCGCCATCAGGGTAAAAGACAAGTAAGACCAGGCTCTGGAAAGTTTCGATTTAGAGTGCGAGATATGTGACCAAAGTCTAACAACCCTAACACCGCCACAATCATCCACTTGCCGGAACTTAACGGAATAGCCGTCAAACACCTTGCCTGTTGGATAGTTTGGGAATGTGGTCAGCACCTCAACCTGATGCCCTTCTGCAACCAAGCGTTGCAGAAGGGCCAAACCTTTAATCGAATACTCAGGATCAAACAGCTGGCTGATAAACAGAATACGCATTAATACTGCTTCCAAACCACCCGCATAACGTAATCACGGTAACTGTGTACAATTCTGACAACCTTGTCAGATACATTCGGCATACTGTAATCGTATACTGGCCGCAGCAAACGCTCATTACCGCTGGGTTGGCCTTCCAGTACCTGCAGCGCCTGAAATACGCGCTCAACTTCCAGCCCTACCATCATTACCGAAGCCTCTTCAAAGGCTTCTGGCCGCTCATGTGCTTCACGAATATTCAAAGCCGGGAAGTTCATGATGGACGACTCTTCACTAATGGTACCACTGTCGGATAATACGGCCTTAGCTGACTTTTGCAGCTTGTTGTAGTCGTGAAAACCCAGTGGCTTTAGTAACTGCACTAGTAGGTTGAAAACTACACCTTGTTCTTCGATTCGTTTACGGGTTCGAGGGTGTGTAGAGACAATAACGGGATATCCATACTTCTCAGCTAAACCGTTAAGCACTGCTGCCAGTTTATGCAGGTTCTTCGGCGAATCGACGTTCTCTTCGCGGTGAGCGCTAATGACAAAAAACTTACGCTCGGTTAACTCCAGCCGATTTAATACATCAGAACCATCAATTTGCGGCATGTAATGGTTTAGAACTTCAAACATTGGGCTACCGGTTTTAATCACCCTATCGGCAGGAATACCTTCGGCAAGCAAGTAGTCACGGGCAATGCTGCTATAAGTAAGGTTAATATCAGCGGTATGGTCAACGATACGGCGGTTAATTTCTTCCGGCACCCGCATGTCAAAGCAGCGGTTACCCGCCTCCATATGGAAAGTTGGGATTTTGCGGCGTTTAGCAGGAATCACCGCCATACAGCTATTAGTGTCACCCAGTACTAACATCGCATCCGGATTAACTTCAGCCAGTACTTTATCTACGGTAATAATGACATTACCAATGGTCTCGGCACCCGTGCTGCCCGCAGCATTTAAAAAGTAATCGGGCTTGCGTACACCCAAGTCGTCAAAGAAAACCTGATTAAGCTCAAAATCGTAGTTTTGTCCTGTATGAACAATAATATGCTCACAATGCTGGTCTAATGCTGCCATCACCCTGGACAAACGAATAATTTCCGGGCGAGTACCGACAACGGTCATCACTTTTAACTTGTTCATCAATTACACCTTATATGCGACAGTATCAGGGCGTTCACGGTCAAAGTTTTCATTCGCCCATAGCATTACCACCATTTCATCATCGCCGATATTGGTAATGTCATGTGACCAACCAGGAACTGTTTCCACAATTTCAGGCATGTCGCCGCTGGTAAAAATCTCGATCACTTCATCAGTAATAATATGGCGGAAGCCGAAGCGGGCTTTGCCTTTAATCACCAAAAACTTTTCTGTTTTTACATGGTGGTAGTGACCGCCACGGGTAACACCGGGATGAGCGGTAAAAAAGGAAAATTGGCCCGAATCGCGGGTTTTCAACATTTCGACAAAGCAACCACGCTTATCTTCATGCTTGGTTAGACCATAATTAAACTTATCTGGTGGAATGTAACTAATGTAGGTTGCATAAAGAACCCGGATAAAACCCTCGCCTACCGGCTCGGTAATTAGGCTCTCACGGCTATCTCTAAACTTGTAAAGTTGATCAACGAGATCACCCAAAGTGACCTGATACACAGGATCAACATTGACATACAGCTGCTCTTCAGGCTGCTGGTGCAACACCTTCAGAAACGAGGTAACAACGGCACCAATGTGGACCAGTTTTAACTCAACAGAACGATCATTAACCTGGATTGGTAAACCACGGCTTATATTGTGGCAAAAGGTAGCCACAGCTGAGTTGTAGTTTGGCTTACACCATTTACCAAACACATTTGGCAGGCGATATATATACACTTTGTTGCCCGTTTCCAGGTGCAAATTCAAAAGATGCATCTCTGCCATTAACTTACTTTTGCCATAGGCATTATGGCGCTCGGCCTGAATAGAGGATGTTAAAACAATAGGAATTTTGCGGCCACTCTCTCTGATAGCCTGACAAATTGCCCCCGTTAGATCGGCATTGCCTGTTGCAAACTCATTATCATCTTGCGGCCGGTTGATTCCGGCTAAATGAAAAATAAAATCAGCTTGTGACAGTAACCCGGGGAGCGACTCTAAAGACATATCACGGGTAAATTTAATCACCTCAATACTGGGGTTGCGCTGCAAACTAATGATCAGATTTTTGCCAATAAAGCCATTGGCACCGGTTACCAAAACTTTCATAATATCAATCCTCTGCAGTGGCAGCTTCACCCCGGGTAATAGCGCGAATAAAGTCTAGCTTAAGCAACAATTGCTTCATTCCTGCTACATCCAAACGCTCGGTATTGTGAGAGTTGTAATCTTCCAGCTCGGCAATCGTTTTATCACCCTGGTCAAAGAACTTACCGTAATTTAAATCACGATTATCAGGTGGTACACGGTAATAATCGCCCATATCTATAGCACAGGCACGCTCTTCCCGGCTTAACAGCGCTTCAAATAGCTTTTCGCCATGACGGGTACCAATGACATTTACCGGGTGCTCTGGGGTTTGCATCAGCTCAAGCAACGCTTGAGTTAATACATTTATTGTTGCGGCAGGTGCTTTTTGTACAAAGATATCGCCGTTGTCACCATGTTCAAATGCGTACAACACCAGATCTACAGCGTCTTCCAACGTCATCATAAAACGCGTCATATTCGGATCAGTGATAGTAATAGGCTTACCAGCGCGTACCAAGTCAACAAACAATGGAATAACAGAACCGCGCGATGCCATTACGTTACCGTAGCGTGTACCGCAGATCACCGTTTTAGCAGGATCGAGATTACGCGCCTTAGCAACCATAACTTTTTCCATCATGGCTTTAGAAATGCCCATGGCATTGATCGGATAAACTGCTTTATCGGTGCTTAAACAAACGACTCGAGAAACGCCATTGACGATTGCCGCCTCAAGCACATTTTCTGTACCCACGACATTAGTTTTAACCGCTTCCATCGGATAAAACTCGCAGCTTGGCACCTGCTTCAACGCTGCGGCATGATAAATAAAATCTACACCGCGCGTTGCATTCAAAATGCTGTTGTAGTCACGGACATCACCGATGTAAAACTTTAGCTTAGGATGATTATACTTTTTTCGCATATCATCCTGCTTTTTCTCGTCCCGGCTAAAAATACGAATTTCGCCAATGTCTGTATTTAAAAAACGTCTTAAAACGGCGTTACCAAAGGAACCTGTTCCTCCAGTAATAAGGAGTGTTTTGTCGAGAAATTTCATTATTAAACCTTAATCCTTTTACCTTCAAAAAACCATAGAACTAATATAGCAAAAAAATAAGAAATTGTGTCTATGAAACCAAAAACTTGATTGTTTGCTGGAAGAAAAATAAAGAAAATCACAAGTATTGGCATCATTGCTGAACCATAAAAGCTTTTTTCATATATTATTGATGCCCAGACACGGGCTAATAAAAATCCAAATAAAAATATCACTAATGAAACACCGACAAAACCAACATCGTTTGCAATTTGTCCGTAAAAGCTATGCCACATGGCTTTTTCGTCCCACAAATGAGAGACTCTTGATTGAAATGTAAAATCAGAAACATCAACTCCCGCAATGATTAAGAGTTGACTTTGTAGAAAATGTGAACTACCGAAGCCATAAGTCCAAATCCATTCATAACCTAATGCTAAAGAAAATCCATAATAACCTTGAACGATATATGAAGACAACCACACGAAAGAATAATAATAAAACCCTAAAATAGTATCAATTTCTGGAGTATCAACTCGAGCACTTATATCACCGAGTGGTGACAGCGTGTTAAAAAAATCAAAGCCCCCCCCACGCAACGACATCATATATCCGAAAAAACCAATAGGAATCGCCAATAAAACGATAGAAAATAAAAAGAATCTTAAGAACTTAAGCTCACCCCGGAGTATTTTAACAAAAACAAGAGAAGCGGTAGTAAAGATAAAAAAATAAAATAATATACTACTTATACCGCCTGATAGTGATGGTGAAATGAATAAAAAACAAAACATGAAAAAAATCATTTTCTTATAAAACTCTAGAACCCGCCACCAGTAAATACAATAAAAGATGAACAAAAACTTAAAAAACATAAAAAAAACGGAAATTACGTTTAAAAATCTAGACGAAGCACTTACTCCAGAGTCTAATATTTTGTGTTTTTCAACATAAACCTCAGCCGGAGATGATACCCCTCGGTATACTTGTTTAAAAATATCCCAAGGTATAATTGATGTAGAAAGCGAGACATTCTTATATGTTACAAGACAGGCAAGAGTTGCAAAAAACAAAATAAAAAAGAAATTGAAACTTGAAAATACAACAACATGTGAAAAACTTTTTAATTTGTAAGTTTTTAATGAAACAAAATAACCAAGCACAAAGGAAATATGATAACTAGCAATTAAAACCAAAAACAAATCTAAATTGTGTAGGTTGAAATTAAGCGGACCAAAAAACAAGACAAAAATAGTTCCAAGGAGATATAGCTCTACACAGAGAAGTGGTATATACCTTCTCATAAATCTAAGTCTTCATTTTTAAAAAACAACTTAGCCCGCTTTTTTACAAGCGTTAAGTGATTTTGGTGAACATTGACGTCAGGTTTAACACTTTGCATAAAACTGGAGATTTTTTTGAAGTTCATAAAAAACTTAAGAACAAAAATATAAAAAGAAATGTTTAAAACCTTATTAAAAATTTTTTTAAAACGTGAATCCCTGATGGAGAAAAGCCAACACCTATTTCTTATGATAATCTTCTCAACTAGACGATCCGAACCACTGACCAAATATTTATATATTTTCACTTTATCAGAAAAGAATCTTTTACTAGCTACAATATAAGTGGATCCAGCTGTCCTTCTATAATAGACATACACCTTTGGCAAAACAACATATGAATTAACTTCAGAGCTCTCAGCTATCGAAATCTGAATCGGCCAATCTTCAACGACATCGTGCTCGATTAAAAATTTTAAAGTATCATTAGATTTAAGCAACCTCGTGTTATAAATGATATTCGGCGCGTTGTTTACACTCAAAAATTTGAATCGTTCAATAAGTTTACGTTTTTCGTAAATAATCTTACTGGCACATATACCTGAAAACTCACCCTTATCTAAATAAAGGTTTTTATCTATAAAATTTAAAGGAATAGCTTGAAGCATAGAAAAAGGATAATCTAAATTACAAACCTCAAAAATATTCTCAAATGAGTATATGTCATCTGCAGCGGTAATTTTACAGATATCCATATCTTTTGGAGCGCTCCGCAGCATGTTGGCAAGACTTTTACAAGTCCCGATATTCTTTTCATTGAAGAAAGTTTTAACATCTCTAAATAAGAGTCTGTTTTTATCCAACCATACATCAATAAAACGTCTACTTAGATCTCTTGAAAAGTCATCACTTATAAATAAGTCAACATCGACATTTGAACCATATTTTTCAACTAAAAACTTAATACTCTCCAAGTGTTCAATTACATATTTTTCGTGATTATAAACAAGAGCCATAAAAACGAAAACACTCTTACTTTTTTGCATTAAACTTTGCCTTTAGATATCTCGGAATGAATTTAAGAGACTTAAAGCCAACCATTTTAAAACCAATTAGCATGAACTGAACCTTCCATTTAAAATCTCTTTTTTCAGATATCAATTCATCAGCATATCCACGAATAGAAGGATCAATACTCAACATATATTTCTCAAACTTACCAGCAACAACCTCTCTGACCCAACGACCTCTATAAATGGCTCCACCTTTACTATAGTTATATTCATATATATCTTTAGAAGACCCATTTAGACTTAAAAACCGCTTTCCATCATTAAACGTTCGATAGCTACCGAAAACCTCCCATGCCCATGGATTATCATTTTTTTTAGTGTAATTAGCTAAATCTGATTTTCTCCATATAGCAGGAAAAGAATTAAGCTTGAAATCGCTGTAGTCTACAATCTCAGAGAAATTCGAAAACTTATCATTAGTTCTTTCCATGGGTAACGATGTATTGACAAGATAGAATACCGCTATACTCGGATCATCTACCATCAAACTAACGACTTTCTCAATATCTTTTATATTCACATTATTCTCTAAGATAAAGTCGTCATAAAGAACCATTACAAATTCAGTATTGACTGTTTGCAAAGTTTTAAGTAATCGTTCTCCCCAAGAGTTAACATTATTAGAACTGTAGTTATGTACTCTAGCGGGAAAATCAACATGCTTATTGTTTTCAGTGTTGACTACTATGTCATAATTACATTCAGGCCAGTATTCCGAGAACGCAGCAAAGAAAAGGCTTAAAACATCTGAATAAGCGTCGCAAGTATTAACTAATATAGTAAGGTTGCATGATCGCTGAACGGAATTAATGCTATTCATCACCTTACTCCAGCAATTTTTTTGAAAAAGTCATTCTGATTAATGAGGCTCTCATACGTTCCTGCTGCTGTTATTTCACCATCACCAATAATAAAAATTCTATCACAGCTTTTTATTGTGTTGACTCTATGAGCCACCATTATTATCGTCTTCTTCCCTGACATTTCATTTATTGACTGCATTATTTGCTTTTCTGTAACACCATCAAGGGCACTTGTTGCCTCATCGAAAAATAAGTAATCAGCGTCATTATATAATGCTCTTGCTATAGCAATTCTCTGACGTTGACCTCCAGATATCTGAACTCCTTTTTCCCCCACTCTTGTGTTAAATCCAAATTCTAAGGAGTTAATCCAATCTGTTAACTGAGCCATGTCAGAAGCAGCCAATAATTTTTCTTGATCAATACTTTCATTATCTAAACCAAAGGCAATATTTTCTCCAATAGTTCCATCCTTAATTAGAGCCATTTGAGATACGTAACCTATACTAGCTCGCCATGCGTTCAATGTATTACTATCGAGAACACTAGAACCAATACTGATAGAACCGTCATGAATTGATAAACTTCCTATAAGTATATCTAGCAGCGTAGATTTCCCAGAACCTGAAAGCCCTACAATACCGATACAAGATTTGTATGGTATTTCCAAAGAAATATTATTCAGTACTTTTTTATCTGAATCTTTGTAACTAAAGCTAATATTATCAACAATAATGTCGCCACTTAACTTTCCATTACATTCCCTTGGAGCATTAAAATTTATATCATTTTTCGCTGTAAACAAGTCATTCTTCACTGATTCAAAGGCTGAGATGTTACTTCTGATTTGTGCAGCTCCACTATACATCTGTTGAAACGACGGTAAAAGTTTAAAAGCAGCAACACCGAAGATGCCCAAAACAGGCAGAACCGCTGCTAAATCTGAATTATTAATACTTAATAATACTATTATCAAAGAAACCATTGAGCTAAAAACGACAAACTCCATAAAATACCTTGGCATGTTATAAAGTGTGTTACTAGAACCATATGATGATGCAAAAACTTTACCGCTTTCTTTGAATTTATCAATAAAGTACTCTTGGCGGCGAAGAACCTGAAGTTCCTTGATCGATCCAAACCCCTCGTTCATAAGGGAAAAACGTTTTTTTGAGTACTGACTAATTGATAAGCCATTTTTTAGTAGTTTGTTTTTAACAATTGAAAAAAGTAAAAAGTAAGCCGCTCCAAGAGTGATAACACCTACAACAGCAATAACTGGATTATATAAAAATACAAATAATGAAATGAAAATTATAGTTGCAATTCTTGCATTTATTTGAACGAGTGGTTGTAGAACATTATCTGTAACTCTAGAAACTTCAGTTGCTATTTTTTTAACCAAATCCGAACTATTTATCGACGTATAGTATTCATAATCCATATAAATGTAATGTTTATATAGCCTATCACCAAATTCTGCACCTACATTTGCAGCAAACATAGACAGTTTCCAAATAGTAATAATTGAAGCTATAGCTGCAATAAACATGAAGAGCAAAACTAAGAAACCAACAATCAACATAAACTCAACGCTACTTCCCGCACCTGATAATATGTAGAGATAGTTTACAACTTGGTTTGACTGAATTAGGTCTACGTTTCCGACAATGGCCATAAATGGGCCTATTGATAACACAGATACCACTTCAAATATTGCGGAGAAAACAACCATAGCTTGAAGAAAAAACAATTTTCTTTTTTGCTCAGTTGTCATCACTCCAAGTAAATCTCTTATTAAATTTAACATTTAAACCTATTTACAGAGTCAATTATAAAATCAACGTTGTCATCAGTCATAACTGGGCTAATTGGTAAGCTTAATACTGTTTTATGTATTTTTTCAGTGATAGGCAGAGACAGCTTATTAAAAATTTGATACGCACTTTGCTTATGTGGTGGTATTGGGTAATGAATTACTGTCTGTATACCATCTGAAGAGAGATGTTGTTGTAAGCCTTCGCGCTCGTCTGTTTTAATCACAAACAGATGAAAAACGTGATCAGATAAATAATTTAACTGCGACTTCCTATCTATTGGTAATTTAATATTAGGGTTACTAATTCTGCTTGCATATGAAATTGCAATTTCGCGGCGTCGCTTTATCTCACCATTAAGGAAGCTAAGTTTTACATTGAGTAATGCAGCTTGTAATTCGTCAAGTCTACTATTTAAGCCCTGATATAAGTTTTCATATTTTTTATGGCTACCATAATTTCCAAGAGCTCGTATGGTAAGGGCAAGATCGTCATCGTTTGTAGTTACTGCACCTGCATCACCTAATGCTCCAAGATTCTTACCTGGATAAAAGCTAAAACCAGAGGCATGACCCCAATTACCTGCTTTTATGCCATTGAACTCGGCGCCATGTGCTTGAGCAGAGTCTTCTAGTACGAGTAGATTATGTTCTTTTGCGATAGCCATAATTTCGGGCATATTAGAGAGTTGTCCGTACAGATGAACTGGAAGGATAACTTTTGTAGCCGGTGTTATTGCTTCCCTTAATTTTTTAGGGCAAAGATTATAAGTATATTCGTCAGGTTCAACCAAAACTGGTTTAAGGCGATTTTCAGTTATAGCCAATATACTCGCAATATATGTGTTAGCAGGTACTATAACCTCATCACCATCTACTAACTTTCCAAGAACCTTCCAAGCACGAAGCACGAGGATTAATGCATCTAAACCATTAGCAACACCAATACAATGCTTCGCACCACAGTAGTTTGCAAAGTTCTGTTCGAAACTTTTTACTTCTTCACCTTGAATGTACCAACCGGAATTTATAACTCTGGTTGCCGCAGCTACCAGTTCTTCTCGATATTGCGAGTTAATCGTCTTTAAATCTAAAAATGGAATCATTCTAAAAACCTGATTATTTTTGCAGGATTTCCAGCAACAACAGCTTTAGCTGGAACATCTTTTGTTACGACGGAGCCAGCACCTATCATAGCTGACTCGCCTATAGTGATACCTGGTAATATTGTTGCATTAGCACCAATACTCGCAAAATCATTTACAGTTATACCAGTAAACTTTTCTGGGTATTGTTTTGACCTTGGAAATGCATCGTTAGTGAAGGTTGCATTGGGACCGATAAACACGTTGTTGCCAATACGGGTACCGTCCCACAACTGAACACCTGATTTTACTGTGACGTTATCGCCAAGTACTACATCCCACTCAATCAAACTATGAGCGCAGAT
>WPCK01182874.1_pt1 | contig 19721 bp, 11 predicted proteins | sample 5399851 | NCBI WGS metagenome assembly WPCK01 (sample SAMN12869471, study PRJNA574797) | sludge metagenome | isolation source: wastewater treatment of pH11 | place: China:Beijing | collected 2019-05-20 | reverse complement strand
TTTCAAGTCTCTGTTGCCATTGCTGGAACGCTTACACTCTGTTGGTACCCAGCGAGATAAGTCGCATAATCGCGCCTTGCATATGGACCAATATTGCCTGCTGGTCCTGACTTGGTTGTACTCGCCTATCCTCACTAGCCTGCGTGCCTTGCAGCAAGCATTCACTCTCGACAAGGTCCAAAAGAAACTGGGGGTACCCAGAACATCACTCGGTTCGTTGTCCGAATCGGTACGGATATTCGACCCTGAGCCACTGAAACAAATCGCCAAAGAACTCGGTGATCGACTGCCACAATCGCTGACTCGCAATAAGTCTAACGTCGGGGACAGAGCTGATCGATGGGTGGCGTTTGACTCCAACCGCGAGTTGCTCTGTCCCCAGTCAGCCACCTCTACCAAGATTCGTAACTCTGTAGCGCACCACTCGCAAACTGTTCAATTGCTTCCGTTGTCATGAAGGTGGAGATGTTCCAGATCGTTGGACTCGGTAACGGAAAAGGGTTTAGATTTCTAGTCGGAAAAGAGGTGCAGATCGCGACATCGTAGGTCCGCAATGAGGATGGAAACCGCCTGCGGCGGCCCTCGTCTCCGTGGTCCCGAACTCAAGTTTCAACGAGTGCTGGGGACAAAGCAGTCAGCCCTTCCGCTCTCGCTGCACTCATCGGTCCGTCTGAAGAATTGGTTTCGTAGAAGACCGGTGGCTCGTAGGTCCAGCCCGCTGCAAGTCGCTTCTCTTCCTGTCGAATCTTCTTCAATAGATATCGCCCCATAATGGGAGCCGCCCTGCGCGACCGCTCACCGAAAAGATCGTGCAACTCTTCCAGAAGCTCCGCAATCTGACGAGACAATCGTAAATTGCCTTCGTAGGCACGTTCAGTTGCCCAAAGCACACCAGCGTAGTTCTCAGGTAAGTTCTCCGCTTCGATTGCAAAGCGTGCTCGAATTCGCTCGTCGGGATGATCTTTGTATCGCTTCCAAGCACGAAGATTCGTGCGAATGATGCGAATGATGCTGGGACCATTCACTTCAAAGTCGCGATGGAAGGCTCGCAACAGGAATTCAGTCTCCTGTCCATTTTTGATATGGGGATGATGGAAATTGAACTTCAGCTGCCCATGAATGTCCGGGACCGAAATGTCGAGCCCGTTGAGCAATGTTCCGTTCCGTTCGTGCTCTGCAAAAAGCGGTGTACCTGGAATCGGAGTATACAGCATGAATTGATGGAACTCAGTGGCGTGCGCAACTGCATGATCGATGGCCTCATCAATGTTCTCTGGCGTGTGCTCTTCGAGTCCAATAATACTCGAGCCTAGCACTCGAATGCCGTGCGACTGCAAATCGCGAACAAGCTGATGTGTATCGGTGCCGGCAAGCTTCACATATTGCGAACCTTTGCCTTCCAATCCCATCCATACCCAGCAGACTCCCAAGGCCACCAGTTGTTCCACCGTATACTTTTGTAGGATATTCGCGCTGCTAAACAGATAGAGCGACCAGGGTTTGTGATGCTGCTGCATCAATTCAAGGAGTTCCAAGGCTCGTCGCTTGTCGACAAGAAAGTTTTCGTCCATTAGGAAGAAGGCTCGCGTGTGGAGATTGGCTTCCAATTGGCACATCAGTACAAACAACTCACGCCCAGTCTCAAAAAACTTCACATACTTTCCTTTACCACCAAACATGGCGGAAGTTGAGCAGAAGTTGCAGCCCAGAGGACAGCCTGCAGATGGAAGCAAGGTCGCTGCAATGTCACCGGGATGATTCTTCAAAGTGACACCGAGCATCCGACTGCCTATGTTCGCCAATACTTGAGGATGCTTGAGCGGTTCAGATGAGTCCTGGCCTAAGAACTCCCGCATCCAACATACTCCGTCGCCGCGTACCACGTGATCGAAATCGCAGAATCTGTCTAAGCCAGGGAAATTTGCAATATGACCACCGATAACGATCGTTGCCTCGGGCAAATGCTTACGGATGAGGCGACACATCTTGCGAACCTTGATCAAGTTCGTTTGGATCGAGCTGATGCCGACTACATCGTAGGCATTATTCTTGATCTCCTGGATGAATCGCTGTTCGCTAGGGAAGTCGAGCAACGTGCATGGGGCGTCGAGATTGACCTGTATCAACATCAACCCCCATGAGCGTTGAAAAGCCCGCAACGAGTAAGCCTGTTGAACGCGAGTGACTTGATTGTGATACAGCTCCATCGGATTAATGAGCCGACTTCCAGATGAGTCGTCGACCGCGTACGGGCCGAAGACACTTGTCAATAGCACTCTTGCCTTTGAACCCAACGGATGCTTGACGCAAGACTTCGTGGCAGCATTCCGCGGCGAAGATTGAGATTGTGGATGGGTCATCGTTGTCTCGACCAAATGAGTGCGTTGGTTCGTTTTCGATTCTTGTCCTTGGTCGAGCGTGCCTTGGAAAAGGGGATCGTCACCGAACTTCAATTGAGGCCTCTATTGTGGATCTAGATGTCCACAATAGAGGCCTGCCAAGGGTTAGTCAATTGCTCTTACCGTGAATTCTGCAGGCGGAGAAACGAGGAAACGTAGAGCAAAGGAAAGGAAGGCATGGCGTTTTGGAAGACTGCGTAGAGACTGGTCGGGTTAGCAGAAGTTCCTGGGAAAACAGTCAAGTAGATCATTCGATGGCAAGCGCGCATACGGATCGTGGATACAGGCCCGAGTCGGAAACCACAGCATTCCTCGGTGCGTTCGCCGAGCGATCTGGCTGGGTGAAGATCAAAACTGGCCAACAGGCGAAGTATAAACTATGGATCGAGAATCGGACCAAGCTACATGATGCCATCTTCCCAGTATCAGCCAGTTGCGTCCGTGTGCTGAAAAGCCACACCTCTCTGCTGTTGCGGCTTGACCCGGACCTGGCCACAGCCTAGCCCGGCATCAATTCGGATCGCAATTCAAAAGGCCAAGCGGCACCCGCGCCGCCGAATAAAAGCACAGATACCGAAAGCGAGCAGAGCCATCGAACTGGGTTCCGGGACTGGCGAAGTGACCTGCATGCGACTCGCATAGATCGATTGCCCAGCCACGAGATTTGTGGTTTGCAACGTCATGATAAAGTTACTAGAGGTTGGCGCAAATGCCACATTATAGGTAGCGCTGAGACTGCTTGAAAACGAGGTAATTGTCACATCAAGCGATGCTAGTGAAATGCGATCAAAACGCACGCGGTAACCACCGTCGCTGTAGGCCATCCCCGTAACGATTGAGCCTGAGTTATGATTGACGATTAGTGTAGGTGAAGAGGTTGTCGCTTGTACCTGGTAATAGTCACTGCTTTCGATGACTGTCACTCTCTGGTCGGACGTTGCGCCAATGTCCACATCGATCTCAAACGAATCTCCGACGTTATAGCGCGCAAGCGACCTACCTGCTACTGCGCCGCTCCACCCCGGTTGGAGGAAGCTTCCCAAGCCCAGGGCGAGCGAGCGTCGGGGACAGAGCTGATCTATGGGTGGGAGCGGAGCGTCGGGGACAGAGCTGATCTATGGGTGGCGATTGCCTCCCACCGCGAGTTGCTCTGTCCCCAGATATGTGATTCCAGATATGTGATTGATGCTGTCTGATTGGACATTCGACGTGGCAGCGCTACCATCAGGCGGCGATTAGCCTGCCGAAGTCTTTGATTTTGAGTAGGTGAGAAGATAGAATCAGAGTCGGTTGAGGTACCGCCCTGGACTTCGTAGCTAAGTACTAATTCATAGAGATTCGATAGAATGTCAGAGTTTGAAAGAGCACGACCGGCCAACGTTCTCCAGGAAGCCCGCGATGACGCGGAGTCTTGGCCAGAGTGGTATAGTTTGTCGCCGCTGGAACGCTGGGTTGAATCGGCAAAGTTGTGGCAGTTTTACTTAGAAGCTGGTGGCTCTCTTGATCCCGAACCCGATAGCCAAAGTCCTTTCGACGCTGTCATGCCACGCGGTACGCCACCTGCTTATGGGAGGCTAGGCGTGCGTGTTTTACGGCGGAGCGGAGTTTAGCCGCGATTGCGATATCGTAATCTTGTCCGACCAATCGAACTTGATTCGCCTGGAGTCTGCCCTAAACAGGCTCGACTTCTCCACGGTCGGTAGACAGCGGGTCACCTTTAGGCATGATAGATCGGACAGGAGACTTACTGATGAACCAGCGTCGAAAATTTAGCAGAGAATTCAAGCTGGCGGCCGTCAAGAGAGCCATCGAAAATGGCCTTACGGTAGCTGAAGTGGCTCGTGAATTAGGCATCCGAGATTCTCTCATTCGCTATTGGATGCGCGATTTCCAAGACAATGGTACGCTCGCCGAAAAATCTCAACTTTCAGCCTCGATCGAAGCTGAGAACAAACGCTTGTGCGACGAAAATCGTCAGCTCAAAATGGAATGCGATATCCTAAAAAAAGCCTCAGCCTTCTTTGCCAAAGAAAACGGTTGAGATTTTGCTTCGTTGAAGCGATTCACAGCGTTTTAGTCTTCCCCATGGACTTGACTTGTTGCCGTCACGGATGCATTCGCAAGTGAAATCCACGCCACTTGTGCTCGATTGCTGGAACAAATGTTGATAGCCGTCGCAAAGTTCTGGACGTTAACAGAACTTTGGCTTTCGAGTTGCCATGGCGGGCGATCGAAAATATCACTCGACGGCCCGAAACGAGGATCGCTGACGCCTACTTGACGTTGGTTTTTAGGTGCATTAGGCTACTGGCGACTCATCTTGCATTAATTGGCTTTTTGCGGGACTTTAAATCGCAAGGATCAAAAAATGTTCTCATGGCTAAGCTCGTATCGCAGCCATGCTGCGAAGAATGCTGTCTCTAAACGACAACGAGTTCGACGTTGTTTGCTTGAACAACTAGAGCCCAGATGCTTGCTGACAGCAGACCTTCCGCCAGACCCATTTGGTGGAATTGATTGGAACGGGAACGGGCTGGGTGGTGGTCTGCCAGGTTCGGGTGATGGAGACGGGTACAGCACCTATGGGCCGCCTGAAGCCTTGTGGATTTCATCGACTGCGGATGCCATGGAAGGCGGTCCTGATGGTTGGTTCCAGGTGTCGCGATCCAACGAGACGCCAGCAATGACGGTTACGTACGAAATCATGCCGAACTCGTCGGCAATTCCGGGTGAAGACTTTGCAGCACTCGTCGGAACATTTGATTTCGAGGCCGGACAAGAAACATTCAATTTGGTTGTTCAACCGATCAACGACCTATTCCCGGAAGACGCGGAGACCGTGCAAATTCGGCTGACAGGTTCGTCTCGACCTGCCGCTGTGGACACGAATACCGACGTTGCCACGTCAGAGATATCGGATGATGATTCCGCTTCGGGTGTTCCTGTGGTCACCGTTTCTGGCACATTGAATGCAAGCGAAGGAGGGACCAACGGCGAGTTTCGATTGCGCAGGTCGGGAACCACATCGGCATCTCTTGCGGTTCAATTCAGGATCACGAGCGGCCCAGGAGTCACCTATGGGAACGACTACACGCTGGCAGGCGCTGCCTTGGGTTCATTCGATCCGGATACTCGCTTGGGAAGCGTAAACTTCATGGCGGGTGCCAGTAGCGCGGCGATCAATGTCATTTCTGTTGATGACACGACGATCGAAGGAATCGAGTATTTCGATGTGAAGGTTGTCGGCGGAAGTATCTCGACATACACTGCGGACACAACAGCTCGCTCGGTCGTAATCTTCGATAATGAACAATTACATCCGATACCGTCGCTGACCCAAGTTGGGTTGCTCAGCGATACTGGATCTTCTGATTCGGATCGGATCACGTACGATCAACATTTGAGCGTGTCTCTGCAAGGCGTTCTGGCCGCAGGAAACTATATCAAAGCTGAATTCGATCACGATGGAGATTTTGAGCCTGAAGGTACGTTGACCTTGAATCAGTCGCCCACTGATTTTATCTACGATCCGATAGCCTTTGATGCAGCCTTAGCCCAACGCCTCGGAGGCGTGTCAATCCGATATCGAACTCGTCTTTTTTATTCCAACAATCAACTTGTCGGGACATCTGATTGGAAAACATTCAGCTATGTGGTGGAACAGGATCCATCGCTTGGCCCCATGCGAATCGATCCGATCCGGTTGAAGAAAGATACGAATATCGCCAACGATGGGATCACGGCGAACCCGATCTTAGTCGGCCGTGTGCTGGGAGACTTCCAAGAAGCTGCTGCGCGAATTGATTTCGATCACGACAACGACGGCATTGCCGATGCAAGTACGGAAGTAGCCGTCACGGGTGGTCGTTTCGAGTACGATCCGCGAATCGCGGAGCCATCACTCGAGTCGCATGTCGGGCCTGTGACGCTTCGATATCGGTTGGTCGAAGTTCGCTCTTCAGACGTCAATGGACCCTGGGAACCTTTCCAGTTTACGCTGTTGCCCACACCTACGTCTACTTACACCGTGGTTGATGTGAGCCACGACGTCGGAAGAGGGAGCGATGACGAATATGACTATGGAACGTATGGCCTAATTTTTTCTGGCCGCGTGAACTCCGGGGGCGAAGCTGGTCCGCAATTTGGGGATAAACCGCCAGGAGATACCCCTTCGGTTTATGGAGGAGGAACATCGGATGGCGGCTCGCCCTTTGACCCTGGTTATGGTAGCGGTACAACCGAACCCGGTGGGAGTGGAGGATTGGAGCCAGGTAACGATTCCGGAGGGGGAAACGGTGGAAATGATGATGATGATGATGATGATGATGACGACTTCTCGCCACCGTTGCCGCAAGCCGTTCGAATCCAAGTCGATCACGATGAAGATGGAGTTGTCGATGGTGAAACTACGACTGACAGCAATCTAGCATTTGATTACTTCCCAACTAATGTTTCCGTGGGAACCCATACTTTTCGGTTTCGAGCAATCCAATGGAGTGTCGACTATGGCATGTATCTGTTTGGACCATGGACGGCCTATACGTTTACCTACTTGCCGAACCCTGCGCCGGCCATAGCATCGCTCGCTCTGCGAAATGACACGGGGGAATTCAACTCGGATAAGATCACAGCGGATCCGACCTTCATCGGCCGGTTGGTCGTACCTATTTTCAATCCTGCATCAACTCGCGTTGAATTTGATCTGAACTCCGATTCACAGCCTGATGCTGAGGTATTCGTATCCGATGAGGGTTTTTTCCAATACACCGCCGCTTCACTCTCGGCTGGGGCACACACGATCCACGTTCGCTCAACGGCGTACGACATCGTCGTTGGAGCAGAAGCATTGGGAGATTGGGTTTCATTTCAGCTTGTCTATGAACCAATCGCGGCCGCAACTACAACTCTTGAGCTTCTTGTGGACAATGGCGAGTCTGATTCCGACGCGATCACCTCAATTGGCACACTGACTGGAATAGTCAGTCCACCGGAAGGCCATAGTATTCGTGTGGCAATTGATACGAATGACGATCGTGTGATCGATGGCTATGCGATTCCACAATCCGATGGGCAATTTGTCTATCGACCTACCGGCTTAGCTCTGGGAGTCACCGTCATGGCAGCCCAGGTTTACCGTTTCAATCCCTATTTAGACATTGAGGAAGCAGGCCCTTGGACTGAATTGTCGTTTACGTTAGTCCCGCCCAGTTCTCTTCCTTTGTCTCTTGACAATCTCCGATTGGTTTTTGATACGGGAACCAATTCATCCGACCGAATCACGACGAGCCCCACATTGGCGGCTGAAGTCTTGGGTGCAGCCATCGCAGACAATGTTGAAATTGACTTGGACGGAAATGGAACAGTGGATGCGACCTCCCCGATTCGAACGGATGGTTCGTTTCGATTCACGCCTATCGGTCTTAGCTTAGGTATCCATGTTATTTCCGCTCGCGCTGTGGGTTATGACTACACAACGGGTATTCGAACCGAAGGAACCTGGAGCAGTCTCGATTTTACATTGGTTTCCTCTACCGCTTCGACTCCAATCATTGAAACTCTTTCACTCCTGAGCGATTCAGGCGTTGATGGTGATTCGATTACTGAGAACACTTCTATTTTGGGTACCATCATTGATGATGGGTCAGTAAATAGGGTTACGATTCAAGTTGATTTCAATGGCGATGGAAACGCCGATGAGACAATCTTTACAGACTCGACGGCGTTTTCGTCTATCACCCGTTGAATTCGAACTTTGGTACGCAAACCATCGTGTTTAGAGCAACCGAATACGACTCCGATGCGAGTCAAGAATTGGTTGGCGTATGGCACCCCGTCACATTCACGCGGCAAGATCAAGTCGATGAACCTCCGAAACTGCTTGATTTATCCTTTGACCCGGTAGGAGGTGGGTTCAATATCCCAACGATTTCGGGGCGAACGACCTATCAGCATGACATCGAGAATTTGGGAATTGAAATCGACCTTGATTTGAATGGTATCGCAGATGTTTTTGCGATTACCGACCGCGTCGGGAGATTCCACGCCGCGCTGGCCAGTCTTGCAGATGGCGCGACCGAAATCAAACTGCGGACGCATGCAATTTCGGACGAAACCGGTAGTGTACTGATTGGCGATTGGATTTCTCATCAAGTCGACTACTCTCAAAGTACGATCACCCCGGTCGTAATTTCTTCGATTGATTTAGTCAATGACGATGGTGAAAGTCCGACCGATCTGGAGACGACTGACCCGCGACTTCGCGGCATAGTCGATCGAAGCGCTTATAGTAGTTTTCTAACGATTGAATTCGACGTGGACAACGATGGCGCGGTTGATGGGCATACGTTAACGCAGTCGGACCTCACTTGGAACTTCACTCCACTGGAAATGGAACCCGGCCCTGTCACTGTCAAAGCCCGTACCAAGGATATTGCGCCCAATGGGCAGATTCTCAGAAGTGGATGGACAACCTTCGGTTTCACCTTGGAAGAACTGGCATCCAGTTGGCTCGGTGTCGAGAGTCTGTCACTGGTCAATGACAATGGAGCCTCCAGCTCCGATCTCAGCACAAGCGTTCCAGCGATTACAGGTTCAATTATGGGTGGGCAGGGACTTGGCGGACTGGTCGTTGAAGTGGACCACGATGGGGACGGTAGCGTTGACGGAAGTGTGGAGACGGCAACCAATTCGTTTACCTACAATCCGTCCAATTTAGCCGAAGGATGGACGGAACTCCATGTGCGAGTGCGCACTCAAGATAGCAGCCAATCCAGCCAATGGACGAGTTTTGGGTTTGTGTATCATAGCGACCCCGATGGCCCTGAGGCCCAGGCACTAGCCAACGCCTATGCCACGTTCCACTCAAGCAACGACGGTGGTTCAAGTACCTATGGTGACAGCTTGACGTTGGCATCCAACACGTTGGAAAACTCTGAGTCGACAGCCGACGACGCAATGGACGGCGCGATTGATCAAGCGGCACAAGTCCGAGCGGAAACCATTGCAAATGCAGACCACGAATATCAGTCCGCCCTGGCATCGGCCAACTCAACCTATGCGGCAGCCATGCAAGCTGCCTCAGCGGCATATCTTTCAGCCCTTGCAAACTACTCCGGCAACACCACCACGTTCCCATTCGACCCGATTCAGTGGCCTACAGCGCCGGGGCAAGATGCGTTGCAGATTCTCACAAGCGACAACCATCAACCGGTACCTCCAAGAAACGTTCCAACATACACTGGGCCTGAATTCAATTTTTCGACTGACATCGGATATCAAGAGACACTTGCAGCGGCAACGAATGCTTTCAATTTGACCGCCTACTCTGCCAATGCAACTCGCCGGAATGCGGATGCACTCGCACGCCATGCCTTCGATCAAGCTTTGCAAGCCGCGAATCAACAATACGACGACGCGCTGCGCGCCGCGCAAGACTCTTACCGCGAAGCACTTCAACAGGAACCAAGTTCCAGTCTGTCCGATATTCGTGAAGAATACGATTCGGCCAGGCAAACTGCCCAAGACACGTATGATTGGGCGGTTGACGATGCTTGGGACAGACTGCAAGACTCCATAGAACCTAGTCGCAATGCCTTGGATGATGCAATTCAAGCCGCCTATCAGAACTACTACGAAGCGGTACAAGCTGCTTGGGACGCCTATATGAATATAGTCAGCCCTCAGGCTGCGCCCCCTTCATGTCAAACGCTACGAAATGCTTGGATCGGTTACGTCACGAAAGTCTTCACCGCAAGCAAGAAGCTACAGAAGGCGACTTCGGAAGCTCGCCATGCCTACGATTCGTCCGCCGGACCGGTAATTCGCGACTACAACAAAGAAGTTGCCGATGCTCGGATATTTCGAACAATCGCCATTAGCACCGCCGCTAAAAATTATGATGTGGCAATCGCCTCCTACAACAAGCAAGTTCGCCAAATCAAAATCAACGCGACGGTAGGCCTGGAAAAGGCAACGGCAACGGCGCTACGAAATAAAGAATGGGCTGTCGCGGATGCAGTCAAAGCTCATGACTAGGCATTGGCCGATAGCGCAAACACCGAGCAAAACACGATCGAGACTGCCAGGTCGATTCTTTGGGTTGCGGAAGCCAATGTCAAGCAGGCCGCTATGGCAGCCTGGCATGCAGTTACTGGGACTCCGTGGACTGCCTACAAACTTGCAATCGCGTCGAACGAGTCGGCATACTACTTAAGTCTTGCTCAGGCGCATGGATCGCACGAAGCCATTTTAGCCAGTGCGACTCAAACAGAATCAGTGGCGGTGTCCAACGCCCAGTGGACCTTTTCTCGAGAGATACCTCAAGTTACTTGGCAAGCTTCCCATGATCGGGCAGAAGCAAAATCAGATTTTTGGACAAATTCTTCTGAGGCAATGCGTGTTGCGGACGTTGCCGCCGCAAATGAACGCCAGACGATTCGCGACGATCTGGCTGAAGCGTATCACGCGAGATCCGTCAAGAGCGCTGACGATGGTTATCAACATGCCATGGCACGTTCTGATGCCTACCATTCCTATACGATGGATATAGCCGACGCGAGAGTATTGGAGTTTGGTCCGAACTACTGCTCGTCCAATAATCAAGGAGGATACGGCTACGGTTACGGATGGGGCTGGGGATGGTGGGGCTATTATGGTTACGTGCCGGCATCATCCGCCGCAAGTCTTTGGAACGCTCTCAACAAAGCACTGAACAACGCTTCCCATGACCTTCAAATTGCCAACATTGATACCAACGAAACGTGGACGCAAAATACTCGATCACTTCTGGACAGCTATCAAAATAACATTCACACCGCTTCGGAAATAAAATCGAACGAGCTTGCCGGCGATTTGAAGCTCTACCATGAAACGACGGCCATGATCGATCGTAATTTCGCCATCGACTCGATGGTTCTTGAAGGAGATCTTTCGCAGGCTAAAGCTGCGGCCCACACGACCTACGTGCAAACTACAGCTCCAGCAGATCAATCGTACACCTACACGACAACCGTCCTTCAAGGCAATCGTTCGGTCAGCGACGCTGGAACGCTCAAGTCCTATCGTGTCAACGAAGCGACTAGCTATGCAGCAGCCGTGAATGCATGGAGTTCCGTCGTGAATTCACCGTGGTCCTCCATGCACGCCTTGCAGGGAACCATCGAGGTGAATTGGGCTAACGCCAGCGGTAACGCAGAGATCGCCTACTCGCAAACGATGCGTAGCGTAGAGTCCGCCAGAACGCACGATAGGACGGTATTGGAGAGAGACCGGTCGACTAATACTGTTGTGGCAAATCAGATTCGTGCCGACGAAATTGCCGATGCTCGCGATGCTTACTTAGCCCTAGCTTCCGAAGCACGATATCAACATGCACTGGTCATGGCAGGGGTTGTTTTCGACCGAACCGAGAACGCAAACAACCAGTCTAGCGAATCCCGACAAGGTGACCGCGACAATAATTCATCGCTAATCACCAGCTCCGCAGCCGCTGAATCGCAGTATCAGAGATCGATGGCATCGGCTTGGCGCGAGTATCGCAACAGCGCCTCGGATGCGAGAACCAGTTTGTGGTCAACCGCAGGAACAGCATCCCAGAACTATTGGCGTGGCGACATGAGCTATGAATCGTATGTCAACACCGTTCAAAATGCTTACGACAATTACAACTCGGCGATGTCGCCTGTATTCAGCACATTCGATTCATTGGCACATTCGGCCTGGGACGCATTGCGAAATGCACGAGCGGATGCTTTAGCCGCCTCCAGTGCCTATACGGCTCAGAGGACAACTCGCCATGCGTCGCTCACTGCATCCGGGAATGAAGCTCTTCTCAGCCATACTGAAGGAGATTCGCGAATTGCCATGGCTGCTGCGATTCGAAGCGCAACGATCGATTTGGCAACAGCTTTGAGAGGCATTGAAGTCACTTATGCGACGACCATTGCGACGCTGGATGCAAGTGTCAAGATGAGTACCGCATCGATCGATGCCGGATACGATATCGCCGCTAACTTGGCAGCAGCCATCAAAAATCGCAATACGTTCATTGCCGGGGCCGCCCGCCGTGAAGACCAGATCAGTATTCGCGGCCTTTATGAATCTGCTTTGTATCAGCAACATGCGCTCGCCAAGCAATCCGTAGCAGCTACGATCGGGACAAACCTTGCGACGTTTCAATTTGCAGTCTCCATGGCGGACGCGACGTACGCTGAGGCTTTGCGAATTGCACGCGATGGCTACGAAGATGCCGTATCCTTTGCAGACCTGGCTCATCTTGATAGTGTCAACACTGCAAATGCAATCCATATTTCAACAACCAACAATGCCTCCATCAGCTATGCACAGGCGACTGCAAATGCCGAGAAGACACGTACCATCACTCTGGCAACTGCAAATGCAAATCATCATTTGGCCAACGTTACTGCGGATGCGCTCTTCACCGAATTGGAAATTGCCCGCAACGTGGAATACAACAATGCAGTAGCCGATGCGCTCTATGAACTTCAAGACGCCATGACCGATCTTTCGACCGGATATTCATTGGATATTGGCGCGGCTTGGAAACAGTACTATTTGGACTCGACCAGCCAATGGTATTCCATGTCATGGGGCGGTATCGACTGGTGGGGATACGGTGGATGGTATGGCGGATGGTACGATAGCTGGTACGGCGGGTATTATGGGTGGGGATATGCCGGCTATGTTTATGGTGGCTATGGAGGAGGATATAGTTGGCTTGGCGGTGGCTGGGGTTCTGGAGGATATGATTGGTACGGTTGGGGTTATGGGTACGGTTGGGGTTGGGGTTTTGGCTGGGGCGGCTGGTTCAGCGGAAATAGCGATAGCTGGAATGACCTACAAGGCACGATTGAAGACCATAACGACGCCTACAACGTCTCGGCCGACGACGAAGAACTTGCGTATGTCGAAGCTGTGGGCGAAGCGCAGACCCAACGCACTACCCAATTCGGTGATGGGCAAATCGCACTGGCGACCGCTCGGGGGTCAGCCGAAGTTGACTATGCATCAGCCATCAATAACGCCGAAACGGCATACGGATCAGCGACGAATACAGCCCGGGCTAACTATGAAACAACAACTGCGAATGCTAACAAGACGCGGGCGGATGCGATCGCTACGGCTGACCGCATTCGGATCGTCAGCCGTGAAAACTCAACCCTCGCCTTGCGCAATTTCGAAGCGACCGCTGCCGTCATTCAAACGAGTTCGACTGCTAGTGCCGAAGTCGTTTATCAACAAACCGACAGCCATGCGCAAGCCGTGTTTCTTGCATCTTTGGCCTCGACTAGTGGCTCGCCCGAGCTATTCTACAAAGCTTCATACGCCTCAGCACGAGCCGATTGGATCGCGGCAGTTAGCACGGCCTACGTGGCGCACGCTAGCTCCGAAGCAACCTCAGCCGGACAACTGGCGTACAATCTTGCCTTGGCGCGAAAGAACCGTGAAGTAACTCGCGCGCAAGCCGACGAAGTATTCGCCAAGGAAGTAGCCGCTCTCGGCCTAGCCCGAGCCATCGGAGCAGTCAATCCAACACAGGTTTACCAGACCTCTCTGGTTGGATTGGAAAGCTCTCGACGATTGAACTCGGCGCAGAACACCAAAGCATACGAAATTGCCATTGCGACCGGCGAGAAGCAATTGGCCATCGACACCGCAGATGCTCAGAAGCAGTTCTACGTTGATGGCATCAACGACGTCGATGAACAGGAGCGAGATCACAATCGGCGAAAGGCGATCGCAGATGCTGTTTTTGCCAATGCCTCAAGCGCGGCCGACGCAGCCAAAGCTTGGCAAGATGCTGAAGTGCATGATCGCTCGACGCTCACGACTTTGGAAGCCAACATCCAAACGGTCTACTCGCAAGCCCAGGCTTCTCTCCAATACGACCATGATAGTTTGATTGCGGCGGCCACGTTTACCCGAGACATCACCAAGGCAAACGCCGAAGGCAACTTCTGGTCTGCCGAGAATGGTGCCCGCAATACACAAAGGACCAGCTTAGCCAACGCAGAAATCGCCTGGCGACACGCTCAAGAAACTGCGCGCGTCGATGCGCACAGCGCTATCAATGATGATTTGCAACTTCCATGGACTGCGTTCCTGGTCGATGCGGCCATTGCACAACGCAGTGCATGGCTTGCCGTGAGCACCAGATACGTCCTTGTGACCAACCTTCGAAACATGATTGAAACGATTACTTACACAAACCGCCTGACCGCGGCCTACAAAACGCGAGAAAAGACGCTTGTTACCGCCGAAAAGACGCATTCGAATGCCGCAGCGAGTGTCCAGCGTGATACCAACCAGAGTCGAGCAAATTCGATCCGCGACTATCTCTTCGATTTGGCTGCTCCCGCCACGAACTATGCCAATTCGGTGACTCAGGCCGAATATGTCCATACGATGGCCGTGGCCCAGGCGAATAAGGACTTTGTCTACCACGAGGACACGTCGGTTCGCGACCAGCAAATTCAGGCTGCCGACAATGCCCTCGAAATAACCATGCGGACCACCGAGCAGAATTGGTACGGGGCAGAAGCGGTTGCTCAATCCGGCAAATTCCTCGACTTTGCTACCATCGAACGAGACGGTAGCCTCAGTAGCATCGCCGCCGACGTGGCCTTAGCCAACGCCAAGAGCAACGCCGAGAAAGCGTATCGCAACGCGGAAACTTTAGCTTATCGGCAATCGGCTGGCGCGTGGGCTAATGTGGATAACATGAATCGGCAGTTTGAAGCGGGCGCATTGTCTGCGGCGTACGCGGATTTAGCTCACAATTCCCCAAGTCCTTGGACCCTGCAGGCTGCTGCGGACTACGCGGCTCGCGCCGTTTTCACGGCCACATCGGGCGAGGCGTTGAAAACACAGATTACAAACCAGGCAATTGCCCAGTGGATCGCCGAAACAGCTCAAACCGACTCCGAAGCGGCCTGGAAAACCGCCTATGCCACGGCCAACGGTATTTATCGTCAAGCGGTAGTTATGGCTGACTGGGCGTTGGCTGGAGTTCAGGCTTCAGCCATCGCCGCCTTGGGTGGCTCTGGTATCTACCGTACGGACTTACCAAGCCCATCAACTCCGGTGGACCTGACCGGCGAGCACGACATCGCGCCTGCACCCAGCAGCCACTACGATGCGAGGATTATTGAGATCACCAATTCATCAAGCGGTTATGTGGTCTACGGATGGTACTGGGGCAGTTGGGGCTACTACGGGCTTGGTTACTGGTCGAGCGACGGATATTGGATCAACGACAGCTGGCTCGCTTCGACTACATCGGACGTAACGCTGATTCATGCCGCTGAGCAATTCCCCAGTAGCTTCTGGGATGCAAAAACTCCAGCCGATGCCGTCTCAGATCGAACGGATTCCTACGATGGAGACGTGTATCAACTCAACAGCGACATTGAAACACTTTTGGTCCCCAAAGAACCACATGCATCGATCAACGTGATTCCTTTCACGACTTCGGTTGTCGGCTTGTCGACACAAGAAACTCTCGGGGCTGAAGAAATCGCTGACCAATTGGAGCCAGACAATCCTGACCTAGCAGACATGGTTCGCCAGGATGGCTTAGTTGCGGGCCAGCATGCACTAGAGCGTCCTGTGCCTAGCAATCCCATGCCGGTACCGTTGGAAACGCAAACCCCGTCGCTTGACAATTCTGGAGTTGAAACAGCCGCATTCAATGACCGATTCTATATCACCGTTCCGAGCGAATGGAATGTAGTACCAACTGCTTTGGCATTGCAGCAAGCCGCACGAGGTGACGGTTCATCACTTCAAAATGGCTCGGGTATTCGCCAACGATTCCTGCGACATGTGGACGAACGAACGCCCGGCTTCGAAATAAGGCAAACAGGAATGTTTGCTGGAGTGAACGTTAGTTACAACCGCCCAGATAGTGTTGTCATTTTGAACAATTCCGACGTCTATTGGAGGTCTTACAAATCTGAGAGTTTCTTTGGTGGCAGTGGAGGAATATCGTACATCGATACCAAAATTGGTGTCACCACACCGAATGGTTGGGTGAGATTGCTTTCGGGAGAGCGTGCGACCCTTTCGTCCTTGCAGAGATGGTCGGGAGCCTTTACACGTGCTTCTAACCAGGATATCAATGCGACTTTGGATGCCGTGATTTCTCCCTTCTACGTCGATCCGACGTCGAGCCAAATGGGAATCTTCATCGGAGGGACCGGCATGCACTTCTTCGGCTTGGGCAACGTAGAACGCATGTACAATTTGTACGAAGGCAGCAAGTTCTATTACGGGGGTGTCGGCAACCCCATCGATTTTGAACCCAGCGCGAATTTCTGGGCTGCTGGTGGTGCTGGTTTGGGGTGGACGCAAATACTCGATCGCGCGGTAGCTGATATCCGGATCTTCCATCAACCTGGGCAGCAGATTCACATCTTCGGCTGGAGTCGCGGTGCGGCGATGGCCAACGAACTTGCAGCCCGTTTGGGACAGTCCGGTATTCACGTAGCCTTCGTGGGCATGTTTGATCCAGTGTATTCAGTAGGATTACCTGGACAAGACTCTCTCGATACTGATGCTAAGCGTTGGCCGGGATTTTTTGGCAACTACGTGACGGCACCGATTGCAGGTAACGTGCATGCGGCAGCGGCGATCTATGCGATCAACGAGGATCGCAGTTTCTTCCCCGCAACGCGGTTTCGCCACCAAACCGGAACGCGACTCATTACAATGAAGTCACCTGGCGCCCACGGTGAAATCGGAGGTAGTTTTGGGAGCAACATGAACATGCAGCAATTGAACCTCAAGGCGATGATCGAATTCGCTCGTGAGTACGGCAAAGCCAGCTTCCGGTTCCGAGGGATCGAAGATGACGCTGCCCGAATTATCGCAAGCCCCGTCACACGGTTCGTCGTGCTCAATGAAGCCGATGAAAAAACGCGAACTAAGGCATTAATTGATTGGGATCGGGCGACCGCTTTTGAGCATTGGAGTCCATTCAGCCTTGGAGAATTCACTCGCCAGCTCGAGTCTCAAAACGAAGATGATTGGTGGCCAGGCGCATTCGGATTCCAAAAGAGTCAAGGCTGGTCGATTGCTGCCGCTACTATATCTTGGGCTGTGCGCCTTCTACGGCGTGATTTCAATACCCCTCCACAACCGTTCGATGGACATTACCAGCGAGATCTTGACTGGGTCGATCGAGAGATCTGGGAAATAGGTTTGCGAGGCTCAAATGGAAATGTACTAGCTCTTTCAGAGGAAGCAAAGCAGTTTATTCGGGACTTGTATGAACGACAAATCGATCCTTATCGCGGCGGATGGATGGGAGTAGCGCAGCCATGAGTCGATCTGCACCTATATCACGGAGAACTTGGGTGGTCATCATCACCAGTATCCCATTTCTAATAGGCCTTGCCATTGCGGCCCCATTTATCGCCTGGGCCATATTGTACAACCTGTATTTTCTTGTACCCGAAGGCAAATGGGCGATTTACGATGGGATGAAAGTTGATGTTGCAAATAACAATAATTGTTATCGGTTGCATATTGAGAAGCCATACCCGAAAAACCTATACGTCAAAATTGATGATCGAGTAGTTCACATAAGTGAGGTAACGCGGAATGACCTTGAAAAAGCGAAATTTAAATCCACTCCGTACATCCTTAATGGGCTCGAACGAGGAGGCAGTCTCGCGAGACTTGATCAGACTGGTAGATTACTTGAGCTACAACTCGCGCACGGGCCGAGTGTTTCGATTTTATTTTCAGCATCACCCGATGGCCCATTTTTAAGTTTGCCCGTCTCCTTCAAGGAATTTAAGGCTCAGTTTGGCAAACCGAAGACGACCGAATACGTTTATCCAAGTCGGACTGACCCACGATAGGTTGTCATTGCGCGTTGAATGTTCCAGAACGTTTTCAAGAACGTTTACTCTTTCGGAAGAAGCAAAGCGGCTTATTCGGGACTTGTATGAACGACGAATCGATGCGTACAAAGGCGGATGGATAGGAGTGCCAACCAGTGCTTTGAAGGTCATGCAAAATTGCCAAGGTTTTTAAGCGTTTTTTCAATCACGCGGTGTTTTGCACGCATTACTGCAATTGCGCATTTCCCTGAGATTTTCAACCACCTTGCAATGACAGCTTCAAAACACTGGAGAGCCAACCCCTTGAGTCCAGTAAAGCAAACTCGTTCCTCAACAAAGAAAATGTGGTGGATTGTTGTCACAAGCATCCCATTTCTGATCGGTCTAGCGATCGCATTCCCTTTTGTTGCATGGGCTATCATCTACAATTTGCATTTCTATATTCCCCAAGGCAAATGGGGAATCTATGATGGGATGAGTGTGATTGTTCGCGACGGCCAATGTAATCGACTTATTGTTGAAAGACCGCTTCCCTCTAACCTGTACGTTCAAGTCGGCGATCGAGCCATCCTGGTTGAGGATCTGGCACCAGATGATCTCAAAACCGCAGGTTTTAATCAGCCTACGAATAAATTCAATGCATTTACAAAAGGTTGGCCAAGCCCAGTAAATAGTTACGTTGAATTTGATCAAGCCGATCAGTTGGTTATGCTAGACTTGGCTCATTTGGAAGACGTTAGTCTGCCTTTCTCGAGTTCATCGGAAGGTCCGTTTCTGGTCATGCCGGTTTCATACAAAGAGTTCCAAGCACAGTTCGGTAAGCCTAAAGATTGGGAATATATTTATCCAAGCGGGAGTGATCCGAGATGACAACCTCAGAAGACGCGGCACAGGCTCTTGGGCCATACGTTTTCCACGCGGTGATTTCTCTACTCCTCCGCAACCGTTCGATGGACATTACCAGCGAAGCCTCAATTGGGTCGATCGCGAGCTTTGGGAAATCGGGCTACATGACTCAAATGGAAATGCTTTGGAGCTTTCAGAAGAGGCAAAGCGGTTTATTCGGGACTTGTATCTACGACAAATCAATCCTTCTCGCGGCGGATGGATAGGAATAGCGCAGCCATGAGTCAATATGGACGTATATCACGGAGAACTTGGGTGGTCATCATCACCAGTATCCCAGTTCTAATAGGCCTTTCCATTGCGGCTCCATTTATCGCCTGGGCAATTTTTTACAACCTCTATTTTCTTGTACCTGAAGGCAAATGGGCGATTTATGATGGGATGAAAGTTAAGATCACAGATAGTGATTGTTATCGTCTGCACATTGCGAAGCCATACCCGAAAAACCTATACGTCAAAATTGATGATCGAGTAGTTCACATAAGTGAGGTAACGCGGAATGACCTTGAAAAAGCGAAATTTAAATCCACTCCGTACATCCTTAATGGTC
>WPCK01069706.1_pt1 | contig 19761 bp, 14 predicted proteins | sample 5399851 | NCBI WGS metagenome assembly WPCK01 (sample SAMN12869471, study PRJNA574797) | sludge metagenome | isolation source: wastewater treatment of pH11 | place: China:Beijing | collected 2019-05-20 | reverse complement strand
CGGCGCGCAGTCCTTTGGTCAAGAACGCCGCGATGCGCAACTCGTCTTCGGCAATGAGGATCTGACTCATAGAACGTCCTCTGCTACGGGGTAGTACTGTTCGGCAACGTCTTGCTGGCCCGCGATGGGCAGGTGCAGATGCACGATGGTGCCTACACCGAGCTCTGATTCGATAGCAACGTATCCGCCGTGTCGCTGTGCGATGGCATCCACAATGGACAACCCCAGCCCGGCTCCTTCGACCTGACGGGTGACACCGGCGCGAGCGAACCTCTCGGTGACGATCGGAATGTCTTCGGGAGCAATGCCACGGCCATGGTCCTTGACCCAGAGTGTTACTTGACCGTCGAGGGTGCGGCTGCCGATCTCGATCGTGGAATCCGGGTCCGAGAACTTCGCAGCGTTGGCACACAGTTGCAACCAGGCCTGGGTCAGACGCTGCGGATCGGCCGACATCACGGTGTCGGAACGTTCGGTGACCCGCCATTGGTGACTGGTCCACTGACGAACTTTGTCGTAGACATCGTCAGTGAGAGTTCCGATGTCGACGAGTTCCATCTGAATGAAATCAGGACTGTCCGCTGTGGCAAGCGTGGACAGATCGGTGACGAGCCGGTCCATGCGATCGACTTCGTCCAGTGCGACCTGCCGAGTGGTCTCGACATCGTCCTGATCGCTGGGGTCCATCAACTCGAGATGGCCGCGCACCACGGTCAGGGGGGTACGCAACTCGTGTGAGACGTCATCGAGCAACGCGTGCCGGGCCGTGAACGCGGTTTCGAGCCGGTCCAGCATCTCGTTGAAGGTTTGGGCCACATCCGCGAGATCGGTGTCGCCCTCGGCTGCGATCCGGCCGCTCAGGTCCTCTTCGCTGACTCTACGTGCTGTGGCCGACAGCGTACGGATCGGGTGCAACAGTCGTCCTGCCACTATCCAACCGATGACAGCGGTCAGCGCCAATGCGATGGCTGCCACGATCGCGTAGGTGCGTGCCACTTCGTTGAATTCCGCGAGGTGCGCATCGCGATCGATTGCCACGATAAAGGCAGCACGCGGTGCGGACGTCGCCGTGCCACGCTGGTCTTGGACCACCGGTGCGATCATGACGCGATAACGCGCTGTGGAGGTGGTGATCGTCGTGATGGTGATCTCGTCCTGCGCCATTTTCTCGCCCAGCACGGCGAGTAACTGGGCATCGTCTTGTAGCCGCAACGCGGAATCCTGTCCGGGGACGAGTGGCCCTCGACCCTCGCGCAGGCCGAGCATTCCTTCGTTGTTGGTCGGCACTGTCAACTTCATTGCGGCGGTCACGAGCTCTTCCGCCGTGGCGAATTCTGTTGCGGTGAGTGGGTCCGTGCCTGAATCGGCGAGCATCTCGAATTCCGAGGCGTGCCGCTGCAAGGTGGCGTCGATATCGGACAGCAGAGCACTGCGTTGCAGTCCATAGGCGATGCCACCAGACAGAACCAGTGCGATCGCCGCCAACGCAAGCATGGCCGCGAGGATTCGCGACCGAACGGTACGAAGCCGCATCGCCTACCTCCCGTTCCTCCTCCGTAACCACGGTCGTCACTGTTCGATGGTCGAGCCGCTTGCCGTTGGTCCAGTCTGGTCGAGACCCGTCCGTCACAGTGTGACGAAGGCAGATGAGACGCAGATGAGAGGCGGTGGATGTCAGCCTTGGCTCAATAACCGTTGGATGCGTGTGACACCCTCAATGAGGTCGTCGTCGCCGAGTGCGTAGCTGAGTCTGAGGTAGCCACTCGGACCAAACGCCTCACCCGGCACTACCGCGACTTCGGCCTCGTCCAAGATAACCGCAGCCAACTCGGCCGACGTTGTGGGCGTGCGGCCCGCGACGGGCCGTCCGAGCACCCCAGACACGTCGGGGTACGCGTAGAACGCGCCTTGAGGCGTGGGGCAGCGAACACCGTCGATCTCGTTGAGCATCCTCACCATCGTGCGGCGCCTACGGTCAAAGGCCGTGCGCATCTTCGCCACGGCATCCATCCCGCCCTCCAGAGCTGCGACAGCCGCCCACTGTGAGACATTGGCCACGTTGGAAGTCAGATGTGATTGCAGGTTCGTCGCCGCCTTGATCACGTCAAGCGGTCCGCTGAGCCAGCCCACGCGCCAGCCGGTCATGGCGAAGGTCTTGGCGACGCCATTGAGAACGATGGTCTGGTCCGCCAATTCGGGCACGAGGGACAAGATCGATCGTGCTTCGACACCGTCGTAGGTCAGGTGTTCGTAGATTTCGTCGGTCATGACCCAGATGCCGTGCTCCAAGGCCCAGCGACCGATTGCAGCCAACTCGTCAGAGGAGTAGACCGCGCCGGTCGGATTCGACGGCGAGCAGATCAGAACTGCCTTGGTGGCGTCGGTACGAGCCGCTTCCAGCTGATCCGCAGTGACCTTGTAGTCTTGGTCAGCTCCAGCGAACACTTCGACTGGCACCCCTCCGGCCAGCCTGATCGCTTCGGGGTAGGTGGTCCAGTACGGAGCGGGCAGAATGACCTCATCGCCCGGATCGAGCAGTGTCGCGAACGCCTGGTACACCGCCTGCTTGCCGCCGTTGGTGACGAGCACCTGATTTGGGCTGATCTCGTAACCGTGGTCCCGATACGTCTTTTGAGCGATGGCCTCGCGTAACGCGGGCAGTCCTGCTGCGGGGGAGTAGCGGTGGTTCGCGGGTTCCGCTGCGGCCTTCACCGCTGCGGCCACGATGTAGTCGGGAGTGGGGAAATCAGGTTCGCCGGCACCAAAGCCGATGACCGGGCGTCCCTCGGCTCGTAGCGCCTTGGCGCGGGCGTCTACTGCCAACGTCGCCGATGGTGCGATGGCCCCGATACGCTTTGAAATGCGGCGACTGGGGGACGGGAAGGAGTTCTGCTGCACGCTGCCGTTGTTGCTCACGGGTATATCGTCGCAGATTTTTCCCGAGCAGAGTTAGACCAACGCCACGAATTCGCGTACAGTAGAACGTCGGTGCTTCTAAAACACCATGCTGGCGCACGCCCGTGTGCCATAGGTTGTGGCGGAAAATCCGTAGGGCAGTGGCGCAATTGGTAGCGCAACGGTCTCCAAAACCGTAGGTTGCAGGTTCGAGTCCTGTCTGCCCTGCCAGTCGTTTCGTGTCGGCGTCGTGTTTGACGCCGCTGCACGGATCACTGAGGCGGTGACATATCTGGCACCGTGAGTACAACAAACAGCGACGACAAGGAATCTACTCGTGAGCGAGACTGCATCAGCCGACTCCGGCGCCACCGGTGCCGTTGAAGGCGGCAACAACGGCGCAGCCGCGAGCAAGAAGAAGGCCGGTAAGGACAAAAAACCTGGCTTCTTCGGGCGCATCGCACAGTATGTGCGACAGGTCATCGCGGAACTTAAGAAGGTTGTCACACCGACTCGCCCGCAGTTGGTGAACTACTCGATCGTGGTCGTGGTGTTCGTCGCTGTGATCATGCTCATCGTTGTCGGCCTTGACTTCGGGCTCGGTAAGGCAGCATCGGCCATCTTCGGCTGATACAGGCGAAATACTGGCCCAGTCGCCACTTTGATGACTGTATAAATGACGCCCAGCGTCATTCGATTGAACTAATCCGGTAAGAAAGCAGGTTCCACGTGTCGGAGCAGCCGCTCGACGAGAACGCGACCGATGTCGCTGCTGAGGCAGAGACCCCGGTAGATCCAGCACAGGCACTGCGCGATGAACTCCGCAGCCTGCCAGGTGACTGGTACGTCATTCACTCCTACGCCGGCTACGAGAACCGCGTCAAGACCAACCTGCAGACCCGTGCTCAGTCGCTGAACATGGAGGACTACATCTTCCAGATCGAAGTGCCGATGGAAGAAGTCGTCGAAATCAAGAACACTCAGCCTAAGACGGTCCGTCGGGTGCGCATCCCGGGTTACGTCCTCGTTCGCATGGACCTGACGGATGAGTCATGGGGCGCTGTGCGCCACACCCCGGGTGTCACTGGATTCGTGGGACACACTCACCAGCCTGTGCCGCTTTCGTTGGACGAGGTTTACTCCATGCTCGCCCCGTCGTTGCTCGCTGAGCAGCCGGAGTCAAGCGAGAAGTCGGGTACCACTGCTGAATCGGCGCCGAGGATCGAGGTCGACTTCGAGGTAGGCGAGTCGGTCACGGTGATCGACGGTCCGTTCGAGAACCTTGCTGCGACGATCTCCGAAATCAACGCTGAGAGCCAGAAGCTCAAGGTGCTCGTATCGATTTTCGGCCGCGAAACGCCGGTCGAACTTGCGTTCAACCAGGTCACCAAGATCTGATCCGGACGTCATGCAACCGGGTCATCGCCCATGGCGTCGGCCCACTACAACAAGAAAGCACTGAGGAATCACTATGCCTCCCAAGAAGAAGGTCACCGGCCTCATCAAGCTCCAGATTCAAGCTGGTGCTGCTAGTCCGGCTCCGCCGATCGGTCCAGCCCTGGGTCAGCACGGCGTCAACATCATGGAGTTCTGCAAGGCGTACAACGCCGCAACAGAATCCCAGCGTGGCAACGTCATCCCGGTTGAGATCACGGTTTACGAAGACCGCTCCTTCACCTTCATCACGAAGACCCCGCCTGCTGCCGAACTGATCAAGAAGGCTGCCGGTGTCGACAAGGGCTCAGCAACGCCGCACACCGCCAAGGTTGCGAACTTGAGCGCGGATCAGGTCCGTGAGATCGCTCAAACCAAACTTCCCGACCTCAACGCCAACGACATCGAGGCTGCTGCCAAGATCATCGCTGGTACTGCTCGGTCGATGGGAATCACCGTCGAGGGCTGAGCCCACGGCAATTCATCATTCATAACACTGTGGCAGGGTCACGCGGACCCACACCACGACTGCTAAGGAGAACAGCAGATGGCAACGCGTTCAAAGGCCTACCGGGCCGCCGCTGAGAAGATCGATCGCGACAACCTGTACAGCCCGCTTGAGGCGATACGACTGGCCAAGGCCGGAGTCGCAACGAAGTACGACTCCACCGTTGAGGTCGCGCTGCGTCTCGGTGTGGATCCCCGCAAGGCAGACCAGATGGTGCGCGGCACCGTCAACCTGCCGCACGGCACGGGTAAGACTGCTCGCGTCATTGTCTTCGCTAACGGTGACAAGGCTGAGCAGGCTCTCGCCGCTGGTGCGGACGAGGTCGGCGGCGACGACCTCATCACCAAGGTCGCTGGCGGATACACCGACTTCGACGCCGCTGTTGCCACGCCAGATCTGATGGGCAAGGTCGGCCGCCTGGGTAAGGTGCTCGGTCCTCGTGGTCTGATGCCGAACCCCAAGACCGGTACCGTCACGATGGATGTTGCTAAGGCCGTGGCAGACATCAAGGGCGGAAAGATCGAGTTCCGCACCGACAAGCACTCGAACCTGCACCTGATCATTGGCAAGGCTTCGTTCAGCGAGGAACAGCTTGTCGAGAACTACGCCGCCGCAATCGAGGAGATCCTTCGTCTGAAGCCATCGTCGTCCAAGGGGCGCTACGTGCTCAAGGCAACTCTTTCGACCACCAACGGTCCTGGTATCCCGCTGGATCCAGCGAAGACATCGAAATTGCTTGACGAGTCTGCCTGAGCGGTACTCGAAGCGCACTGAACTGAGTGAGGGTCGAACCGAAAGGTTCGACCCTCACTTTTGTTCCAGATGCGAATCAATCCGAACCCTGATATGTTCGGATCATGCACAAACTACGGACAAGGGCGTCCGCTGCATGGAAACTGCTGGTTGCTGGAGCGATGATCGTTTCATTGGGCGCAGCCGGCTCAACCTCAGCGGTCGCTGAAACGCACACAACGTCAACGCAAGCTACACCGGTGAACAGCAGTTCTTCGCAGTGGCTGACGGGGTATTGGCACAACTTCAATAACGGTTCGACGCTGCTGAAGCTCACTGAGGTTCCGCGAGCGTACAACCTCGTCGCTGTAGCCTTCGCCGAATCGAAGGCTGGGGTCCCTGGCGGGATCGATTTTGAGTTCGCGCAGCAGGACTTCGGTTCGTACTACAACGAAGCGCAGTTCCGTGCCGATATCAAGACCCTGCAGGCTCGTGGCCAAAAGGTCATCATCTCGGTTGGAGGCGAGCGGGCCCACGTTTCGATCTCCAACGCCACGGAACAGGCCAACTTCTACTCAACCGCCAAGACGCTGATCGCAGACTACGGCTTTGACGGCATCGATATCGACCTCGAGCACGGGATCAATGCCGCTTACCTGGCTCCTGCCTTGCGGAGCCTGCGCGCTGACTTTGGCGGTGGATTTGTCATTGCAATGGCCCCGCAGACCATCGACTACCAGGCGCCGTCCTTCGAGTACTTCAAATTGACCGTCGCGATCAAGGACATCTTGACGGTCACGAACATGCAGTTCTACAACTCTGGATCCATGCTCGGGGAAGACGGGCGGGTGTACTCGGCAGGAACAGTCGACTTCCTCACTGCCTTGGCCGCCAAAGAGATCGAGGACATGGGCATCCGCCCGGACCAGGTCGGTATCGGCGTTCCAGCAGTGCCATCAGCATCGAGCAGCGGTTATGTAGCGCCCAGCATCGTTGCTCAAGCACTTGATTGCCTCGAGACCCGCACCAACTGTGGCTCCTATATTCCACCGCGTGCTTACGGCAAGATGGGTGGTGCGATGACCTGGTCGATCAACTGGGATGCCACCAACAATTACAACTTCGCCAATACCCTGGCTCCGCGACTCGGCTCCGGTGATGGGACTCCTGATCCGGGCAACCCCGACCCAGATCCCGACCCAGATCCCGATCCTGACCCCGGTAACCCAGATCCCGACCCTGATCCCGATCCTGACCCGGGTAACCCAGATCCCGATCCTGGTCCCGGCCAGGGTTGTGACGGCATCGCACCGTGGAGTTCGTCTGCCGTTTACCTCGGTGGAGCTTCGGTGGTCTACGACGGCATGATCTACCAGGCCAAGTGGTGGACGCAGGCAGATGTGCCACCGAATAACCTCGGCGACGGAAAACCGTGGAACCGAACGGGATTCTGCCAGGACACGCCTGATCCCGGCAATCCGGATCCCGGCAACCCCGACCCGGGTAACCCAGATCCCGATCCTGACCCTGATCCGGGCCAGGGATGTGATGGCATCGCACCGTGGAGTTCTTCGGCCGTTTACGTCGGAGGTGCTTCGGTGGTCTACAACGGGACGCTCTACCAGGCCAAGTGGTGGACTCAAGGAGATGTGCCACCTAACAACGTCGGTGACGGTTTGCCGTGGAATCCAGTAGGAAGTTGCTAACGGGCACTGCTTGGAGACTGCGCGAGTCGCAGCCGCGAACCGCAGTTCGGGTGATGGCACAACTAGCTCGAAACTGCACTTAACAACACCACACAGCCAAGGGCTTCCTCATCTGCTGCATCAGGTGAGGAAGCCCTTGCATGACGGCGAGGACCGACACTTTGTCACTGTTCCGGAAAGTGCGTGCCTGTAACCGGGGCAGGTAGGTCAGCGCAGGCAATTTGCTTCACCCACCTTGATTGCGTATATTGATCGGGTAACCCAAGACCGCAGGTCGAATGTTGCTGCCCGGATTCATTCAAGGCGCAACGTCCGAAGTCCCGCTGAAGCGGAGGCCGGCGCAGGTGACGCGAAGACCAACATTGCCATGTTGAATCAAGCCTCGCCTTGCGCGGGGCTTTTTGTATGAGGCGGCTCAACGGCGATCTGCATCATCGGAAGGAATGCCATGGCGAGGCCTGACAAGGCAGCCGCTGTCGCGGAACTGGTGGAGGAATTCCAGCAGTCCAACGCAGCAGTGCTGACCGAGTACCGTGGCTTGACTGTGACGCAGCTCCAAGAGCTTCGTCGGTCACTGCGCGGTAACGCATCCTACGCCGTGGTGAAGAACACGCTCGCTGCTATCGCGGCCAAGCAGGTTGGTGTCGAAGGACTCGACACCGACCTCAAGGGTCCGACCGCAATCGCCTTTATCACCGGTGACCCGGTTGAGGCGGCCAAGGGCCTGCGTGACTTCGCCAAGGCGAACCCCGAGCTGGTCGTGAAGTCGGGTGTCCTTGACGGACGCCCAGTGACCGCTGCGGAGATCGACAAACTCGCTGACCTTGAGTCGCGCGAGGTTCTGCTGGCCAAGGCTGCTGGTGCTATGAAGGGCAAGCTGTTCCAGGCTGCCTACATGTTCACCGCTCCTGCATCCAAGGCTGTACGTACTATCGAGGCGCTGCGCGAGAAGCAGGCGTCAAGCGAAGCTGCGTGACACGTGCCGTAAGGCGCTAACGCGGCATCACCAAACCCCCTGCTTCACGCAGACCTACTAGGAAGGAACGCCAATCATGGCGAAGTTGAGCACTGAAGAGCTCATTGCAGCTTTCAAAGAGCTGACCCTGATCGAGCTGTCTGAGTTCGTCAAGGCATTCGAGGACGAGTTCGACGTTACCGCCGCCGCTCCGGCTGCTGTTGCCGTTGCTGCTGGCCCTGCTGGCGCTGGCGACGGTGCCGCTGCTGCTGAGGAGAAGGACGAGTTCGACGTCATCCTCGAGTCGGCTGGCGACAAGAAGATTGCAGTCATCAAGGAGGTGCGCGCCCTGACGAGCCTCGGCCTGAAGGAAGCCAAGGAACTCGTTGATGGTGCACCGAAGCCGCTTCTCGAGGCTGTCACCAAGGAAGCCGCTGACAAGGCGAAGGAAGCCCTCGAAGGCGCCGGCGCTACCGTCACCGTCAAGTGATTCTTGTCCGTTAAGGACTAACCTCACTTTGAAGGGCCGTACCGGAAGGTGCGGCCCTTCTGCGCTCCCGCACCGACCCGACCGCCCCTCGACCGCCCCGATCAATTGCTGCAGGATTTCTTTCGTGTCGACGGTTTGTTTGCCGACAACAAGAAAGAAATCCTGCGGCAACTGTGACTCCCCGGTGTGCGGCGCGCACCACCTGAGCGCCACCCGAATCGACACGATTAGGTGAGACCCCTCCACTCCACATGACAACGATGTCGGACGGTAGTACCGTAGGCAACGGCGGTCAGTCACGATGGTGTGGCTGACCGTGACACATGGATGTGTCATCCTTTGCTTCATTGTGGGAGTCTCTAGTGCGATTAAAGACCGTCAGTCATCGTGTCATCGCTGCCGCTACGGCGTTTGTTCTTGCGGTGCCCGGGGCAATCGCCGCACCCGTTGCGTCAGCGGAATCGGCAGGGCCAGCGGGATCAGCGGATTCGCGTGCGACAATCAGCGCTACGCAGTCGAATGACGAGCCAGCGGGGGCCGTCGCTGCTGAAACCGAGGAGTCAGATGACTATATCGACGGTACAGAACCCGTGGGAACCACCGATTGGTTAGCACAGGCGGAAGGCCGCAAAGACGTCTTTATCCAGACCACCGGCAAATCCGCTCTGATGGCATTGCGGGAAGCCGAACGTCGTGGGGCTAGAGTCTCCAGCGCCCGGAGCACGGCGCGCGGCATCGCCAGCACCACTGTGCGAAGAACCGACCGAATCGTCGCAGCCGTGCAGGCACTGGACCCGGGTGCCTTCGTCATGTACGAATCGCAATACACCATTCCTGGCGTGGCTATGAACGTATCCAGCCGGACCTTGCGGCAAATCACGGCTCGTGCGGATGTTGTCACCATTGTGGAGTTGCCCTACATGGAGCGGCCCAAGGCGGTCATTAGTACGCCAGGTGTCCGCCCGGCAAATGCGGCCAGCGCCGACCTGGTCAAAGCCATCGAGGCTTGGCGTGCGGGCAACACCGGACGTGACGTGGTGGTGGCGGTAGCCGATTCGGGTTTTGACTACACGCACGCCCATTTCGGTGGTGCTGGCACCGTTGCCGCGTATAACACGGCGAAAGCAGACCCGGGAGCGAATCCGCAACCAGGATGGTATGACTCAAACAAGATTGTGGGCATGGTTGACCTGGCCAATCAGGACAACAACCCGATCCCCACCGGCAACTCTGACCACGGGACCCACGTCGCGGGCATCGTGGCTGGCTGGGGCGTCAATACGAACGGGACGAGGTTCAATCCGGGTGACTATTCCTCGGTGACGGCATCTCAGGTGGCAGGCCTCAGAATCGGCCCCGGTATGGCTCCGGACGCCAAATTGTGGCCGATCAAGATTTTTGCCGATGGCAGTGGCGGCACGTCGCTGGGCGTGGCGTCGATTGAGTATGTGGCCCAGCAGGTCGCTGATGGGAAGCGGATCGACATCATCAACCAGTCCATCGGTGCGGACTGGGGTCAGATCGACAATATCTACCAGGAAAACGCCCTCGCCGTGTTGAATCAGTCGGGTGTCATCGCGGTGATATCGCAGGGCAATGGGGGCGATTACGTTGATGTCGGCGGGTCTCCGGGTATCTCGGAACGAGCGCTCACTGTCGCGTCGGCCGACAAGCAGCAGCGGATCTCGGGCTTTAGCTCCCGCGGGGCGCACGGTTCTTACTACGACCGCGTGAAACCTGACCTGACGGCGATCGGTTCGGGGGTCGTGTCGGCGACGAGCGGGACGGGCAGTAACTCCAACCCCGCAAATGGCACGTCCATGTCTGCTCCGATGGCAGCAGGAGCGGCAGCGGTGGCGATACAAGCCCATGACAATTGGCGCGGTAAGAGCGACAATGTGGCGCTGCGCTTCAAAGCACTGATGATGAATACCGCGTCATCCAGTTTGACGGACTCTGAAGACCGCAAGTATGCGTTGACCCGCACTGGTACGGGTCTGATCAATACGGCTGACGCGGCTAAGAGCAAGGTCTGGCTGTCCTCCGACGAGAATGGTCATCTGGTGACCGCGTCCTTCGGTGTGGTCGAGGTGTCGAAACCGACCACGCTGACGCGCACTGTCACCGTCCGCAACGACGGCACATCTGCTGCAACCTTCAATACCGGCTACGTACCGTTCACGACGACACCAGGTGTCAACTTCGCCACTTCGCCCGCCCAGATCACGGTGCCAGCCGGTGGAACGTCAAAGGTGACGGTCACGCTGTCAATTCCAGACCCGCTGGCGTTGCGTCGCACCTATGACCCGACCATGTCGCCGAATACGTCACATGGTCACCAGCGACAACTCGTCACCGAGGCCTCGGGCATCCTGGACCTGCAATCGACTGACCCTGCCAACGTGCCGTGGCTTCGCCTGGGGGTCTATGCGGCGCCGAAGCCTGCGACTGAGATCACGGGGCAAAGCCCGGTCTTTGACGGCACTGACCCGCTGCGTGGGCGCATCCGCTTCGGTGGCACCGGCTTGGACTTCAATAAACCATTTGACGAAGTTGCCCAGCCGCTCACCATGGGTTTCCAATGGGGGATCACCGATGACAACAACAACGTGCCGCAGGACCGTCCGACGCGGCGGTCGGCTGACACCGACCTGGTAGGAGCAGCCACGAACTCGCCAGAACTGGCGGAACGATCGAACGGCACGCTGTACTTCGCGATTTCAGGACGAGGGAATCGCCCGCGTCCGGTCACGGGTCTTGATTCAGTATCGGCGTCCATTGAATTGACGACCGAGTTCAACAATCAGAAGTATCGTCTTGAACTCGTTCAGCCCAAGAATCAAGGCAGTGCCGAGAAGGATGATCGTTACATAGTGCGCACCATTCGAGAAAGTGATGGAGCGGTCGTAGAGACCCAAAGCGTCAACGGTTACGACGCCCATTGGGATACGAACGCCTTCGACAACAATGTGTGGATCTTGACGGTCAACCTGAAGAACATCGGATTCTCTCCAGGTCACTCGGGCAGCACCAAGATCACCTACAAAGCGCGGCTCATCGCCGATGGCTTGAACGACGACACCGGCACCATCACCTACGACGTCTACAACCCCGACGTGTGGTTTGAGCGCCCGCAAGGTTTCAACTCGCACTTCGTGAAGTCCATCGCGGGCACTGACCTTGTGGTCCATCGCAAGAGCCAGGACACCAACGCAAAGGTGCTGCTCGTCCATATGCATAACGTCAGCGGAACCCGTACCCAGGTGCTCGACGTCCAGCCGGACCAGGCGAACTCGGTTTCGCCTCCTGTGATCAGCGGGCTGCCGCGCGTCGGACAGACCCTGAGCGCCAGCACCGGCGAATGGGCTGGCGCTGCGACCTTCACCTACGCATATCAGTGGTTGCGCGACGGTCAGACGATCGCCGCTGCCAGTGGCGCATCGTATGCAGTCGCCGCAGGGGATGAAGGAAGAGCGATATCAGTGCGGGTGACAGCCACACGCGGTACCAAATCAGGCACTGCCACCTCAGCTAGCATCACGGTGCACGACGGGTCACCGGTTGCCACACAAGCTCCGTCGATCGCCGGAACGCCGAGGGTCGGGTTCACCTTGAGTGTCAATCGCGGTACCTGGCTTGATGCCGATGGTGCCATCTACTCGTACCAGTGGTTGCGCGACGGACAGGTCATCTCCGGGGCAACAGGCGAAAGTTACCTACTGACGGAGGCAGACGAGCACTCCCAGATTGCGGTACGAGTCGTCGCCACTCTGGACGGGCGCAGTGGTGAGGCGACCTCGGCAGCGGTGACAGTCGAGCCGTATTCCACCTCACCTGGGGGAGGCTCGGATCAAGAGCCAGGTCAGGGCGGCAACACCGGTCAGAACTCCGACCCTGGGCAAGATGGCGGGGATCAGAGCGACGGTACGGACAAGGACCAGACCAAGATCAAGTCCGGCACCGCGCTCAAATCCGCTAAGAAGCCCGCCAAGGTGAAGGTGAAGGTTTTCGCCAAGCGGGTCCGCGCGGGCAATAAGGTGAAGATCCGGGTCAAGGTGAGGTCGGCTGGCAAAGCGGCCAAGGGCAAGATCGTGATCCGAGTCGGCAAGAAACGCGTCAAAGTCGTCAAGCTCAAGAAGGGCAAACGTGTCCTGAAAATCAGGCTGAGCAAGATCGGGCGCAACAAGATCAAGGTGCGATACCGCGGCACGAAGAAGATCAAGGCGAAACGAGCCAAGGTCAAAGTCGTGCGTGTGATGCGCGCTCGCTAGCGCATGGGACTACACCGGCGTTGAGACTAGGCCAGCAGTGTCCGATCCGACAACTCCGCGCCGCGGATGTTCTCGAAGGCCGCCAACAGGTCTGGCACCTTCATAGCGGCTTTTTCCTCGCCCGCGACATCCATGATGATCTTTCCCTGGTGCATCATGATCAGACGGTTGCCCATGGTCAGAGCCTGCTCCATGTTGTGGGTGACCATCAAGGTGGTCAGGTGGTGCCGTTCCACCAGCTCAGCAGTCAATCGGGTCACCAAGGCAGCGCGTTGCGGGTCGAGCGCGGCCGTGTGCTCGTCCAATAACAAGATCTGCGGGTGCGTGAACGTCGCCATCAGCAAGGACAAGGATTGGCGCTGCCCACCAGAGAGCAAGCCGACCCAGTCGTCCAAACGGTTCTCCAAGCCCTGCTCCAGCGCGGCTAACTCCTGCTTGAACTGTTCGCGCCGTGCCTTTGTCACTGCCAGTCGCAGGCCGCGTCGTCTGCCACGCTGCTGCGCGACCGCGAGATTCTCTTTGATGGTCATATGCGGTGCAGTACCGGCGGACGGGTTCTGGAAAACTCGTCCGATATAGGAAGCGCATTGGAAATCGGTCAACTTCGTCACGTCGCGACCGCCGATGGCGACCGTGCCCTGATCGGCGCGAATCGACCCTGAGACGATGTTCAGCAGTGTCGACTTGCCGGCGCCGTTGGAGCCGATGACGGTGACGAAGTCCCGCTCCTTGAGGTGCAAGTCGATGTCGACCAGCGCGCGCCGCTCGTTAACCGTGCCGGGGAAGAAGGTCTTCGATATTCCGGTGAGTTGTAACATCACTGCTCCTTTGGGGCCGCAGCCGGTTCGGCATCTGATTCGCTGGGAGCAACGGGGTCATCGACTGTTCCTCCGGTGGCCGCGGTTTGGGCGCCATTGCGCGGCCGGAACCGTGCGGGTATCCGTTTGAAGAACCCCATCTGAGGCAGCACGAGGGCCAACACCACCAAAACCGCCGAGATGATCTTGGTGTCGTTGGGGTTCAGCCCTGCTTTAAGTGCCAAGAAGATGACGACGCGGTACAGCACTGAACCGACGACCACCGCGAACGCCGCTCGGAACACGGTGAGGCGTCCGAAGATCGCCTGACCGATGATCACCGATGCGAGACCGGCCACGATCATTCCGATGCCCATCGTGGAGTCCGCAAAGCCTTGGTATTGCGCCACGAGCGAGCCCGATAGCGCCACCAAACCGTTGGACAGCGCCAAACCGAGGATCTTCTGCGCATCGGTCGACACCCCGAACGAGCGGATCATCTCCGAGTTGTCGCCGGTTGCCCGCATGGCCAGGCCAAGGTCGGTGTGCAGGAACCAGATGATCAGCGCCAGGAATGCCAGGGCGACCAGGCTCAATATGCCGATACCCACGTAGGACGATCCGCCGAGGTGCCCGGAGGCGCGTAGCCCGGAAAAGAGCGTGTCTTCTCTCAGCAGCGAGATATTCGGCTTGCCCATGATGCGCAGATTGATTGAGTACAACGCGATCTGGGTCAAGATTCCGGCCAGGAGTCCGTCGATATTCGCTTTGGTGTGCAGCAATCCCGTGATCGTTCCGGCGCCTAGACCGGCAACGAACGCGGCACCGGAAGCCACCAGCGGGTCGACGCCATTGACGATGGAGACACCTGCCACTGCCGCACCAGTGGTGAAACTGCCATCGACCGTCAAGTCGGCGAATTCGAGAATACGAAACGTCAGGTAGACGCCCAGTGCCATGAGGGCATAGAGCAGGCCCAACTCGACAGCGGTGATCATGGGGCTCCTTCAGTGGCCGGTGATGCGCGTGGGAGTGAGGACTACTCGGTGATGTTCTCGGCTTCGGCCCGCTCCAGGATCGCTTCGGGCAATGTGGTGCCCATGCGCTCAGCGGCACCGGTGTTCAGGTAAAGCACCAGGTCAGATTGGGTCTCCACTGGCATGGTTGCCGGGTCTGCGTCCTCGGTCAGGATGCGCACGGCCATCTGGCCGGTTTGGTAGCCAAGGTCGTAGTAGGAGATGCCGTAGGTGGCCACACCGCCGTTGGCGACGGAGTCGCCTTCTGCCGGGTAGACCGGAATGCCCTTCGACTCGCCGACCTGCAGCACTGAGTCGAGCGCCGAAACAATCGTGTTGTCGGTGGGGACGTAGATCGCGTCGACGTCAAGAGAATCCGCGGCCTGCTGGACTTCGGCAGTATTGGTGGCGGTGGCTTCCTTGACTTCAATACCCAAGGCGCTCGCGGCTTCCTTGACCCAGTCAACCTGGACGATTGAGTTCGCCTCGCCGGCGTTGTAGATCACACCGACGGAACTGACCGACGGGTCGATCTCCTTGATGAGCTCGATTTGCTCTTTGACGGGGTTCGCGTCGGAGGTTCCGGTGACGTTCGCACCGGGCGCTGCTACGGAGTCGACGAGTCCTGCGCCCAGTGGATCAGTCACGGCAGTAAAGAGAATGGGGATGTCGCTCACGGCTTGCGTGAGGGCTTGTGCCATCGGTGTGGCAACGCCTAGGACGAGGTCATAGTCGCCGGAGGCAACGGTGCCCGCGATCGAAGCGACTACCTGCTGGTCGTTGTTCGCGTCCTGGTCGTCGTATTTGACGTCGAGACCGGCATCTTCGATAGCGGCTTTGAAGCCTTCGATGGAGGCGTCGAGTGAGGCATGGGTCACCAGCTTGGTCACCGCGATGTTGTATTCCGCATCACCGCCCGCTTCCGGACTCGAATCGGATCCGCATCCGGTCAGAGCGACAGCGGCGGCGACGGTCAGGGCCAGGGGCAATGTTCTCTTCACTTGGGAGTCCTTCCATCGAGGGCGTGCGACGTTCGCGGCAATCTTTGGCGCGTAACATCCGATGGTAGACGGTCAGTAGGCTCCGTGGGCAACCGGTGGTCCCGGTGAGGTCAGCATTTCGTGTGATTTGTCGGAATAAGGACGAGTTCTCTCACGCTGGTGATCAACGTCCTAGTGCTTAACGGTCACATTCGCAGATGGTGTTGTACTGGACTACTTCCTCGCCGGGCTGCGCCCACGCGGCAGCCTCCTCCAAGGATGTGAAATGGCGCGGCGCGAGGCGTCCGTTGGCCATCAGCACGCCGATCTGTATGTCTTCGCGCGGGTCTTCCCACGGTGAAGAATCCGGATCGGTCTTCGCTGCTGACTTCATATATCGATCGTTGCATGACAACAGCGGTGAGTCGAGTGCTGTAGAGCACGGAATTGGCGGTTTTCCTGCATTGAGCAGGTGCGTGTTCGACACGCTGCGGCAGGGGAGTTGCCCGCTTGTCGTACCCATCGGGTAGGGTTGCATACTTTGTCCCGGTCCGATATGCTGTCGCTTTGCGCCGTCGTGTGCCTTTTCTGTCATGCCGAGACTCCGGAACCCTCGACTTCGAGGTCAATGGTAGTGCCCGGAGGCGGTGAGGTGAAGGCGGCAAAGGAATCGTAAACAACGTTTGCGTGCATCCGTTTCGCAGGGAAGGACCCCACTTGGCTGCCTCGCGCACCCCTTCTGCTCCGTCCACTGAATCTATCGCGAATCGCACCGCCTCTGGCCGTGTCTCATTCGCTCAGATCTACGAACCGTTGGAGGTCCCCAACCTTCTAGCTCTCCAGACTGAGAGTTTCGACTGGCTGCTCGGTAATGAGCGGTGGCAAGAACGAGTGGCTGCGGCGAAGGCCGCTGGTCGCCGCGACGTACCTGAGACCTCCGGCTTGGAGGAGATCTTCGAAGAGATCTCTCCCATCGAGGACTTCGGTCAGACCATGTCGCTGCAGTTCTCGAACCACCGTTTCGAGCCGCCGAAGCACACCCCCGAAGAGTGCCGCGCGAAGGACTTCACATACTCCGCGCCGCTGTTCGTCACCGCTGAGTTCTACAACCACACCACCGAAGAGATCAAGAGCCAGACGGTCTTCATGGGTGACTTCCCATTGATGACCGAGCGCGGCACCTTCATCATCAACGGAACCGAGCGTGTCGTCGTCTCGCAGTTGGTGCGTTCCCCGGGCGTGTACTTCGAGCGCGTTCCCGACAAGACCAGTGACAAGGACGTGTTCCTTGCCAAGATCATCCCCTCGCGTGGCGCTTGGCTGGAATTCGAAATCGACAAGCGTGACTCTGTCGGCGTGCGCGTCGACCGCAAGCGCAAGCAGTCGGTCACGGTGCTGCTCAAGGCGCTCGGCTTGTCCGAGTCGGAGATCCGCGAGCGTTTCGCGGACTACCCGGCCGTCATCGCCACCTTGGAGAAGGACTCGGTCAAGACCCAGGACGAGGCACTCGTCGACCTCTACCGCAAGATCCGTCCGGGCGAGCCGCCCACGGCGGACGCAGGTCGCAACCTGCTGGACAGCTTCTACTTCAACTCGAAGCGCTACGACCTGGCCAAGGTCGGTCGTTACAAGATCAACAAGAAGCTCGGTGTCGACAAGGAACTGAACGAGTCGGTGCTGTCCATCGAGGACATCGTCGCTACGATCGAGTACCTGTGCGCCCTGCACGCAGAGAAGAAGTCGCTCGAGGGCGTTCGCAACGGCGAGCCCGTTGACGTGCGCGTCGAGACTGATGACATCGACCACTTCGGCAACCGCCGTATCCGCGCGGTGGGCGAACTGATCCAGAACCAGGTCCGCACCGGTCTGTCCCGTATGGAGCGTGTGGTGCGCGAGCGTATGACCACCCAGGACGTTGAGGCGATTGCACCGCAGACGCTGATCAACATCCGACCGGTTGTCGCCTCCATCAAGGAGTTCTTCGGCACCAGCCAGCTCTCGCAGTTCATGGACCAGAACAACCCGCTGGCGGGTCTGACGCACAAGCGTCGTCTGAACGCCTTGGGTCCAGGTGGTCTGTCACGTGATCGCGCTGGCATGGAAGTGCGTGACGTTCACCCGTCGCACTACGGCCGCATGTGCCCGATTGAAACGCCGGAAGGCCCGAACATCGGTCTGATTGGCTCGTTGGCTTCCTTCGGACGTATCAACCCGTTCGGTTTCATCGAAACCCCGTACCGCAAGGTTGTCGACGGCAAGGTCACAGACGAGATCGTCTACCTGACCGCTGACGATGAAGACCGCTTCATCATCGCGCAGGCCAACACCCTGCTCAACGATGACGGTTCATTCCAGCAGGCTCGCGTGCTCGTGCGTATCAAGGGTGGTGAAACCGACGACGTCGCACCGGAAATGGTCGACTACATGGACGTTTCTCCGCGTCAGATGGTCTCGGTCGCGACCGCGCTGATTCCGTTCCTGGAGCACGACGACGCGAACCGTGCGCTCATGGGCGCGAACATGCAGCGTCAGGCGGTGCCGTTGGTCCGCTCTGAGGCTCCGCTGGTCGGAACCGGTATGGAATGGCGTGCCGCGGTCGACGCGGGCGACGTGATCGTTGCCACGAAGGCCGGTGTGATCACCAGTGTCTCAGCTGATCTGATCACCGTTGCCAACGACGATGCGACCACTTCGACCTACCGGGTGCGTAAGTTCGTTCGTTCGAACCAGGGCACCAGCTACAACCAGCGTGTGCTCGTCGACGAAGGTCAGCGTGTTGAGGTCGGTTCGGTCCTCGCGGACGGTCCGGCCACCGATGGCGGCGAGCTCTCGCTGGGACGCAACCTGCTGGTTGCCTTCATGTCTTGGGAAGGTCACAACTACGAAGACGCGATCATTCTCAGCCAGCGCCTGGTCAAGGACGACGTGCTCTCGTCGATTCACATCGAGGAGCACGAGGTCGACGCGCGCGACACGAAGCTCGGTCCGGAAGAGATCACTCGTGACATCCCGAACGTCTCCGAAGAGGTCCTTGCTGACCTTGACGAGCGCGGCATTATCCGCATCGGCGCCGAGGTCACTAGTGGTGACATCCTCGTCGGTAAGGTAACGCCCAAGGGTGAGACCGAACTGACTCCGGAAGAGCGCCTGTTGCGCGCCATCTTCGGTGAGAAGGCACGCGAAGTGCGTGACACCTCGCTGAAGGTACCGCACGGTGAGTCGGGAACCGTTATCGAGGTGCGCACCTTCAACCGTGACGACGGCGACGAACTGCCGGCCGGCGTCAACGAGCTCGTGCGGGTCTACATCGCACAGCGTCGTAAGATCACCGCGGGTGACAAGCTCGCGGGTCGCCACGGAAACAAGGGTGTCATCTCCACGATCCTTCCAGAAGAGGACATGCCGTTCCTCGAGGACGGCACTCCGGTAGACATCGTGCTGAACCCGATGGGTGTTCCCGGTCGTATGAACGTCGGGCAGGTGCTCGAGATTCACCTCGGCTGGATCGCCTCACAGGGCTGGGACGTTACCGGGCTGAAGGAGCAAGCCGAGGAATGGCTGGAACGCATCCCGCAGCACGCCCGTCAGGGTGAGCCGGACAGCCGCGTGGCGACCCCGGTCTTCGACGGTGTTGAAGAGAACGTTCTGACCGGTCTGCTGGAGAACACGCTGCCGAACCGCGATGGCAAGCGCCTCGTCGGATCTGACGGCAAAGCGCGTCTCTTCGACGGTCGTTCCGGCGAGCCGTTCCCGGACCCGGTCTCCGTCGGCTACATGTACATCCTGAAGCTCCACCACTTGGTTGACGACAAGATTCACGCTCGTTCAACCGGACCGTACTCGATGATCACCCAGCAGCCGCTGGGTGGTAAGGCACAGTTCGGTGGACAGCGTTTCGGTGAGATGGAAGTGTGGGCACTCGAAGCGTATGGCGCCGCCTACACGCTCCAGGAACTGCTGACAATCAAGTCGGACGA
>WPCK01302592.1_pt1 | contig 19787 bp, 15 predicted proteins | sample 5399851 | NCBI WGS metagenome assembly WPCK01 (sample SAMN12869471, study PRJNA574797) | sludge metagenome | isolation source: wastewater treatment of pH11 | place: China:Beijing | collected 2019-05-20 | reverse complement strand
CGAGCACGGTGCGGTCGAGGCGCAGCGCGGCGTGGATGGCGGTGGCGTTGGTCTTGTCGAGGTAGGGCGGCGAGGTCGTGGCGAACCACAGGGCGTCGGGGCCGGCGGCTCCGGCCGGCGCGCTGCGCAGGGCAAGGCGAGCGGCTTCGACCGCGAGCGTGGTGGCGTCCTCGTCGTACGAGGCCACCGTGCGCTGGCCCCGGCCACCCCCCTTGCCGAAGGTGGCCCGGATCTCGCTGCGGTCGAGGCGGCGGTAGGGCACGTAGGCGGCGGCGCTCAGGATCCCTCGCATCGCGCCGGAGTGTACGGGCGGTCTGCCGCCGGCTCCTCTTCGGCCCCGACGACAGCCGTGCTGCGGTCCCCGGGGCGCAGCGGCACCGCCGACGCGGTGGGCTACCGTCGACTGTCGTGTGGGCCCTGATGGCGGTGTCCGGGGCCGGCCGGCCCAGGTTCGGACGGGGGAGCGGGTCCATCCTCGGCCCGGGCATGCTGGCGGGCGTCCTCGCCGTGCTCCTCGTCGCGTGCGCGGCCGAACGCGACCAGGAGACGGCCCGCCCCTCGGCGCCCTCGTCCACCGTGGTGGCACTGGCCTGCGGGAGCACGTCCGGGAGCCCGAACCGTCTGGGACCGGACCTCGTGGCCGTGCGGGACACCTTCGTCGAGGCTGCGAGGCTGCCCACCGGGACGCCATACCCCGACTACCGGGTCGCCTGCGGAGAGCTCGCCGCCACCGGCGCCGAGGTGCCGGCCTCCTGGCGTGATTCGGGCCGCGATGCGACCAACTTCACGGCTGGCCCCGATCTCCTCGCCCCGGTGGACACCCAGCCTGTGGTCGGGGTGCAGGTCGCGCGGTACGTGGGTGAGCCGATCTCGCCGCAGTCGATCATCGAGGGCGCCGCCGAGGGGTCGCTGGAGAACGGGCAGCGCCAGCCGCCCCGCCGAGGTGCGACCGTTCTCGAGGGCTGCGCCGAGGGCCCGTCGCTGCCGTTCGCCCATGGCGGCTACACCGGCGAGACCCAGCTCTTCGTCGATTGCGACGACGAGCGCCGGGGTTGGTTGATCATGGCCGCCTATCCGGACAATGGCGACAAGTACCAGATCCAGGTCGTCGGTCAGGCCCTCACCAGTGCCGATGCCGATGCCCTGGTGCGCACCCTGGGCACCGTGCGGGTGGACCAGGCCCGCATCCCTGGCCTCCAGCTGCCCCCGCTCCCGCTGCCGACGGAAACCCCTGCCGATCCTGCTCCGGGGGGCCAGTGACCAGCCCGCGCCGTCGAGCCTGGACGGCGGTGCTCGTCGTGGCGGTGGCACTCGCAGCGGCCCCGAGCGGTAGCTCGCCGGCAGGCCAGGACGCCGAGGACGACCGCCCCAACGTGCTCGTCATCCTCACGGACGACCTCGCGACGGGTGACCTGGCCGTGATGCCCCACCTGAGGGAGCTTCTGACCGAGCGGGGCACCTCTTTTTCCAACTTCTTCGTCAGCGTGTCGTTGTGCTGTCCGTCGCGTGCCTCCATGCTGCGCGGGCAGTACGCCCACAGCACCGGAGTCCTGACGAATGCATGGGCCAACGGCGGGTTCCCCGTCGCGCGCCAACTCGGCGTCGAGCGCTCGACGATCGCCACCTGGCTGCAGGACGAGGGATACCGCACCGGCCTCATCGGCAAGTACCTCAACTACTACCCGCAGAGCGCCGGACCGACCTACCTCCCGCCGGGGTGGGACGAGTGGTACAGCCCGGTTCGGGGCACGCCGTCCGCCGGGTTCGAGTACACCCTGAACGAGAACGGGCGATTGGTCCGCTACGGCAGTGCCGTGGACGATTACGTCACCGACGTCTATGTCCGCCTGACCGAGCAATTCGTGACCGGTGCGGCCGACGCCGGCCAACCGTTCTTCGCGTGGCTCGCGGTCGAGGCGCCCCATGACCCGGCCACGCCCGCACCGCAGGATGCCGACGCGTTCGCGGGAGAGCATGCCCGCGCACGCCGAGCTACAACCAGTCCGACGTGTCGGACATGCCCCAGTGGATACGTGAGCTGCCACCGTTGAGCGCGGAGCTGCGGGCCAACGACGACCTCCGGTACCGCCGTCGCCGCCAATCGCTCCTGGCGCTCGATCGCCAGCTCGTGCACTTGACGGACACGCTGGAACAAAACGGTCAGCTCGACAACACCTACCTGGTGTTCACCTCGGACAACGGCTTCCACCTCGGCCAGCACCGCCTTTCGGGAGGGAAGCAGACGGCCTACGACGAGGACATCCGCGTGCCGCTGATCGTGCGCGGCCCGGGGGTGGCCGAGGGCGCCACGTCGTCGGCGCTCGTCGGCAACATCGACCTGGCCCCCACGTTCGCCGAGCTGGCGGGCGTCCCCTTCCCCGACTTCGTCGATGGGCGCCCCTTCACGGCGCAACTGGATGATCCGGCCACCCCCACGGATCGCCGTTCGTTCCTGCTGGAGCACTGGCGGGTCGAGTTGGTCAACCCCGACACCGCGACGCCGGGATCGTTCACGGACCCGTTGACCCCCGTCGCCACCCGTCCGGCGACCGTGGATGACGCTTCGAGCGACGGCTCTGCGTTCCCTGAGAGCCCGGATCCGCCGGACTTCCATGGCCTGCGCACCGATCGCTACACCTATGTCGAATACGTCACCGGGGAGCGGGAGTTGTACGACAACCTGGCGGACCCGGACCAGTTGCGCAACCTGGCCCAGATCGCCGACCCCGCCCTGATCAGAGCGCTCTCGCAGCGATTGGCGGAACTGGAGGACTGTCGGGCCGCCGCCTGCCGTCGCGCCGAGGACCTCCCGGTTCCCGACCCGTGAGCGCGACTCGGACGATCGCCTCGGTGGGAGTGTTCCTGGCTCTTGTCGCGCCGTCGGGCGCCTGCAGCCGAGCGGGCCAGGGTGGTGAGCCGTCCGGTCCCCCCGGGGCGGGGGCCCTCGGACCGACGGACGTGGTCTCGACCACGATCGACGTCGGGACGAACCCGGCCGAGATGGTGTTCGCACAAGGCTCGCTCTGGGTCGTGCACCACTCGGCCGGGACGGTGACCCGCCTCGACGCTCGGCGGGGCCACGAGACGACCGAGATCGGCGTCGGGGACGGCCCGGGAGGCGTCGCCGCGGGCGGGGGGAGCGTGTGGGTCGCGAATCACGGCGACGGGACGGTCTCTCGGATCGACGCGTCGTCCGGGGACGTGACGGACACGATCACCGTGGGGGCGGGGCCACGGGACGTGATCGTCGCCGAAGGCGCGGTGTGGGTCGCGAACACCGGCGACGGGACGGTCTCTCGGATCGACGCGTCGTCCGGGGACGTGACCGCCACGGCCAGTGTCGGCGACCTGCCCGTGCGCATGGTGGCCGATGCCGGGGCGGTGTGGGTGGCGAACACCGGCGATCGGACGGTCTCTCGACTCGACGCGTCGACGGGTGCGGTGACGGGCACGGTCCCCCTCGGCGCCGCGGCGGAGGAGTTGGCGGTGGCCGGGGGCGCCGTGTGGGTCACCAGCAGCGATGGTCCAGGGATCGTGTCGCGGATCGACCCCACCCGACTGCGGGCCACGGCGGTGGTCCAGGTCGGCATCGCGCCATCGGCGCTGCTCGGCGCCTTCGGCGTGCTCTGGGTCGCCGGACAGGAGTCGGGCTCTGTCACCCGAATCGATCCCACGACCAACCGGGTGCTCACCGTGACGCCCGTGGGCGACTCGCCGGTCGACCTTGCGGCGGGACTGGGAGCGGTGTGGGTGACCAATGGCGGTGACGGCACGGTGACCCGTATCGATCCGGTCACCAACGACGCGACGGTGTCGGTGGCGGTTGGTGACTCCCCGAGCGCGGTGGTGGACGGTGCCCGGTCGATCTGGGTGGGCAACTACCACGACCGCACCGTCTCGCGGCTCTCCCGCGTCGTGGTGAGCACCCAGGTCGTTCCCGTGGGCGACTCGCCGAATGCGATCGAGTCCGGCGCCGGGGCGCTGTGGGTGACCAACTACGGCGCCGGCACCGTGAGTCGTATCGACACGGCTGACGGATCGGTGACTGCATCGATCACCGTCGGTGGCGGGCCGGGCGACCTGGCGGTCGGAGCGGACGGCGTCTGGGTCGCGAATCACACGGACGGCACCGTCTCGCACATCGATCCCCAACGCGGCGAGGTGGCCGCGACCGTGGCGACCGGAAGCTCACCGTTCGCCGTCACGATCAGTGGTGGCGTGGTGTGGGTGGCCAACGCGGGCGACGGGACGGTCTCTCGGATCGACGCGGCGACCGACGAAGTGACGGCCACGGTGGCCGTGGGCGGTTCCCCGATCGACGTGAGCGTCGGTGCGGGAGCGCTGTGGGTGCTGGACTACGGAGGCCGCGTTGTTCGGGTCGACATGGGCCGAAACGAGGTGAGCGATGTCGTCCCCGTCGGGGCCACGCCTCGAGACCTGGAGGTGGCCTACGGGGCGGTGTGGGTCGCCAACGGTGGCGACGGGACGCTCATGCGCATCGACCCGAGGAGCCCTCGGGTCACCGATGTCGTGCGGGTGGGTACCGACCTGACGGCGGTCGAGGGCGGGCATGGCGCCATCTGGGTGGCCATGAGTGGCGACGCCCGGGTGGCGCGCATCGACCCGAGGCGTGCCAAAGTCGTCGACTCCTTGCGCGTGGGCCGGTACCCGGTGGCGCTGAGATCTGGGAGCGAGGGACTGTGGGTGACGAACAGTGGCGATGCGACCGTGACGATCCTCGACCCGACCTCGGGCGCCACCGCCACCATCCCGGTCGGGTCAGGGCCGTTGGCCGCCACCCCCGCGGGTGGCTCGGTCTGGGTCGTCAACAGTGTCGACGCCACCGTCACCCGAGCATCGTGGGCGGCACCGGACGATGAGTGATCGGGCCCCTTCCTCGTCGTCCCCGCCGACTCGTCCGACTGCGCCGAACCCGGGGCCGTTGACCGGCATCCGGGTGCTCGCCGCCGAGCAGATGCAGGCCCTCCCCTTCGCCACCCAACTCCTCGCCCGACTCGGCGCCGACGTCGTGAAGGTCGAGCACCCCACCCAGGGCGAGTCCGGCCGCGGGGCCCATCCCGCCATGATCGACCCCGAGGGCCGCCCCGTGGGGGCCACCTTCCTGCGCAACAACCTGGGCAAGCGCAGCGTCGGCATCGACCTCAAGGCACCCGAGGGCCGGGCCCTCTTCCTCGACCTCGTCCCCCGCTTCGACGTGGTGGCCGAGAACTTCAAGGCCGGCACCATGGATCGCCTGGGCCTCTCCTACGCCGAGGTGGCGGAGCGCCACCCGGGCATCGTCTACGTGTCGGTGTCGGGCTTCGGCAACGCCCCGTCGCCCGAGGGGGCGCACAGTCCCTACCGCGAGTGGCCCGCCTACGCCTCGGTGGTCGAGGCCATGTCGGGCGTGTACGAGTGGGCCCGCCGTCCGGGCGAGCCACCCCGCCCCAACCCGGTCGGTGCCCTGGGCGACATCAGCTCGGCCCTGTTCGCGGTGATCGGGATCCTGGCCGCGCTGCGTGAGCGCGACCGCACCGGTCAGGGCCAGCAGGTCGACGTGGCCATGCTCGACTCGCTGCTGGCCATGACCGACGTGGTCACCAACATGTGGTCGCTCGGGGTACGGCCGGACAACCCCGTGCAGCTCATCCTCGACACGTTCGCGGCGTCGGACGGCTACGTCGTCGTGCAGATCGTGCGCGAGCACCAGTTCGTGCGTCTCGCCGAGCTCGTCGGCCACCCCGAATGGGCCCAGGAGCCGCGCTTCGCGGACCGGTCCGGTTGGGTGGCGCACCTCGACGACACCATTCGGCCGGCGCTGGAGGGTTGGCTGGCCAGCCGTACGCGGGCCGAGGCCACCGCCGAGCTCAGCGCGGCCGGCATCGCCGCCGGCATCTGCGCGACCGCCCCGGAGGTGATCGCCGACGAGCACGTGGCCGTGCGCCACATGCTCGTGGCGATGGAGCGAACCGACGGGGTGCCCGAGCCCGTGCTCATCCCCGGGAACCCGGTGAAGCTGTCACGCCTGGCCGACCCGCCGGAGGCCCCGGGCACCCGGGTGCCGTGGGTGGGCGAGCACACCGCGTCGGTCCTCCGTGACGAGCTCGGCCTCGACGACGCGGCGGTGGACCGTCTGCGCGCGGCCGGTGTGATCACGCGATGATGGCTGCGCTATGAGCCCGCAACGCCGCAACGAGCCCGATCGGTCGTGGGTGGTGTGGGCGGTGGTGGGGGCGGTCACGCTGGCGGCGTGCGTGATCGTGGTCGTCGTGGTCGGCGGCGGTGGCGACGACGGACCGGCCGACGACGAGGCCATCGACGCGCAGGCTCTCTACGAGCAGCACTGCGCCAACTGCCATGCCATCGACGGGGCCGGCGCGGTCGGCCCCGCACTCAACGACGGTCGGGTGGTGGAGCGCTTTCCGGAGATCGACGACCAGATCGCCGTGATCACCGTCGGGCGAGTGGATCTGGGCATGCCCCCCTTCGGCGACACGCTGACCGAGGAGCAGATCCAAGCGGTGGCGGAGTACACGCGTCAGCTCTGACCCTCCGCGTTGACCGGCCGCCGTTCGGCTCCCTAGGCTCAGATCTGACGACCCGTCAGATCTGAGGGCGCCGGAACCACCCGCCGGCCGGCCCTGGGGAGCCTTCACCATGGATTTCGAGTTCAGCGACGAGCAGCAGGCCTTCGTGAAGGAGGTCGTGGCCTTCCTCGACGACCACGACGACCCCGAGATCTTCGACGTGACCCGGGAGAACATGGCCCAGATCGTCGACACCCCCAAGCGTCGGGCGTTCATGGCCGAGGTGGGCGAGCAGGGCTGGCTCGGCATCACCTGGCCCGAGGAGTACGGCGGCCAGGACGGCGAGGGCGTCTACGAGTACCTGCTCAACGAGCAGCTCGCCGGTCGGGGCGGCCCCCAGATCGGCAAGGGCGTCGGCATCATCGGCAAGACCCTCATCCACCACGGCTCCGACAAGCTGAAGGCCGAGTTCCTCCCCAAGATCCTGCGCAACGAGGTCGAGTTCGCGGTCGGCTACAGCGAGCCCGACGCAGGCTCCGACGCCGCCTCCATGAAGCTCAAGGCCACCAAGGACGGCGACGGCTGGCGCCTCAACGGCCAGAAGGTCTGGACCACCTCGGCCCACTTCGCCGAGTGGTACTGGCTCGGCGCCCGCACGGACCCCGACGACAAGCACGGCGGCATCACCCTCTTCCTCGTCCCCCTCGACCAGCCCGGCATCACCATCAAGGGCATGTGGACCATGGGCGACGAGCGCACCAACGAGGTGTTCATCGACGACGTGTTCGTGCACGACGACTACGTCGTGGGCGAGGTCGGCAAGGGGTTCCAGTACATCTCCCAGGCGCTCGACCTCGAGCGCTTCACGATGTTCACGTTCTCGCCCATCAAGCAGCGCCTCGACCTGCTCGTCGAGTACGTCCGCACCACCGTGCGCGACGGGGTGCCGCTCAAGGACGACCCGGTGATCCGCCGGCGCATCGCCCGCCTGGTGGCCGACGCCGAGACCGCCCGCGTGCTCGGCCTGCGCTTCGTGGCCGCGTCGATGAAGGGCGGCGCCCCGCCCACCACCCACGCTTCGCAGTACAAGCTCTTCGCCACCGAGCTGTCGGTGCGGCTCGCCAACGAGGCCATGGACATCGCCGGCCCCGGCAGCGCCCTGCGGGTGCACACCGAGGAGGCGCCGATGAAGGGCCGCTCCGAGTCGACGTACCGCTACACGGTGATCGACACCATCGGCGGTGGGACCTCCGAGGTGCAGAAGAACATCATCGCCCGGCGCAAGCTCGGCCTCCCCAAGAACTTCTAGGGCTGCGCCCCAGCCCGCCGGGTCGGGGTTGGTGCGACCTTCGCCCCGGTGGTGCGAGAGGGTGGGGCTGGGACGCAGCCCGCTCGTGTCGATGCCGACCAGGCCTGGTTTCCGCCGCTTGAACTCCGCTGGAGAACGTTGACGAAAGAAGCGAAGGTTCTGGACCCGAGCGCCCTGGAAGGCGGGATGGAGACAGTCGCATGTTGAAGGGCGTCACGGTGCTCGACCTCTCCACGGTCGGGCCGGCGGCGAGGGCCGCCCGCATGCTGGCCGACTACGGCGCCCGGGTGATCAAGGTCGGCGCGCCCGTGGCTGCTGGGGGCGTGCAGATCGAGCCGCCCTTCTTCGCCTACGGCGGCCACCGGGGCATGGAGCGGGTCCGCCTCGACCTGAAGAGCGAGGACGGCAAGGTGGCGTTCCTGCGCCTCGCCGCCGACGCCGACGTGGTCATGGAGAGCTTCCGCCCCGGTGTCGTCGACCGCCTCGGCGTCGGGTACGAGGCCGTGAAGGCCGTCAACCCCGGCGTGGTCTACTGCGCCACCAGCGGCTACGGCCAGAGCGGCCCCAAGTCGCAGTGGGCCGGCCACGACGTGAACTACCTGGCCGCCGGCGGCTACTTCGCCTGCGCCGGCCGGGTCGCTTCCCCCGCTCAGGAGGGCCGCTCGGGCCGCTGGGACGGCGAGCTGACCCTGCCGGGTGCCACCGTGGCCGACATCGCCGCCGGCGGCATGCAGGCCGTGGTCGCCATCCTCGCCGCCCTGGTGGGGCGGGCCGAGACCGGCGAGGGCGCCTACCTCGACGTGTCGGTGGCCGATGGCGTGGTGGGCATGCTCGCCCTGCTCATCGACGAGCACCTCGCCACCGGCGTGGTGCCCGAGCCCGGCCACGACATCCTCACCGGCCGCTACGCGTGCTACGGCCTCTACCGCTGCGCCGACGGGAAGTGGGTCTCGGTCGGCGCCATCGAGCCGAAGTTCTACGCCAACCTCTGCCGGCTCCTCGGCTGCGAGCAGTGGATCGCGCACCAGAGCGACGACGCCGCGCAGGACGAGATCCGGGCCGACTTCGCCGCCGCCTTCGCCACCCGCACGCGCGACGAGTGGGTCGACGATCTCGGCCCCGCCGACACCTGCGTCGCCCCCGTCAACGGCATCGATGAGGTGGTCGCCGATGCCCAGGTGCTGGCCCGCGGCGACGTGGTGGAGGCCGTCCGCCCGAGCGGCGAGACCTTCCGCCAGGTGGCCGCGGTCTGGGCCGGCGCCCCCCGCCCCGACCGCGTCGAGGTCCGCGACCCCGGCTTCGACGACTCCGACGCCCTTTTGAGCTGAGCGGCGACCGGGCGTCTCGAGGAGACTTGCGCGTGACCATTGGGTTCGTGACACTTCGGTCCTGGTTGGACGGTCGGGAAAGAGCGAGCAGAGAGGCCGAGCGGGTCGGATGAAGCGGGTGGTGGTGATCGCGATCGCGGCAACGCTGTCGACCGTGACGCCGGCGGTGGGCACTGCCGGTTCGGCGGCTGCGCTGGTAGGGCCGGTGGCGTCGGCGGTGGACGTCGTCAGTGGGCCGCAGGCGGCCTCCACCTGCGCCCGCTTCGCGGACGGCTCCTTGAAGTGCTGGGGCTTCAACCTCTACGGGCAGCTCGGTTACGGCGACACCGCCAACCGCGGCGACGGCCCCGGCGAGATGGGTGACGCCCTCCCGCCGGTGGACCTCGGGACGGGCCGGACCGTGGTCGACGCTGCCGTCGGCGATCTGGACACGTGTGCCGTGCTCGACAACGGGCAGGTCAAGTGCTGGGGCTGGAACGTCTTCGGCCAGCTCGGCCTGGGCGACACGGCCAACCGGGGCGACGGCCCGGGGGAGATGGGCGACGCCCTGCCCGCCATCGCCCTGGGCACCGGCCGGACCGCGAGGGCCGTGGCCGTGGGGCAGGGGTTCGCCTGCGCCCTCCTCGACAACGGGACGGTGAAGTGCTGGGGCAGGAACGATCTGGGCCAGCTCGGTCTGGGCGACACGGCCAACCGGGGCGACGGCCCGGGGGAGATGGGCGACGCCCTGCCGGCGGTCGACCTGGGGCCGGGCCGCACCGCGGTGTCCATCGCCGCCGGCCCCTTCCACACGTGCGCCGTCCTCGACGACGGTTCGCTCAAGTGCTGGGGCTACAACCTTCTGGGGCAGCTCGGCTTGGGCGACACCGCCAACCGGGGCGACGGCCCGGGAGAGATGGGAGCGGCGCTGCCCGCCGTCGCGTTGGGCACGGGGCGGACCGCCCGCAGCCTCGCCCTGGGAACCTTCTCCACCTGCGCGCTGCTGGACGACGCCACGGTGAAGTGCTGGGGCTCGAACGACTTCGGCCAGCTCGGCAACGGATCCGGCTCCAGCGCGACCGTCGGCGACGGTCCCGGCGAGATGGGTGACAGCCTGGCGGCGGTGCAACTGGGCACGGGCCGAACGACCGTCGAGCTGGTGGCGGGCCTCGCCCACGTCTGCGCCCGCCTCGACGACGCCACGGTGAAGTGCTGGGGCCGTGGCAACCACGGCCAGCTGGGCAACGGGAGCCCCTCCGACGTGGGCCGGTTCGCCATCCAGATGGGAGACAACCTTCCGGCGGCGGACCTCGGCACGGGGCGGACCGCGGTCGGCCTCGCGGCCGGGAACGACTACGGCTGCGCCCGCCTCGACAACTCGACGCTGAAGTGCTGGGGGGGCGACGACTTCGGCCAGCTCGGCTTGGGCGACACGGACACGCGGGGTCGGTTCCCGGGGGAGATGGGCGACGCCCTGCCAGTGGTGGACCTCGGCCACCTGGCGCCGACGCCGGCGCTCACGGTGACCACGACGGCCGACGAGACCACGGTGCCGGTGGGCGCCCCGATCCATTTCCACGTCACGCTCACGAACACGGGGAACGTCCCGCTGACCGGGGTGACGGTCACCGACGCGCAGGTGCCAGGGTGCGCGGGGGCGCAGGCCGACCTGGCCGTCGGCGCGTCGCGCACGGTCGACTGCACCTACACGCCGACCGTGGACGACATCGGCACGATCTCCAACGCGGCGACCGGTGATGCCGCCGAGGTGGAGCCGGTGACGTCGAGCACGGTGGACGTGGCGGTGACGATCCCGTCGGGCCAGGCGGTGTTGAAGGGCACGGTGTCCGTGGGCTTCTTCGGCAACCCGGTGCCGGGGGCGCTCGTGGCCGCGCTCTCACCCGCCGACTTCTCGGTGGCCGGCCTCGATCTGACGGCCGCGGACGGCACGTTCGCCATGTTGGTGCCGGCTGGCTCGTACTTCGTGTACGTGGCCGACCCCTCGGGTGGCCACGTCGCCGCGTTCGTCCCAGGCTCGCCCACGGCGTTGGGCGACGGTGCAACGGTGGTGGTCGACCCACAGGTGACACGGTCTACCGGTTCCATCGGTGGCCGGATCACCGACGCGACCAGCGGCGACGGGATCCCCAGGGGTCTGGCCTTGTCCCTGAACGCCGCAACCGGCCAGATCGGTAGGGGCGCGGCGACCCTGGACGACAGGTCCGGGTGGTTTGCGATCCCGAGCCTCCCGTTGGTGTCCCAGTACGTGGTCATGGTCGACCTGGCCGGCGCCCACCGCCCCACCTTCTTCGGCGGGACGCCGTCGCCGACGGGGGCGACGCCGGTGACCGTGCCGGCTGGGGCACAGCAGAACATCGGCGACACGCCGCTCGAGGCCCAGTCCGCGCCAGGCGGCGCCGCCAGCGTGCAGGGCACGGTCACCGGGCCGGGTGGTGCCCCCCTCGAGGGGGTGGCGGTGCTGGCGCTGTCCGCCTCCACCTTCCGCTTCGCCGGCGGCGACGTGACCGACGCCGCCGGCCAGTACGAGGTCCCGGTGGACGCCGGCGACTACCTGGTCGGGTTCGCCGACACCGCCGGGACCCACACCTTCGAATGGCACGCGAACCGGACGTCGAGCGAGTTGGGTTCGGCCGACACGGTGACCGCCGGCGTCGGGAGCCCCGCCGTCGTCGACGCCGAGTTGGCCAGCGCCACCGGGACCATCGCCGGCACAATCACCGAAGACGGATCCGGCGCCCCCCTGTCGGACGCATGGGTGTTCGCCATCGACTCGAGCGGTTCGGTGGTGGGCGTCGGTCGCACGGCCCCGGACGGCACCTACTCGATCGCCGGCTTGCCTGCGCTGCCGGTCCGCGTGCGGATCATGGACCTCACCGGCGCCCACGTCGCCGAGTACCACGACAACGTCTCCGGTCCCGGGGCGGGTTCGGACTACCCATCGGCCACCGTGGTCACCGTCGCCGGGGGCGCCACCACCACCATCGACGCCGGGCTGGCATTCCCCACGCCCTGAGCCCGCGCCGGCTGTGAACGCGTCGGAGTGCCGCCGTATGATCTGACGCCCCGTCAGAAACGCGACCGATGACCGAGAACGCCACCGACACCGACCTGCCCGATGCCGTCGCCGCCGTGATCGGCGTCGAGCAGTACGAGACCGACGCCGGCTTCGACGCCGAGATGGGCTACGTCTGGACCTCGCTGGCCTCGGTGGAGAACGGCAACCCGCTGTTCTGGGACCCTGAGGTCGCTGAGGAGCTCACCGGCGGGCCCATCGCCCCGCCGTCGATGCTCTCGGTGTGGTTCCGGCCCCACCACTGGCAGCCGGGGGCGACGGACAACCTCGTCCCCCTCCAGGTGCACTTCGACCTGAAGGAGGCCTTCGGCCTGCCCGAGGCGGTGATGACCGACAACACCATCACCTTCGGGGTGCCGGTGCGCCCGGGCGACCGCATCCGCAGCCGCCAGGTGCTGCGCTCGGTCAGCGGCCCGAAGACCACCAAGCTCGGCACCGGCCGCTTCTGGGTCATCGACGTGGAGTACCTCAACCAGCGCGACGAGGTCGTCGGCGTCGAGACCTACACCGGCTTCGGCTACAAGCGGAATGCAGCGGAGGCGGGCTCATGAGCGTCGCCCCGACCCTCACCCTCGACCAGGTGTCCGTGGGCGACGAGCTCCCCGAGCTGGCCGTCGAGGTCACCGCCACCACCGTCGTGCTCGGCGCCCTCGCCACCCGCGACTGGCGGCCGATGCACCACGACTACCACTTCGCCACCGAGCGCAACGGCACGAAGGACATCTTCCTCAACACCCCGAACCAGGCTGCCTGGTTCGAGCGCTACCTCACCGACTGGACCGGCCCCCACGGCCGGCTCGGCAAGGTCACCTTCCGCATGAAGGACTCGATCTTCCCCGGCGACACGATGGTGTTCCGGGGCGTGGTCACCGAGGTGGGCACCGACGCCGCCGGCTGCGGCTGGGTGGGCGTCGAGGTGACTCTCTCCGTCGCCGGCGAAGACGGCGGCGACCGCACCATGACCACCGGCTCGGCGCGCCTCGCGCTGCCGGTCGATCCCGATGACAACCCGTGGGCCCGTATGGGTCCCACCTCCTGGAACCCCCGAGACTGGAAGCCCTGACATGGATCTCGACTTCACCGAAGAGCAGGAGATGTTGCGCGAGATGGTGCGCGGCCTCTGCAACGACGTGGCCGGCCTCACCGTCGTCCGCGAGATGGAGGACGACCCCATCGGCTACCCCGCCGCCTTCTGGCAGCAGCTGGCCGACCTCGACCTCCTCGGTCTCCTCGTCCCCGAGGAGTACGGCGGCTCGGGCATGACGATGCTCGAGGGCGTCGTGGTCTACGAGGAGCTGGGCCGCTCGCTGGCGCCCTCGCCCCACTTCCCCAGCTGTGTGCTGTCCGCCGGCGCCCTGCTGGCTGCCGGCTCGGACGAGCAGAAGAACGCCCACCTGCCGATGATCGCCTCGGGCGGCTCGATCGTGGTGCCCGCGTGGCTCGAGCCCGAGAGCGGCTTCGGCCCGATGGGCGTGCAGGCCCGCTGGGACGGGGACAGCCTCTCGGGCACCAAGTGGCACGTGCCCTTCGCCGAGGCGGCCTCGTGGTTCCTCGTCCTGGCTCGCACCGGCGACGCCCCCACCGACATCGGCCTCTTCCTCGTCGACCGCGACGCAGACGGGGTCACGCTCTCCCAGCAGAAGACCATCGCGTCGTCCACGCAGTACGCCGTCACCCTCGAGACGGTGTCGGCCGAGCCGGTGGGCGACCTCACCAGTGGGTGGTCGACGTGGCACGACGTGATGCTCGACGGCATCATCCTGCTCGCCGCCCAGGCCTCCGGCGGCGCCGAGCACGCCCTCGACATCACCGTCCAGTACTCGAAGGACCGCTTCCAGTTCGGCAAGCCCATCGGCGCCTTCCAGGCCATCTCCCACTACCTCGCCGATGCGGCCACGCGCGTCGACGGCGCCCGCACGGTCGTCTACGAGGCCGCGTGGGCCAAGGCGACCGGGCGCGACATCAGCCGCCTGGCCCCCATGGCCAAGCTCGTGGCCTGCGACACCTTCCGGGATCTCACCGCCATGGCCCAGCAGGTCTGGGGCGGCGTGGGCTTCACCGTGGAGTACGACATCCAGCTCTACTTCCGCCGCGCCAAGCAGCTCCAGATCACCTGGTGGGACAGCCGGTACCTCGAGGACCTCATCAGCGCCTCCGTCCTCGACCAGTCGGCGTAGCCGGCGTTCGCACCGCCGCCGACCCGCCGGTGGTGGCGCCGGCCGTTCCAGGCAGGCAGACTCTCGGTGGACGGGAACCGGGAGGGACACCATGGGCCGCACGCGCCGCACGCTCGCCACCATCGGACTGCTGGCTGCGCTGGTCGCAGCCGGCGTCGCCCTCGGAGGGCCGACACCCGTCGCCGCGCAGACCGCGCCGCCCGAGCCCATCGTGTTCGTACACGGGTGGAGCTCGAGCCCGTCCACCTGGAACACCATGCGCAGTCGCTTCGTGGCCTCCGGCTTCCCCGCCGATCGCCTGTTCGCGTTCGGCTACAACACCGGCCAGTCGAACACGACCAGCGCCGCCCAGTTGAGCGCCTTCATCGATCAGGTTCGCGCCCAGACCGGCTCTGCGGTGGTCGACCTGGTGGTCCACTCACAGGGCGCGCTGCCCTCTCGTTGGTGCCTGAAGTCGGGTGCCTGCAACGGCAAGGTCGACGACTGGGTGTCGCTGGCCGGCGCCAACCACGGCACGCTCGTGTCGCTGTGCTTCTGGTCGGCGGGCTGCCGCGAGATGTTCTACAACTCCGACTTCGTCAAAGCCCTGAACGCCAACGACGAGACGCCCGGCTCGGCCACCTACACCGCCCTGTGGTCCGACCGCGACGCGGTGATCCTGCCCAACTCGTCGGCGCAGCTGGCCAGCGGCGCCCGCAACATCCGGGTCTCGATCGGCCACAACGACTTCAACGGCTCGCAGGCCGTGTTCGACACGATCCGCCCCATCGTCGTCGAGTAGCTCAGCACGAGGGCGGTCCGGCGCAGCCCCCCGACCCGGCGCCCGCTGTGCCGCGAACCAACCTGAGTGGCCCGTCCATCGGATGCGACGGCACCTTCGTGAACGGAGGTCAGCCCGGGGCGGGCTCGAAACGCATCTCGTCGGGCGACCAGTAGGCCTTCATCGAAGCCAGGTGCTCGCCGTCGGCGGCCATCTGGTACACGGTGACCGCATCGACGATGGCCTTCGAGCCGTCGGGCAGCGTCGTGGTGATGGTGACGACGTTGGCGCACTCGTCGCCCGACGGGTAGCGCTCGCGGAACTCGAAGCGCACCTGGTTGCCGGCGATGGCGGCGTCGTAGAAGGCGCCGATCCCCTCGGGGCCGACGTGGCCGTTGCCCTCGGGGTCGAACATCGACGGGCCCACCGGGTCGGCCACGACGCCGTCGGGGGCGAAGAGGGCGATCCACGCCTCCTTGTCGCCCGCCTCCACGGCGGCGACCGACCGGTTCCCCATCTCGTACGCCTTGTTGGCCATGTCCCTCCTTCGTCGGGACGGCTTCGCCATCCGGTTCGTCCGCGGTTCCGCGCCGCTCCGCTGCGCAGCGTAACCAGCCCGACGTCGGCGCTCGGGTGGTGCCAGGGAAAGGCGTGTCATGGCACTCCTTGTCGGCCACACTCGGGCCATGGCTCCCTATGAGCGCGACATCCTCGACGAGTACACGGAGATGCGCGCCCCCACGAAGTACCCCGAGGTCGAGGCGGCCCTCGGTCTGGTGGTGGAGGACCGGTCGTCGGGTTTCTGTGGCGACGTGGTCAAGCTCTCGTCGGCAGCGGTGACGTTGCGCGGCCGCAGTGGCCACCTACGCCACTTCGGCTGGGTCCGGGGCGGCTTCCTCCTCGAGGGCAAGCCGGTCACCCTCGTGCCCCCCCGCCGGAAGTCCGCCGGCCCGACCCTCACCGCCAGCGGCTCGGTGGCCGCCACCGCAGCCAAGGCCCGGTCGGCCCGGGCCAGCCGCATCTGGGTGGAGGGCCGCCACGACGCCGAACTGCTCGAGCACGTCTGGGGTGACGACTTCCGCGAGCTGGGCATCGTGGTCGAGCCCCTCGGGGGCATCGACGACCTGGTCCCCCAGGTGGCCCGCTTCGACCCGTCGCCCACCCGTCGCCTCGGCGTGCTGGTCGACCACCTGCTGGACGGCTCGAAGGAAGCCCGCATCGTGGCTCAGGTTCGCGAGGAGCACGTCCTCGTCACCGGCCACCCCTTCGTCGACGTGTGGGCCGGCATCCAGCCCCGGGTCATGGGTCGAACCGAGTGGCCCGACGTGCCCCGCGGCCAGGACTGGAAGACCGGCTTCGCCGCCGCCCTCGGCACCACCGTCGAGGGCTTCTGGCCGTCGCTGCGCAACAAGGTGACGACCTACGCCGACCTGCGCCCCGAGCTCGTCGGCGCCGTCGAGCGCCTCCTCGACTTCGTCGAACAGGGCGACTGACAGCCTCAAGGTCCCAGATCGCTCGTTCAGGCGTCACGAACGCCGACGCCGCAGGCGCCGATTCGGAGGAGGTCGCGGTCAGGTGCGGGCGCGGATCGGGGTGATGATCTCGTCGGCGAAGCGCTCGAGGTCGCGGAGCTTGGTGTCGAGGGCCTCGGGGTCGCCGCCGTAGAAGTACCAGGGGACGGTGATGACGTCGGTGACGCCGAGGGCGGCGAGCTCGTCCATGGCCTCGATCGAGGGCATCACCATCGGCGTGACCTTGATCTCGAAGGGCCGGTCGGCGGTGCCGTACTCCTCGCGGAACGAGTGCAGCTTGGGTACCGTCTGGGCGATCTCCTCGGGGGTGACCTGCACCGCGATCCAGCCGTCGCCCAGTCGAGCGGCCCGCTTGAGCGCCGGCTCGGAGTGACCCCCGACGTAGATCGGGACCGGCTCCTTGGGCGCAGGCGCCATCATCAGCCGGTCGAAGTCGTAGTGCTTGCCGTGGTGCTCCACCCAGCCGCCGGCGAGGCAGGCCCGCAGGATCTCGATGCCCTCGTCGAGGCGCTTGCCGCGGGTCTTCATCTCCTGTCCGAGCCACGAGAACTCCTCGGGGATCCAGGAGAGGCCGACGCCGAGGCCGATCCGACCCTCGAACATGGCCGCGGTCGACGTCACCGTCTTCGCAACCAGAAGCGGCTCGCGGATGCCGACCTTCATCACGTTGGTGAAGAACGAGAGGCGCTCGGTGACCGCGGCCATGGCGGGGATGGCCACCCACGGATCGGGCCACGGCGCCTCCGCGGGCCAGAAGCGCTTGCCGTCTGACGTGTACGGGTAGCCCGCCGACACCTCCTCGGGGAAGAAGACCGAGTCGGGCACCGAGATGGCGTCCCATCCCGTCGACTCCGCGGCGCGGGCGATCGGCAAAAGGTGGTCCGGCGGCGTGAAGGGCAGCGAGATGGTGAACCGCATACGCGGCGACGGTACCCCGCCTGCGACTGCGTGGTGCCCCTGACCGCTGTGACAGGCTGGTGGACAGGACAGCAGTCGGAACGGGCGCAGGAGTGCAGCATGCAGAGCAAGCGGTGGACGGCCTCGTGGGGTCTGGTGGGTGTGGCGGCGCTAGCGGCGGCGCTGACGGTCGGGGCGCCCGCCCCGGTGGGCGCCGATCAGAACGAGGGCCCGGCCACGGCGCAGCGGGACCTCTCGGTGGGCAACTTCTACGGCTGCGCGCTGACGCTGTCCGGCGCGCTCAAGTGCTGGGGCCAGAACAACGCCACCGGCGCGCTGGGCGCCGGGGACAACAACAACCGCGGTGATGTCGCCGGCGAGATGGGCGACGCCCTGCCCGCCGTCGACCTCGGCACGGGCCGCACTGCGGTCTCGGTGTCCGCGGGCCAGAGCCACACGTGCGCGGTTCTCGACAACGCCTCGCTCAAGTGCTGGGGCTTCACCGTCGGTGGCCAGATCGGCCTCGGGGTGCAGGACACCCGGGGCGACGGTCCCGGCGAGATGGGGGACAACCTGCCCGCGGTGGACCTCGGCGCCGGCCGCGCCGCCGCCGCGGTCTCGGTGGGCGGCACCAGCACGTGCGCGCTGCTCGACAACGCCGCGGTGAAGTGCTGGGGCGACAACCTCAACGGCCAGGAGGGCCTGGGCGACACCACCCGGCGCGGCGACGACCCGGGCGAGATGGGCGATGCCCTGCCCGCGGTGAACCTGGGCACCGGTCGCACCGCGACCACGATCAGCTCGGGGCGCTCGCACGTCTGCGCCATCCTGGACAACGGGTCCGTGAAGTGCTGGGGGTGGAACCAGTACGGCCAGCTCGGCCTGGGCGCCACCGACAACCGGGGCGACGGCGCCGGCGAGATGGGCGACAACCTGCCCCCGGTCGACCTCGGCACCGGGCGCACCGCGGTGGCCATCTCGTCCTCGTTCGTCAACACCTGTGCCCTGCTCGACAACGGCCGGGTGAAGTGCTGGGGCTTCGGCGGCTTCGCCATCCCCGCGACCGGCGCGACGGACAACCGGGGTGACGGCCCCGGTGAGATGGGCGACGCGCTGCCCTACGTGGACCTGGGCACGGGCCGCACCGCGGTCGCCATCAGCACGGGGGACAACTTCGCCTGCGCGCTGCTCGACAACGGCCGGGTGAAGTGCTGGGGCTCGAACAACGCCGGCCAGCTCGGCCTCGGCGACATGGACACCCGGGGCGACGCTCCTGGCGAGATGGGCGACGCTCTGCCCTACGTCGACCTCGGCACCGGCCGCACCGCCACGGCGGTCGCCGCCGGCAACTCCCAGGCCTGCGCCCGCCTCGACGACGGGAGCATCAAGTGTTGGGGCAACAACCAGTCCGGCGCCCTGGGGCTCGGGGACAGCGCCAACCGCGGGGACCAGCCGGGCGAGATGGGCGACGCCCTGCCCTCGACCACCCTGGTGACGCCGGCGCCGGCGCTGACCGCGTCGCTGTCTGTCTCGCCGGGCTCGGTGCCCGTCGGGGGGACCGTCGACTACTCGGTGACGGTGCAGAACACGGGCAACGTGGGCCTCACCGGCTTCGCGGTCACGCCGCCGTCGCTGGACTGCCCCACGCTGCCGTCGACGCTCCTCCCGGGGGCGTCCACGGTGATCGCCTGCACCTACCAGCCGACCGTGGACGACCTCGGCTCGTTCCCCTTGACCGCCTCGGTGGACACGGCGCAGACGAGCCCCGTGGCGACGAACACCCAGAACGTGACGGTCACCATCCCGGCGGGCCAGGGCGTGCTGATGGGGTCGGTGACGGCCCAAGGCGTGGGCGACCCGGTGTCGGGGGCGATGATCGCGGCGCTGACGTCGTCGGACTTCTCGGCGACGGGGATCGACCTGACCGCGGCGGACGGGTCCTATCGGACACTGGTGCCGGCGGGCTCGTACTTCGTGTACACGGCCGACCCGGCGGGGGCGCACGTGGCGGGCTTCGCCGCGCTGACGACGACGACGGTGGCCGACGGGGCCACGGTGACCGTGAACGCGCAGGTCAGCCGCCGACTGGGCGGCGTGTCGGGCCGCATCAACGGGGCCTCCGGATCGGGCCTCGCCACCGGCTTGGCCCACACCGTGAACGCGGGGACGGGCCAGCTCGACGGG
>WPCK01055609.1_pt1 | contig 19812 bp, 19 predicted proteins | sample 5399851 | NCBI WGS metagenome assembly WPCK01 (sample SAMN12869471, study PRJNA574797) | sludge metagenome | isolation source: wastewater treatment of pH11 | place: China:Beijing | collected 2019-05-20 | reverse complement strand
CTAAAAACTGTTTCTGGCTGGCTGGACGGGAAGGGTGTTGCTGCCCGTTTCGTCTGGCGAGACCCAAATCAGCGACTACACACGTAGAGGCCCTTGTGGAAATATCTCGGGACGGGGGTTCGATCCCCCCCGCCTCCACTTACCCGTCGCCGCGCGAAGGGCGATGACAAGGGATCCCGGGGCACCGCACATTGTTGGCTTGCTGCGCTGCTTGTTCTGCGGCGGCACCTGCGATTCTCCCGCTTGCGATCGATGGACACCATGTTCACAAGACACTTGTTCTCCAGCCCCCGCTTCAACACGCTGTGTCCCCGTTTCGCCCCAGTGGTTTTAGTTTAGCCCCCTTGCGAGTCTATCGCCGCCAACGCCACCCTGGCCTTGAAAGAACCCGAAAATAACCGCCGTTTCCTGCTCATCCAATGGAACTTCCGTTCAACTCCAGACCGCCATTCTCTATTTTATTGGACTGTCCAGTTTTCGGGGTCCACTTCACTCGGCTGAAAGGTTGACCCACGGCTTCATCATATTGCCGTGTTTTACCGCGATTCTGCGTCGGCTGAGTTTTTTAGCCCCACGGGCAAGGTAGCTTGAATCAATCGACGCCGTTCGGTGGCGCTGTTCTGATACACTGTCAACACCCTGTTGCCTTGCTGCTTCACCGAAAGGAATATCCCTGTGAGAAATCTCGTGTCGCCCTTCGCACTTGCGGTCGGTTGTTGGATCGCCTGTACGTTCGCACATGCTCAGGATTCCGGCAGGGAAGCCGTCTGGTGGCCGCAGTTCCGTGGACCTAACGCCTGTGGCGTCTCCGTCGACCTGAATATGCTGCCAGTCGAATTCGGGCCGGAGACCAATGTCCTTTGGAAAACGCCGTTGCCGTCGGGCTGTTCGTCGCCGTGTATCTGGGATCAGCACATCTTCCTGACCGCCTACGACAAAGCGACCAGGGAACTCGAAACTCTTTGTCTGGACCGCAACAGCGGCCAAATTCTGTGGCGGCGGTCGGCCTCGTCGGAAACGATCGAGACGTTTCATTCGGCCGGTAGTCCCGCGGTTGCCACACCTGCGACCGACGGCGAGCGAGTCTTTGTTTACTTCGGCTCATATGGACTCTTGTGTTATGACTTCGAGGGCAACGAACTGTGGAACAAGCCGCTTCCCCTGGCAAAAACGATTCAAGGCACCGGGACCTCGCCTGTCGTGGTCGGTGAGTTGCTGTTACTGCACCGGGAATTCCTGCCAGAACCTTCGCTGATGGCAGTCAGCTGCCGTACCGGCGAGACGATTTGGAATCAGGTCTGTCAACTCGCCAGTGTGCCGGGCCCAAGAAATGCGTATTCCACTCCCGCGCTTTGGCAACACGATGGAGTTGACGAAGTAATAATCCAGAACCGCTCGAGAATTTCTGCACATGACTTGAAAGACGGAACGAATCGCTGGTCGATTCAGCTGAGTTCCTCGGCATGCTCTACGCCAGTGAACGGAGACGGGCTACTGTTCGTGGTCGGACACTTGTCCGGCACAGAGCCGGGAGAGAGCGATCCGCTTCCAACCTTCGACGATCTCCTTAAAACATCCGACAAGGACGGGAATGACCAGATCGGCAACGCCGAATTTCCGGACAACCTGGACATTTTCCGGCGACCGGAGGCAACCGGCCTGGAGGGAACTGCCTTGAAGGTCAAATTCCTGTTCGGCGCGATCGACGCCAGCAAAGACGGCCAGGTAAACGGTGAGGAATGGAGCACGTTTCTCAAACAAAGTCTTGAACTCTCAAGCCAGAGCGAAAACGGATTTGTGGCAATCAAATCAGGAGGAATCGGAGACGTAACGGCAAGCCACGTCGTTTGGCGGGAGAAACGAGCGCTGCCAGAAGTGCCATCGCCGCTGCATTACCAGGGAAGGATCTACCTGGTCCGAGACGGCGGTATTGCCTCTTGCCTTGAGGCGACAACGGGGCGTCTGCTTTACCGGGGACGGCTGGATGCCGAAGGGCCATACTTTGCGTCTCCGGTGGCTGGCGATGGCAAAGTATACGCCGCGTCGAGGAACGGTGTTGTGGTAGTGCTTGCCGCGGGCGACGACCTGAAAGTTCTCGCGCGGAACGATCTGGGCGAATTGATCGCAGCTACTCCCGCTTTGGTCGATGGCAAGATCTACGTCCGGACCGAAAAGCACCTTTACGCTTTTGGAGAGTGAGGCTGGCTGGTTTTACGCTCTTGACGAGGACGCCCCCGCCTCAACAAGCTGTGTCCCCGTTTCGCCCCAACCATTTCGCCTCGTTTCGCCACCAACATCGTGTGACCGGCTCTTCCCGGAAATCCCTTTTCCTGGGGCTCAGAACGACCAGAAGGCTCAAATCACGTGACTGATGACTCCCGGTCAGGGGAGATCTTTGCCAAGACGCAGAATCACCGTTTCTTCGTTGCTGTCATCGTCAAATCCATTGTGACGGCACCATCGGCCCGTTTGCCAAGAAGTGATTCTTCGATGCCGTTGTCGGTAACTCTGGTTGTGATGGTGAAGGTCGATCCGGCCGGAAGTCCGACGGTTGACCAGGTGAGTGTTTTGCTTGCCGCATCCCACGCGCCATGCGATTCCGAACACATACCGTCAGAACGAAAGACCCAGCGGCGATACGCACCCAGGCGTTCATCGTAGGTCAAGAGGACATGGTATTCCTGCCGACCAAGTCTCGCCGACGTACTCTCTCCATCAAGTTGCAAGAACCTGTCACCGAGAATCATTTTTCCGGTGAGTTCCCCCGCGCCAGAGGACTTGTCCGGATTGGCAACGCTGGGGCGAATTTCCGAAGCAGTCGTCCAGCTGCCAAGAAATGGCTGGAAGACATCCATCGGCTTGTCCTGCGCATCGGCACTGTTCGGGAATACCGCGAAAATGGAAACGATGCACGGTACGAGAAAGAGACCCCTCATGCTGATTCTTCCGAAAAGTTGCGCGGCATGCCCTGACAGCCTGACTCCGTCCCCGGTATGCCCTATTGTTAATGGGTCGGCACGGAAATGATTGCCACCCCCATTCTCGCCAGCGGGACGGGTGGATGCAATCGTCCGGTCAGCAGAGGACGTTCGGCAGGGGGAAGCCCCGTTTCGCGCGGACGATGCAACGAACTGAAGCGGTCGCGGGGGATTGCATCGAGTACGAGCACGAGTACCGCGGTGCTGGGCACGAGCACGAGAACTGGGCGCCAGCAGAATGGTGGGGCACCGTCGCGCGGGCATTGATTTGAAATGTGGGAAATGGGGCTAAAGCCCCAGCTACGAGGGTGGGTAATGGGGCTAAAGCCCCAGCTACGACCGAGGCGGCAGGCAGCGGTAGCAAGATGGTGGGTAACCGTTTTGCGCGTATGGTCCGACGAACTGAAGCGGTTGCGGAGGGTCGAGTCGAGTACGAGCACGAGTACCGCGGTGCTGAGTACGAGTACGAGTACTGCGCTGCTGAGCACGAGCACGAGAGCTGGGCGCCGGCAGAATGGTGGGGCACCGTCGCGCGGACATTGACTTGAAATGTGGGAAATGGGGCTAAAGCCCCAGCTACGAGGGTGGGTAATGGGGCTAAAGCCCCAGCTACGACCGAGGCGACCCGCAACGGCAGCAAAATGCAGTGTCCCCGTTTCGCGTTCCGCCGGTATGCGTTCCGCCGGGCAACGAATCGGGGAACGGAAATTCGTCGAGCACCGGGCGGAGACAGCTCTAGCTGCAGCCGCATCCCCCTTTTGGCGGATTGGGGACCGGCACCGAGATACCCGTTGCCGTGCGGAACATGGCAACCCTGCCCGGGGCAAAGGCGAGGCCGCACGAAGAGCCCGCCCCGCATGAGCCTTCGCAAACAATGATCCCGCCTTTAAGCACCGCGGCGCATGGCGACTGGTCCGGAGGGCAAGGCTTTGCGCGAATCGCGCCATCGGTGTCGATGAAAGGGCCTTTGCCGCCAGGAGCGCTGATCTGCAGGAAACCACCCGACTCCAGCGATATCAGCGAGATGGTAATCCCGCCAGGATTGACTTTGCCTTTCCTGAATTTCGAGCCGCTCAGCAGTTTTTTGAACTGTTTCTCGTCAAGATAAACAAACAAGGGTCTCTTCTGCTGACCACGCAATTTTCTGAATTCGCTCAAGCTGTGAATTTCAGGCTTTCTCATGGGATGTTGTCTTTCTGCGGGTTGTTTTGTGGTTGCGTTGCGTGGATGACGGCATGCCGCTGCACTGGTTGCCGTTCCTTTCAAGGTTTGGGCAACTCGAAACCGGCCCGCCGGGGACGGTCAAGCCAGGTGTTGGCCTCGTCATCGCCGATAAATGATTCAACGACAGGGTCCCATTTCAGCGGGCGGCCCACGGCTCGTGTGATGTTGGCCAGGTGGCACACGCTGATGCTGCGGTGACCGATCTCCACATCGGCCACCGGCTGCTTTCGCGTGCGAACACATTCCAGCCAGTCCTCCATGTGCCAACGGGCCTGCCATAATGCCAAATCATCGCTCCACTTCCGCTCCTCGGCGTCCACGTCAAGCTGTTTGAGCAATTCGGCGGCGATCTCCGGCGGATTCGAAGTGAACTTGTTGCGATTCACTTCCAGCTTGCCATGCTCGCATACGAACACGGCACCCCCCATCGGCCCTCGCCCTTGCTCAAGCACAAACTTGACTTCGACGCCATTGGCGTATCTGGCCGAGACCTGGCCGTTCGATCCCGGTGTCAACGGCTTCCATTCGGTGGGTCCGGTGTCGTCCATCCCCAGGGCCCATTGGATCTGGTCAACACCATGGGCCCCCCAGTTGGTCATCTCGCCGCCAGCGAAATCACGCCAGCGCATCCAGCCCATCCAGTCATCGTGGTACGGACGATCGGCGGCCTGATTCAGCCACATGTTCCAGTCCATTCCAGCAGGGACCGGCATTCCCGGCAGGCCGCCTGCGGGGGACGCTTCGGCGCCGGGATAGTTCATGGCGCGGACTTCAAGCACACGCCCCAGGCCGCCATTGCGGATCAGTTCGCAAGCAACGCGGTTCATCGCCATCGATCGCTGCTGCGAACCGACTTGCAGCACCCGACCATGGCGCCGCACGGCATCGACCAGCGCCCGGCCCTCGCGAACGTACAGCGTCAGCGGCTTTTCGGCATACACGTCCTTGCCCGCCTGAAGCGCATGAATGCAGGGAACGACCCGCTGAAACTCGCCCGTGGCCACAATCACCGTATCGATGTCCTGGCGATCGAGCAGCCGCCGATAGTCCTGGACGATCGGCCAGTTCCCCTGCTTCTTGGCCTTGAACGCCTCGGCGCGGGCCAGGTTGCAATCGCTCAGCGCCACCAGTTGCGCGGACTCGGGAAGCTGTTCCAGAAGCAACGTGGCTCGACCGCCGACACCGATGGCAGCGACCGTCAATCGGCTATTGGCCCCAGGCCGGCCGTTGCCACCCAGCACATGCCGGGGGACGAAAAGAGGCGCAGCTCCCGCGGCCAGGCCGGCAGACGACTTCAGAAACTCACGACGACTTGTGGTACGTTGCTGGCTCATGGCAGGTCAAACCGGGGGACATGGCAGTTTCGATGGACTGAAGTGTAATACAACGCTTTGTCTCCGGAAGCTCCCTGTTGAAAATCCGTTCATCGGGTTCGAGTTTTGGAAGGATGAACGGGATGGAGGGGGTTGTTGGTTGGAGTCGTCGGGTCGGAAGGGGGAGGGCGGTTCGCGGCCATTGAATTGAAATGTGGTAGTTGGGGCTAAAGCCCCAGCTACGACAGGGCCATCCGGCGGCGGTAGCAAAATGCTGGGTTACCGATTCGCGCGAATGATGCAACGAATTGAAGCGGTTGCGGAGGATCGAGTCGAGTACGAGTACGAGTACCGCGGTGCTGAGTACGAGTACGAGACCGAGGTGACGGCGAAAGGGTGGGGCACCGTCGCGCGGCCAATGACTTGATATGTGGTTGTTGGGGCTAAAGCCCCAGCTATGACCGGGCCGTCCGGCGGCGGCAGCAAGATCGTGGGTTACCGATTCGTGCGGATGAGGAAGATTCAACGAACTGAAGTGGTTGCGGAGGATTGAGTCGAGTACGAGTACGAGTACCGCGGTGCTGAGTACGAGTACGAGACCGAGGTGACGGCGAAAGGGTGGGGCACCGTCGCGCGGCCATTGAATTGATGGGTGGGTAATGGGCTAAAGCCCCAGCTACGACCGAGCCGTCCGGCCACGGTCGCGCGCAGCTTTCAGGCGACGCTTTCGGGACGGTGAAGAGCCGGCGGACTTGCGACGCGATGATGGTCCAGCTTTCTTTGCCGTGCCCGGGTTGCAACAGGCGGCCCCCTTGTGAAAGTCCGGCTGGCAGAGCTCCGGACGACCCTGACAACAATCCTCCATCAGGAATTGCATCAGCTCGCTCATGACGTCGGGCTGCATCGAGTAAATCAAAGACCGCCCGTCGCGGTCCGCGGCAATCAATCCCGTCGCCGCCAGCTCCTTCAGATGAAACGAAAGCGTCGCTGCCGGAAGATCCAGGCGCTGTGCGATATCGCCGGCCGCAAGACCCTTGTTGCCGGCTCGCACCAGAAGGCGGAAGACGTTCAACCGGGACTCCTGCGCCAGCGCCGACAATGCCCTGACCGCTTGATTTGTTTTCATGTTTCCAATATTATCGAATTGTTGTGCGGCAGTAAAGCCTTTGAATTATCTGGTCGATCCGGACTTGTGCCGGAGGGGATGGAAAAATGAATTTTGCCGAGTTTTGCCAGGCGCTGAGCGGTTCCTCAGCGATGTCGCTGGAGATCACGATTCCGGGAGCCGGTGCCCTGGCACCCCATTTCCACATCACGGAAGTTGGAAAGGTAACGAAGGATTTCGTCGATTGCGGGGGCGTACGCCGCTCGGAAACTGCCTGCGTACTGCAAACGCTGGTTGCCCACGACACGGAACACCGGCTGAGCGCCCCCAAGCTGGCCGGCATCCTCTCCAAAACCAGCACGCTGGGACTTGGCGATGACCTTCCCGTCGACATCGAAATTCAGGGCAAGTCCATTGAAACGTGGCGCGTCGCATCGATCGAGGCCGAATCCGGGCGGATTGTGATTCACGTCGAGGCGAAACGAACAGCCTGCCTTGCACCGGACAAATGTGGCCTGGATGTGCTGCCGATCGCAGCCGGCGGGTGTTGTGATAGTCAATCCAAATGCTGCTGAACCGGGACATCCGCCAGTGTATGACAGGAGCGACTTGCGCAAATACCTGGCCGAATGCATCGGCGCATTTGTGCTGGTGTTCGCCGGCACCGGAGTCATCGTGGTCAATGACACTTATGGATCGGTTTCTCAAGTCGGCATTGCGTTGACGTTTGGACTTGTCGTGACCGCCATGGTCTGTTCCATCGGCGAGGTTTCGGGGGCCCACATCAATCCGGCCGTTACTATCGGATTCTGGCTGTCCGGCAGGTTTGCCGGGAAGTCTGTCATGCCCTACGTGTTGGCGCAGGTCCTTGGTGCCTGTCTGGCAAGTGGCGTTCTGCGAATGGTTTTTTGGGAACATGCGACTCTGGGTTCGACTTTGCCTGCCGGATCCTGGTGGCAGTCGTTCGTTTTTGAATTTCTGCTGACAGCGATCCTGATGTTTGTGATCTTGCGTGTTACCCAGGGGAGCAAGGAAGCAGGAATCATGGCTGGCGTTGCGATTGGGGCAACGGTGGGACTGGGAGCCATGTTCGCCGGCCCGGTTAGCGGCGCTTCGATGAATCCGGCCCGTTCGATTGCCCCAGCACTTGTTTCCGGGACGTTTCAGTTTCTGTGGATTTACATCGTCGCAACTGTGGCAGGGGCCGTCCTTGCTGTGGGTCTGGATTGGAGCGTGGGTCGCGTTGAACTGCCGCAGCCGGTCAAGGAGGATATTCCGTGAAGCGCGTACTGGTCCTTTGCACGGGCAATTCGTGCCGCAGCCAGATGGCTGAGGGGTTTTTTCGGCATTTGGGGCACGGGCAATGGGAAGCGCATTCCGCCGGCTCGGCGCCGTCCGGATACGTGCATCCCCTGGCGATTGCCGCGATGAAGGAATCCGGAATCGACATTTCCAGCGGTCGCAGCAAATCGGTCTCCGAGTTTGCCGGGCAGGAATTCGATCTCGTGGTCACGGTTTGCGACCATGCCAATGAGGCCTGTCCGTTCTTTCCCGCTGCGAAAGACCGGCAGCATTGGCCGTTTGACGATCCCGCCGAAGCCCGGGGGACGGATCCGGAAAAGCTCCCCTTGTTTCGCCGGGTTCGCGACGAGATACGAGCCACTGTCGAAGAGTATCTGGCCAGGGTCAAACGCTGACGATCAAACCAGATCCCTGCGGCGAATCTGAAGCAAGAACGCCAGCCCGAGCGCGACCAGGATCACGAGGCCTTCGATCGCCATGATCCAAAGCACTACGGGGGGCCACGACAGTTGTTCGCTTTTCATGAGTTCCGAAACGACGGGGTGCCCGGTGAGTTCGTTGAGGAACAGGTTGAGCAACACATTTCCCAAAACGACAACCACAATCGTCCAACCCACGGATTCGGTCACCACTGCCGTGACCAGTTGCAAACAGAAGCCTGCCAGCATGAACAGGAATATCGGGACCAGAAATGCCATGACCCCCGGCTTGGCGCCGGGCATGACCAACGTCAGCACGGTCAGGCCGGCGAGCATCCCCAGCCAGGGAATCAGGAAAACAGTGAGCACAACGGAGATCTTTGCGATCGAATAGTCGAGCAGGCTGACCGGCAAACTCATTATGAAGGTTCGGGTCATGTCGAGCGATTCGGCCAACAGCAACACGCCGATCAAGTGGATTCCGGCGGCTATCGTCACCGTAACCATCATGATGAATCCGATGAAGCCGGCCGTTTCCCCGGGGATGCATGTGATCGCCGCGCTCAACAAGCCGCCTGCCAGATAGCCAAACATGGCCCATCGACTGAGAAAAAGATCTTTCAGGAACAGGATCTGGATCGCCCCGGGGTTCATGTACGCTTCTCCTCCCGGCCGCGAATGACCGCAGCCACAAAGATTTCTTCCAGGGTCATGGACTCGGAGGATTCCAAAGTCGCCCCGGACGCCTGCAACTGGTTTTCAACTTCCGGGCGGTAACGGTCCAGCGTCATCACGCGCAGGTTGCCGAAGGCCGTTTCGGACTGCAATCCCTCGATCTCCGGCGCTTGCCAGTCCCGGGGCGCCTGCAACCTGAATCGCCGCCAGCCGTCGAGGAACTCATCGCGGCTGTTGCTGGCAACAACCCGGCCGCGATCGATGAAGGTAATCGTGTCGCTGATTTGCTCGACATCCTGTGTATTGTGCGATGAATACAGGATCGTTCGCGTGTCGTCGCTTACGATCTGCATCAGTTCGGAATGGACTTCCTGCCTGGCCACGGGATCGAGTCCGTTGGTCGGTTCGTCGAGGATCAGCAATTTGGGACGCCGCGCCAAAATGAGCAGCAGCAGGCACTTGACGCGCTGGCCGTGCGAAAGTCCCTTCACCTTTTGATGGGGGATCAGTCCGAAACGATCGAGCAGTTGCCGGGCGTAGTCTTCGTCCCAGCCAGGAAACAGCGAACGGACAAACTGCATGTGGAAAGCGATTGTCTCCGACTTGTAAAGCCGCATGTCCTCGGAGAAGTAGCCGATTTCCCGTTTCGCATTCGCATCGCGCGATGAAACCGGCTGGCCAAGAACCGTTACTGATCCCGCGTCGGGATTCACCAGTCCCATCATGATCCGCATGATCGTGGATTTGCCGGCTCCGTTGGGGCCAATCAGCCCGTTGACGGTTCCCGGTTCGATTTCCAGATCGATGTTTTCGAGCCGGAAGTGTTTGTAGGACTTCGTGACTCCTCGCAGCGAGGCTGCGGAGGTCGTCGGTCGGGGCCGCTCGAGCGCGATGCTCATTTTCTTTTCCCTTGTGATTTTTCGTACGCCTCGGCCATTCGCCGCTGCATTTCGGCTTTGGAAAGTCCCAGCAGGGAGCCCAGCGAGGCGGCCTCGTTCAAGTACGTTTCCAGTTCCCGGCGGGCCATGGTTGATGACAGGCCGGGATTGTCGGAGACCACGGACCCTTTACCCTGTCGCGTCGTAATCGTCCCGTCCCGTTCCAGTTCAAGGTAAGCCCGTTTGATGGTGATCACACTGACCGACAGGTCGGCTGCAAGCTGCCGGATGGAGGGGAGTTCTGTCCCGGGGGGAAGATCTCCCACGGCCACGCGCCGCTGGATTTGCTCGATGACCTGCAAATACAGGGCCCGAGGGTCACTCTGCGAGAGCGTGATCCAGCTGTGCTTGTTCATATACACAGTGTATACACAGGGGGATTCGCCGTTCAAGGGCTAATCCTGGGGAAAAAAAGGGGAGGGGGGAAAGAAAAAAACGCCGGGAACGAATCGCGCCGTTTTTTTGCCTGTTTTCTCCCGCGGATGGAAGAACAACTTGACGAGGGTCAAGCTACAACCATCGCTGCCTGCTACTTTGACACCCGATGTTTCTCAAACCAGGCGCGCAAGTACAATTGTTGGGCCAGTCGTCGCGACGGACGGCGCCAGCCGTGATACTCTTCCGGCATGCGCACCAACAAGGTTTCCTTTTTCAATATCTTCAAGGCGCGATAATACTCTTCGCTCTGCGTCATCGGCGTTCGCAAGTCCGCTTCGCCCGTCATCACCATGGTCGGCGTCGTGACCCGATCGACAAAATTCAAGGGTGATCGCTGTGCATATTCCAGCGGATCCTCCCAGGGGTACCGGCGGAACTGGTCATACCAGCTTACCCCGTCCGTGTTCCCCACAAACGAATGCCAGTTGATTACGGGGCGCATGGAAACCGCGGCGCGAAAGCGATCTGTGTGCCCTACAATCCAGGCAGTCAGAACGCCTCCGCCGCTGCCACCGCAGACAAACAAGTTGTTCGCATCGACCCACCCTTTCGCGATTGCCGTGTCGACACCTGCCATCAAGTCGTCATAGTCGCGGCCGGGATAGCTGTACTGAATGCCGTTGACAAACTCTTGTCCGTATCCGGTGCTGCCCCGCGGATTGGTATACAGGACAGCAAAGCCATGAGCAGCAAAGTTCTGAAACCCCCAGTCAAAATTGACCGAGTACATGGACCATGGACCTCCATGAATCCACAAGACCAAAGGGTACTTTTTGTCCGGTTCAAATCCGGCCGGTTTGATCAGCCAACCCTGGACGTCCTGACCGTCGCCGGACTTGTACCACAGCTCTTCAACTTCGCCGAGTTCCAGGTCTCCCAGAACATCCTGATTGACATCCACCAGACTGACCATTTCCTGAGGTGCCTGCAAACGATAAACCACCAGCTCACCGGGTTGATGGAAACTGGCGCGGATGGCCGCCACGGTACCGTTGTCGGCGATATCACTACCCGTCAACATGTGCACGCCTGATGTGATCTCTTTGACCTGGCCTGCCAGATCCACATAATGCAGGTTCGTACTGCCGTGTTTGCCCAACTGGAAGAAGATTCCCGAGCTATCGCCCGACCATTGCACATTGCCGGGACTGCTGGCCAGGCCGGAAGTCAGCCGTTTCTTCTCGCTGCCATCCGCCTTCATCAGGTAAAGATCCGACAAGTGAGAAGTAAACTTTTGCTGGTCGTATCCGGAGTACACGATCCACTGGCCATCGGGTGACACGACCGGCGATTGATCCGGTCCAGCGCGATCCGTAAGCGCGGTAATCGTCTTGCTGGCGAGATCAATGGCATAGACTTCCGAATCTCCCCGCAGGTATTCGGCATCGGGCTTGCGAATTCCGGAGATGAACAGCGTTTGACCGTCATGAGACCAGGCCGGACTGCCGTGATTGTATTCGCCATCAGTGAGTTGTCGCGGCGAACCGCCCAACCGGGCGTCGATCGTAAACACCTGATTAAATCCAGTCGGCTGGTAACCGCTGCCGTCACGTTGCCAGCTCATGCGATCGACGACGGTTGCGCCCTCAGCCCATTTGGCACCTTCCGGTTTGCCGGGAAGCACAATTGGCAAAGGGTCGATTTTGGCGGGGACAAACTGCACGTAGGCCAATTGCGTACCGTCGGGCGACCATACCAGATCGTCGGGAGCGCGGTCCAGGTGAGTCAGTTGTGCCACTTCCCGCGTATCCAGCCACATCACATGGATCTGAGCAGTGCCGTCCCGGTCGGAAATAAATGCGATCCGCTCACCATCAGGCGACCATACCGGGTCCGAATCGCGCCAATTGCCTGAGGTCAGTTCGCGAACCCTTTCGCCGCGAACGTCCGTCAACCAAAGATTGCTGCGACTCTGGTCGTTGATGGCATCAACCCACGTGCGACTGAAAATAATCTTTTCACCATCGGCTGAAATTATGGGGCTCCCCACCGATTCCATTTTCATCAATGTGTCGTCGGTCAACCGCTTGACCTGCGTGCCCGCCGAAGTCGACGAAGGTGCGGTTTCCGGTACTTCCTGAGCCATCAGGCTTTGGCCGGACGACGCAATCACCACACCCAACACGGCAAATGAGACTCGAAATAAACGCATCCGGGATATCCTCTGCTTACAACTGACCACAGCCGGACTGAGTCATCATTTTGGACAACTTCATCCCGTCCTGAATCATTCTGTGTGGATCTGTTTGAATTGACAAAACGTAAACGTCGCGCGGCCCCATTGTAATTGGGCCATGACCGGGAATGAATCTGAAAAGGGAGCAGGGGCCAGGTGAATACCTGAACCAAAAACGCCCTAATTAACGCTCTATTCTCCTGATTCTCAGCACAGCCTGCACGGGATAGTGGTCCGAGGGATAGCGAGGCCCGTCGTGCAGGTGATTGATCACGGAATCGATGGTGGCAAATGCATCAGAATGCAGGATCCAGTCGATGCGACTTCCTTCACGATTTCCATTCCAGCGACTGGAGGTCGACTCGTTGTTTTGACGCACCGGGTTGGCCTGACGATACGAATCGATCAGTACGGGTAAATCCCGGCTGGACTGCCCCGTCAATTCTCGATAGGGCGCGTCGTCTTCGGTTGCGTTGAAGTCGCCCGAGATGATTACCGGGAGACCCTTTTTTTTCAGAAATTCGCCTGCACGTTCCCGGATCAAACGCGCCGATTGTACACGGGCCTCTTGGCCAACGTGATCGAAATGAGTATTCAGGAAAACGAACTGCCTGTGATCGTTTTTCAGGTCTTCGAGCTGGACCCAGGAGACCATTCGCGGAAGGGAACTGTCCCAGCTCTTGCTGCCGGCGATTTCCGGAGTGGTGCTGAGCCAAAAATGTCCCGATTCGATTAGCTGAAACCGGTCCTTTCGAAACCAGATCGGTACGTACTCGCCAGTGGTTTTGCCGTCCTCGCGGCCGACACCATGAAAGGTGTAGCCCGGCAAATGGTCCTTCAGGAACTCGGCCTGAAATTCCAGCACTTCCTGGGCACCGAGCAGGTCCGGGTCAAACAGCCTGATGGTTTCGACGACGAGGTCTGCACGCCGGTCCCAGTGATTGTCGCCGTCGTTTGCGGTCCCGAACCGGATGTTGAAGCTCATTACCTTGACGGGGACTTCCATCCCGGTCGAATGCCCATGGGCGTCGAACCCGCACAGCAGAAAACAGAAAACCATCAGCGATTTCAGTTTACTTTGCATGATGAACCCGCATGTTACGGTTTACGGTCAAAGCGCCGCACCCTTCGGCAAATCATTCGCGTATTGTTGCCAACCAGGAGAAGCCGGCAACCGTTGAAGAAGTTCTTGATCGCAAAAGGCTACAAGCAGGGTCAAGGCAATGGTGCCATGATTGTAGTTCATCCGGCAGTGCAAGAATCCCCGCATCGACAAACAGTATCTGACAGCCGATCCGGGCGTTTTGAATGCGCTGGAACAGCGAACTCATTCGTGTCCGCCAACCAATGGAACTTCAAGACTGTCGCGGCATTTTCGTATTTCAACGGGCTGCCAGTCGGCACGGGCAAGGATTATTGCCTGTCCGTTTCCACTTTCAATGCCGGGATCGTTCATCGTCCCCTTTTGCTCCGCAAAAAGGCCGCTCGTCGTAACGTGTCCACAACAAGGTCTTTCGCGGAGCGAAAGAGGACATTTTCAGTTGAATCGGAGATTCGGTCACTCCTGTTTGAGATGGTCAATCAGGAACTCGTGGCTGTTTTTGAACCGGGAATCGCTGTTGCCGGGATACACGAGCTCGCATTTTGTCCCGGCGGCCTGGCAGACCTTTTGCAACTGGACCCCGTACATGGCGGAATGGGTCGGATCGGGTTCCTTTCCTCCCAGAACGGGCTCGGATTTCTGTTGCGGGTACTCAAGGAAAACAGGAGGGTCGTCGCCGGAAACCAGCTCGATTGGGGAGTACTCGCGAATCCATGGAAGGACCCTTTCCCGATTCTCCATGAGCAAGGCAAACTCCTCCTCGCGCGACCTGCCGGCTGACGCAAAGCCAAATGCATGTCCGCCATAGATGCTGTTGCCGATCCATTCCCTGAGTTGCACGGGATCGAGCGACGTCTGCGCTCCCGACACCGCAGCGCACGAGAGCCGCGTCGACTGCCTGGCAACCGGGTCACTGCTGTCGGGAACTGCGAGGTCGTCGTGAAACGCCAGCCACAGCGAAGTACACGCTCCCGCCGAACCGCCGGTCGCTCCAATTCTCGCTGGATCGATATTCCACTCACTGGCATGGGCACGAATCGTCTGCAACGCCCTGGCCGCATCCATCAATGGCGCCTTGACCGGCGGCTCCACGCCTTGCTCCATCGCCTGGTCGATGAAGCGGTAATTGATCGCCGCCACCGAAATCCCTTCCTGCAAATACTTCTGGATCGGATTGTTGCCGTAGCCGGACTTGTCTCCACCCCTCCAGCCCCCGCCGTGAATCAGGAGTACAACCGGGGTCGGCGTTTCGGAATCGGCTTTCCAAAAATCAAAACGCTGCCGTTCTGAATCGTTTCCGTAGACGAAGTCCGCTATCGTCGGTTCCGGACGCTCGGGAGGTTGTTTTTTGTTGGCGGTCTGCTGGCTCAATGCCTGGCGACCGTCCAGCACACTCCAAAACACGATCGCCATTCCAAGGCAAACCATCGTTCGCAATTGATTGCAGTTGACTCGTCTCATTTCGTCTGTCCTTTCGCCGGACTATTCTCCCCGGGGCTGACAATGCTGCAGCAATTTGTGAACAGGTTCGCTGCGTGCAAGGCTTCCCCCATTCTCGCCAGTCAGCGAGACCGGTGGAAGCGGACCGTCGCAAACAGTCCGCTGGAATTGGGAGGCATTTTTGAAGAACAGCGAGTCTCGCGCCGCTGCTCGTTCATGACATGGGCAGAGTCATTCCCTAGAATATCGGGATCTGCTTTGGAAGGAAGATTCGGCCAGGTGAAGCATCTGCCATGACGCGAGTATCGATGAACTTCATCGCAATGGGCTGTTTCCTGACGTCACTGATGGCGACAGGTTGCACGACGCCATCGGAGCCGGGGGCGTCTTCATCGACTGATAAAACCGATCGGGCAACGGAGACTGTCGTTGTTGCCGCCGCGGCAAACCTGAAATTCGCGTTTGAGGAGATCGAATCGGCATTTGAGCAGCAGCATCCCGAAGTGGATCTGCTGGTTACCTGCGGATCGTCGGGGAATTTTTTCGCACAAATCTCCCAGAACGCACCCTTTGACATATTCTTTTCAGCAGACACGAAGTACCCGAAACAACTGATTGAAAACGGATTTGCTGCGAAGGAAGCTTTTTTCTCTTATGCGTCGGGGCAAATCGTGGTCTGGGTGCCCAATGAGTCACGCCTTGATTTGGAGGCCCTTGGCATACGAGTCGTCCTCGATGCCTCAGTCAGAAAGATCGCCATTGCCAACCCGCGACTGGCTCCCTACGGTGCAGCTGCCGAAGAGGCGCTGAAGAAACTGGAAGTGTTTGATGAAGCCGTCGACAAGCTCGTTTTTGGTGAAAGTATCACGCAGACAGCCCACTTCGTGGAAAGCGGGGCAGCCGATCTGGGAATTCTGGCCTTGTCATTGGCGCTCGCTCCCGGGATGAAGGAGAAAGGGCGGTACTGGATCATTCCTGCCGACGCCTATTCTCCGATCGACCAGGCGGCCGTTATCCTGAACAACAGCAAGAACCCTCGGGCCGCCAGCCTGCTGCGGAAGTTTGTGGTGGGCCCGAACGGACAAGCGATCCTCGCCAGATTCGGTTATGCGCCCCCGAAAGAGTAGTCATGGACCCGACCGCGATATGGCTGACACTCCGATTGGCGACGTGCACTACGGCGATACTCTTTGTCGTCGGCGTGCCGTTGGCCTGGTGGCTGGCCACAACTCGCCTGCGAGGCCGCATCCTCATTGAATCCGCGGTGGCCCTCCCTCTGGTGCTGCCCCCCACTGTCCTGGGATTCTATATCTTGCTGGCGACGGGTCCGAAAAGTCTGGTTGGGCGGTTTTATGAGCAGGCGACCGGATCGCTGCTCCCTTTCACTTTCACCGGCATTCTGCTGGGGTCGGTGCTGTACAACCTCCCTTTCGCGGTAAGGCCCTTCACGGCAGCATTTGAGCGCCTCGACCGCAAACTCATCGAGGCTTCGTGGTGCCTGGGAGAAACCAGGTGGAGAACCTTCTGGCGAATCGCGATTCCTCTCAGCTGGCCAGGAATTCTGGCCGGCATGGTGCTGACATTTGCCCACAGTGTTGGCGAATTCGGTGTCGTGTTGATGATTGGCGGGAACATTCCGGGCATCACTCGCACGCTCTCCATCGCCATCTACGATGACGTCCAGGCACTCGACTATGCCTCGGCCAGCCAGTCCGCCATTGTTCTTGTCGCGTTCTCCCTGATCGTCCTGATCCTGGTGCAGCTCTTGTCCAGGCGAGGTTTGCCCACATGACCGGAGAACTTGTCGCCGAATTCGAAAAGCGGTTTCCTGGCGGGGCCATCGTGAATGCCCGGCTCCGATCCCCTGCCAGCGGATTTTCGACAACCGTGTTGTTCGGACCGTCGGGTTGTGGCAAGACGACGATCTTGCGATCCCTGGCGGGACTGGAGCGTCCCGAGTCGGGAATGATCACCTTTGACAAGGAGATCTGGCTGAATTCGGGGGAGTCGATCTCCCTGTCGCCGCAACAGCGAGGCGTCGGTTTCTGCTTTCAGGAGTATGCCCTGTTTCCCCATCTGACGGTCAGCCAGAACATCGGTTACGGCGTGCGGCAATCAAGGCGGGAGCGCGAGCGGATTGTTTCCGGGATGCTGGAGCGGTTTCAGCTGACAGAACTTGGAAGCCGCTATCCCCACCAGATTTCCGGTGGTCAGCAGCAGCGAGTCGCTCTGGCACGGGTACTGGTGCGAAAGCCCCGGCTGTTGCTTCTGGATGAACCGTTGTCCGCTCTCGACACAACTCTTCGCGATGAACTCCGCATCCGGATTCGGCAACTGCTGGGCGAATTCGGGATACCTGTTGTGCTGGTCACGCACGACCGCATGGAGGCCATCTCCCTGGCGGATCAGGTCGTGGTCATGGATGGCGGGCGAATTGAGCAAAGCGGTTCGGTTGAACAAGTCTTCTCCCGGCCGCAAAATTCAAACGTCGCGAAAATCGTCGGCATTGAGACCGTTGTCGCGGCTGATGTGATCGGGGTCTCCGATGGTCTTGCAACAGTCGATGCACAGGGAGTGCGCCTGCTGGCCGTCGCTCCCGCCGATTTGCAGCAGAAGGTTCACGTATGCATCAAAGGCGAGAATGTGATCTTGCAAAAGGGCGAGCCGGGAACGCAAAGCAGCCGGAATCTCTTTCCCGGAACAGTCCGCTGGATATTGCCGGAAGGACCGCTTCTGAGAGTTGGCATCGACTGCGGATTCGAATTGACCGCCCTTGTGACCCGGTCGGCAAGCGAAGAACTGAAACTCGGAATCGGGGAACGAACCATGGTTTCGATCAAGGCATCGTCCATACACCTGATTCCATGCCGGTAGGGGGAACATTCGGTGGGTGGTACCTATTGTTAATTGTTACCCGGAACCCGCTCGACATTCGCCGGAAAAACCTGTGGGCATTTTTTTAACCACGGAATACACGGAACACACGGAAATCGACAAAACGAATCATTGAGCGTCCCCTGCCGTGCATTCTGCCGTGAATTTCGAAACCCGTTCCATTCACACCCCCGTGCCGAACAGCAATGGGACAGAGCACTTGCGGTACTCCTATCGGGAATGACCCTTGGCAGACGATATCGATGCCTTGGAGTTCTTTTTTCCCTGCGCCACCGGCTGGCCTTGTGCCAGTCGGGCAATGACTGACAAGCTACAAGGGCCAGACCCCTGACGTCCCGGTCGCCGGGGGACACAGCCACTTCTGTTCGGCTCGAGGACTGCCTTGGTGTCATGAAATGCTGTGTCCCCGGTTGTTTTGATTTTCGCCCCGAAGGGGCACCGACAGATCAGCCCGGGGCAGAGCGCAGCGCCGCCCCGGGTACCGGGGTCACATGATCGAAAGCCCTGAAAGGGCGAAACTAAGCCGTCCCAAGCGCCTTCCCAAGCGCCCGGGGGACACAGCATTTGGCGGTCCCCGTTCGCCAGCAGCGCCACAACCAGCTGTCACGCTTCTTCCCGGCGGGGAGAAGGGCTGGGGATGAGGGGTTTTCCGGGGGTTTCCAAAGTTGCCAGCAATGTGCTGTGTCCCCGGGCGGTTCCGGGCGGTTTTCCGCCTTCGCCAGAAGATGGATCCCCACACGATGGGAGTCGAACCCGCTCGGCATTCGCCGGCAAAACCTGCGGGCATTTCTTTAACCACGGATTACACGGAACACACGAAAATCGACAAAGCGAATCATTGAGCGTCCCCTGCCGTACATTTCCGCGCAGGTGCCTGACCGGAGGTTGCGGTCAAGATTTCGGGGAAGAATCCCGTTCCTTTCGCAAGCGAATGCGGGCGGTGCCGTAGAAGTGGCCGACGAGGAATTCGACGACACCGATCAGGAAATAGGCAACTCCGGCAAGTCCCGCTGCACCGCCAGGAATTACCAGTGCGAGGATGATGGAAAGCAGACCGACTCCGGCAATTCCCAGGCATCGCGCAATCTCCGCACGCGTCATCAGCCGTTCCAGCGCGTCCAGATTGAGGCAATCGCGCAAAGCGTAAGCGCGCAGATTCATCAGGGCAAGGATCAGGAACACGGCCATGAATCCTGCGCCGTAGATCACAAACAGGTCGCCGACCTGGTCCCCCTGGATCTTTCCGGTATTGCCCGGCTGGATTCCGGTTAGCATTCCCATGAAGATCGTGAAGACAAACTTCAGCGGATACACATAGACCATGACCACGAACAGCAGCAGGCTGTTCAGGGCAATCGTTACCCGGTCCTCGATCCCGTAACGGCGAAAATACTTGTAATGGGCAACCCACAGCCAGATCAGGATCGTGAAGCAGACGGCAAACGCGGGAATTCCCTTGAGGACATCGAGCAATTGCGTGAAGTCGCGAGGGACTTCCATGCTCACGACCAGCAAGGTCGTGGCAAAGGCGAATGCCGCGTCGCTGAATCCCTCCATCCGCGAAACCTGGGTTCCACGAAGCCGGAAATCGCCGAATGTCAGGAACTGCTGATCGACAAGTGACTGGCGCATGGGCAACCCTGGTAAGGAAATGACGCCAGTGTATCCGGGAGTGGCGTTTCATTGAATCGCCATTGTTGCAACCGCTCCCGGAAGGTCGTGGCATCGGGAGGGAGATCCGGTGGCGGCGGAACAGAACATTCGGAACATTCGGTGGGCATTCGGAACATTCGGTGGGGAAACATTC
>WPCK01190083.1_pt1 | contig 19878 bp, 28 predicted proteins | sample 5399851 | NCBI WGS metagenome assembly WPCK01 (sample SAMN12869471, study PRJNA574797) | sludge metagenome | isolation source: wastewater treatment of pH11 | place: China:Beijing | collected 2019-05-20 | reverse complement strand
GGGAAGAAGGCCGCTGCTATCAGGGTGATACAGTACGGTTTGAGCTGGGACAACAGGTACAGGTAAAAATCAGCGACATTAATCAGGAAACGCAAAGTATTAGTCTGACATTAGTCTCGCCTGATCCACTCTAAGCAAAGTTACTTCTGCGTTAAGGTTCAGTAAAGATTCAGTTTCGCCGGTGCATTATGGCCGGCGATAGCTGCGTTGCAGTCCAAGGTACTTCTGGATTTTAAGTTCCCAAAACGCAGGCAAGGAGCTGAGTGTTGTTATTACGTATTTTAAATAGACTGGCATCCTGGCAACAGCAGGACACCGGTGCTGTTAATCTGGCAGGTATTGCCTGGCAGCCGCAACCACAAATGGCCGCCACTGTCGATCAGATCCTCGATACCCCGACATTGGACAATAATCAATTACAATGGGACAGACCTGAGGTACCAACCGCAGCAGGCTTATTATCAGCCAAAGCGGCTCATGTTATCGCCATTAAACCGCGCGGCGAGCATTTTGCGGCACAAGACCCCCATGCCAGACAAATTTATGCCTTATCCCGCCGCGGCGTAACCCTACCACATGGCCGGCGTAAGGGGTTCTGGGGTAAATTTTTACGCGGCCGCATGCGTGAAGTATCGCTGACACCACAGCAACTGACTGGTCGCTCGCTCTTACTGGGTGCCTATTACGACGACTGCAATAACTACTATCATTTCTGGGCTGACGTGATGGCCGACCTCTGGTTTGCTCAACGTGCCGGCGTCGAGCTAGCGCAGCTTGATCACATCCTGCTGCCCTATAGTGGTTGTCGCTGGCAACAGCAAATACTGGAGCTATGTGGGATCGATTTAAACAAGGTCGTCCCCTTGTCGGCATACAGCCACCTGCGTTGTGCTGAATTGATCCTGCCGCTGCGCGCCAAAGGCAGTTACCGCACGCCGGTATGGCTTAATCATGCGTTACGTGAGCTAAGCCATTTTAATCCGGCAAAATCGGCACGACGTCGCTTATATATTGCCCGACTGGACGCCTCGAAACGTCAGTTAAGCAATGAAGCTGAGATCATCAGCCTGCTACAGCAGCATCATTTTGAGATTATCAGTTGCTCAGCATTCAATGTCGCAGAGCAACAGCAGCTGTTCAGCGAGGCCGCGGTGGTAATAGCACCACATGGCGCAGCCCTGACTAACCTGCTTTGGTGTGCTCCGGGTACCCGGATCCTGGAGTTTGTACCTGAAGGTCATCATAACCCGGGATTTCGGGATCTGGCGACCCTGGGTAAGCTGGACTATGCCGTCCTGCAAAGTTACCGGGCAGATCAGGAGAGTACGGCACTCCAACTGGAGCTGGCACCGTTACAACAATACCTGGCCGAATTGTAATCATCTGGTTAATTTAAGCGAAATATCTGGTGGTTTTTCATCGAAATGTCACCTTATTGGCTTAAGCTTGCTTTACACGCTAATCAGCATTGCAATCTCTTATGTTCGGATCATCAATTTTTATCTTTACCCTGGCGGCGGCCGAGTTAGGCCCCCGCCCCGGCTATTTAACCGACTTACTGCCTGAAGGTGACCTTAAACAGCAGCTTAGCGCCTGTTTACAGCAACCGGCGAAACGCCACCCGTTTTCAATTGGTCACCGCGGTGCACCCTTGCAGTTTCCTGAGCACAGCAAAGCCTCGTACCTGGCGGCGATCCGCATGGGCGCCGGCATTGTGGAATGTGATGTCACCTTTACTGCGGATAAACAGTTGGTTTGCCGGCATGCGCAGTGTGACCTGCACCAGACGACGGATATCCTGCTGCGCCCAGAGCTGGCCGCTAAATGCAGCACACCTTTTACCCCGGCAAGCGACGGCCAAACCGCCAGTGCCAAATGTTGCACCTCTGATATCAGCCTCGCTGAATACAAAAGCCTTTGTGCAAAAATGGATGGTGTTAATCTTCAGGCTGATAACGTAACCGATTACCTGAACGGCAGCCCGGACTGGCGTACTACCCTGTATCAGCAATGCAGCGCGCCACTGACCCATCAGGAAAGTATCGCGCTGTTTCAGCAACACGGCGTAATGATGACGCCAGAGCTAAAAGCACCGGAAGTCGCTATGCCATATCAAGGCGACTACAGTCAGCAAGACTATGCTCAGCAACTGATTAACGAATATAAAGCAGCCGGCGTGAAACCTTCCGAAGTATGGCCGCAATCCTTTCAACTGGCGGATATCCGTTACTGGCTTAAACATGAACCGGAGTTTGCCAAACAAGCCGTGTTTCTGGATGATCGCGTTGACGCTGAGCACTATGATCCCGCGCATCCGGAACAACTCAGCCCAAGCTTTAGCGAGTTAAAAGCCGAAGGCCTGAATATCATAGCGCCACCGCTGTGGGTGCTGGTAAGTGTCGAAAATGGCAAACTGGTCCCCTCAGCCTATGCCAAAGCAGCACGCGCCGCCGGCTTGCAGCTTATCACCTGGTCATTGGAGCGTTCAGGCCCACTGGCTGCCGGTGGTGGCTGGTACTATCAGTCCATCAGCAGCATTACCAGTGACGATAGCATGACGTTGCAACTGCTCGACGTGCTGGCACGACAGGTCGGGGTGATTGGCGTGTTTTCAGATTGGCCTGCCACCACCACCTTTTATGCTAACTGCATGTTATAACATTGCACTTTTAGTAAATATTTCATCAAACTGAAATTCAGTTTAAACCTTTCTGTAACATTCCAGCGGCACACTTAGCCTCCGTCATACTGGGCTGACCAGTATGACGGAACCTATAACCATAAAGCGCTTCTGGAGAATACCGTGCGACATTTTAACGTCAATTTGCTCACCCTGGCGGTGATCAGCGCCCTCAGCTTTCAAGCCCTGGCCGACCAAACCACGACACAAGCAGCATCACAGGATGCCGGACTGGCCGATGAAAAAGCCGTAGAAGTGATTTCTGTATTGGGTAAGCGCGTTAGCTATGCCAATAACACTACGGATGAAAATATGAAGCTGTTACAGGCGCCAATTGGCAACGTAATGGATCTGATTAATAATTTACCCGGCATTAACGTTGGTCAGGGTGATGCCTTTGGTAGTGATGATTACACCACTACCATCAGCATGCGAGGCTTTGTTATTGATCGCGCCGACCAGCAACTGGGCATTACTATAGACGGTATCCCGAATGGCGGCTCGGCCTACGCAGGTGGTAGCAAAGCCAACCGCTATCTGGATGTTGAGAACACCCGTCTGGTTGAAGTTGGTCAGGGCAGCGCCGATATCGCGTCCGCCTCACTGGATGCTCTGGGCGGTACCCTAAACTTTGTCTCTGATAATCCACAAACCGAAGCCGGTGCCCGCTTTGCTTATACCAGCGGCAGCCATAATGCCCGTCGCTACTTTGCCCGCTATGATACAGGCCAGATCGGCAATACCACAGCCTATTTCAGCGTGTCAGACAGCTTTAATAATCGCTGGATGGGTACCGGCAGTAATGGCCACGCAGATCGCCTGCACCTAGAACTAAAAACCGTCACAGAACTGGATAAAGCGCGCATCACGACCCGTTTATCCTATGACGATGCGCATGAAGACAACTATCAGCCGGTTTCTCTGGCGCACTTTAAACGCACGCCTCGCTGGGATGGCTTAACCACCGTTTGGACCGGTGATCCGGAAATCGATCAAAACTTTGCTGAAGCCTGGTCTACACTGCGTGAAAATACGCTGTTTTATCTGAAAACCGAGTGGTATCTGTCGGATAATCTGGAGCTGGATATTACCCCTTACCTGCACCTGCAAAATGGTCGCGGTGACTGGTTACCACCGTTTCAGGTGTATGCCACTGACGCCAACGGCAACCGCCTGAATAAAGGCGCTGGTGTCCGTCGTCAAAACTATACCCATGTTACCGCCGCCGGCATTCCGATCCTGGATGGTAATAATAACCAGCCGGGTGCCAAGCGCGTTTCATCATACCGGCACACCCACTATGATAAAACCCGCTACGGTACTACTGCCAACCTGACCTGGGATCTGGATAACCACCGTTTGCGCAGTGGTGTCTGGCTGGAATCACAGCAACGTAACCAAACCCGCGACTGGCATGATGTGATCGATCCACGGGTTTCCTACGAGTTTAATGCTCAGCCATACTGGGTACATTTTGACGACGACTATAAACACAACGTCGCCAAATTCTATCTGCAGGATCAAATCACTCTGGGTGATCTGCAGCTAACCCTTGGTGTGCAAAAATACCTGGTCGATATCAGCCGTACCGACAATCTAAATGGTAAGGGCAAGGACAAAATTGACAGTAACTCATCCGTGTTACCCAGTGCCGGTGTGGTTTATGCCCTGAACAACAATCTGGAGCTATTTGCCGGCTATTCGAAGAACTTTAAAGCCATTGCCGACAGTATCCTCGAAGGCAAGGCGGCAGCCGAGCTGCAAAACCTGAAGCCGGAAACGGCGACCAATATGGATCTGGGCATCCGCTATTTCGGTCAGCAGTTTAGCTTCTCCACCGCTATCTATAATGTCAAATTTAACGACCGGGTGGTATTACTGCGTTATGCCACCGCAGCCGATGGTACGCCAAACTATCTGGCCGCCGGTGATGGTAACTTTGACAACGTCGGGGGTGTTAATGCCCGTGGTATGGAAAGCAGCCTCGATTGGCGTCTTAGCCAAAACCTGAGCCTGACCAGTTCTTTAACGCTTAACCGTGCCGAATACTCGCAAGATGTACTGGCCAGTAAAACTACGCCGACCGGTGCTCCGGTACTGGTAAGGGATTACCGTAAAGGCGATAAACTGGCAGGTATTCCGGAGAAAATGTTGTCATTAGCGCTGAACTATCACGATGGTAACTACCGTGCGGGTGTAAGTGCTAAGTATGTTGATAGCTATTTTGGTGCCGCAAAACACACCTTTGCCAGCGACGGCAGCGAAGTGTGGAACCGCGACAAACTGCCTACCCACACCCTGCTAAATGCCTATCTGGGCTACGAAAAAGCCCTGGATAACAGCAGTTTCTTTAGCGGCGTAGATTTAGCTTTTGTGATCAATAACCTGACCGACAAAGACTACATCACCGGTGGCAGCGAAGGCGCTTACCTGATTGGCGCCGGCCGCACTGCCAGCTTTACTGTAAGTTTAAACTTCTAGTAAAACCCACCTCTTATGGAGGTGGGTTAAGATTAGCTACCAGATAACGGCCTGCTCTGCAGGCCGTTTTTTATTTCCGCTTCGCAGGTCAAATAGCACGAACATACACTACCAATAACGCTATGTATCGTTAACTTAGCCGAAAATTTTTGCCATTCGCAAAAGATAGAAAGTCACTAAGTGACCGATGCTTTGCCGTCGCCGCGACGGGAGCAACTCTTTGATTATCGTGTCTTGCCCATCAGAGAGTTCTGAGCGCCAAAGCATGAACGCCAAAACCTTTAGTTGATATTGGCGTTCCTGATAACAAAAAGTGGCCCTGACATAAGGGGTAAACCACAGCTGTCGCTCTACTACCAGCTGCCCGTTGATAAAAAGCTGTAACAGCCCTTTAAGCCGGTCGAAACTAACCAGAACTTCGTTCTGTTCAACATAATGCAATTGCTTATGGTAACGCTTAAACATCGTGTACCGCCGTTATTAGTCTACTTAGCAGCCAAGTAGCCCTGCTGCTGATAATACGCCAGGCCGGTCGCTGTTAAGGTGGCCAGTTCTGCTAATAACTCAGGCTCGACGGTTTTAAAATTAAAACAGGATTTGCCCTGCATCCGCGCCCGCAATGCCGCTGAAATACCATCTAACAGTTCGGGCGCCAGATAAATCGGCATCAAATGGTAGCTGACATAGTTTTTCTTTAGTTGCACCGCACCGAAAAACAGTGGCTTTTTGTTCTGTTGCAAAAAGGCAGTATCCAGATATAACTGCTCTGGCTCATCATGCGTTACTACCAGAACAGCAGCATGCTGCGCCAGCAGTGGCCGTAACGCCTGATACACCTGTTCTAAATTTGCCATAGCGCCTTCTTCTATTCGAGGAAAAATACCAGCAACACAATAACAGCATTGTTAATCATATGAATAGCACTCGTTATCCCGAACGCTCGCCAAGATGAGAGTGGTCTCCAGATCAGATAAGCTATCGAATAAACAAAAAAACTAAAGAAATTGATTATGCCCTGAATTGGGAAAGATATGCCGTGCAACAAAGCCCAAACTAGTGCACTAATAAGTGCCGTTGTTAACAGATTTTTGGTAAACCAGCCGATAATCCAAAAGATAACCACCATCATCAGCGTTTCAAAAAAAGGACCAAACAGAACAACAGTATAAACCTCAGCAACCAAATCGACTTCATCAGTCAACATGGGCACCTCTGGTAGCAACCATACCAGCAACTGCGACAGCAGCAAACCATTTAGCAGTACTAACATCGATGCTTTAACGATGTATCGTAATACCGATTGTTGTGTGGTGAACAAAAAGCCCACTACGCCTGATAATCCGATATTATCCGTAACCAGACCAGCGTATTGTTTCATGGGGCTTGTAAGTTCTCATTTAAAGATGTGGTTAGCCGGGCCTGGCTAAGCAAATACTGCAGATGGGCGCGCACCTCCGGCCACTCTGCCTGATGCAGGCTATACATGACGGTATCGCGGATAGTACCGTCACGCCGCAATGCATGGCCGCGGATCACGCCGTCCTTTTTCGCGCCCAGCCGTTCAATAGCACGCTGGCTGGCAAAGTTAAAGTTATCCGTCCGCCAACCGACCACATTACAACCCAGCGTATCAAAAGCATGACTAAGCAACAGCAGCTTACAACAGGTATTAACATGGCTGCGCTGCACACTTTTGGCATACCAGGTATAGCCAATTTCTAATCGCTTCACCTCGGGTAAGATATCATGGTAACTGGTGGTTCCCAGCACCTTACCGCTGCTGGCCTCAATGACAGCAAAGGCAAAGCGCTGCCCGGCTGCCCGGCTTTGCAGGGCGCGCTCGATATAGCCACGAGTATCTTCTGCGGTCGGCACCGAGGTGACCCGCAGTTGCCATAACTCACCATCAGCCGCTGCCGCTTGCAAGCCGGCTTCGTGTTCAAGTGCCAGCGGCTCCAGGCGCACATCGTCCCGCTGTAATATTACCGGCTCGACAAACATCTTTATTCCTTAATTATTGGCATACAGCGCTATACAAAACCTGCTCAGGCTTGAACGGCTTTATCGCCACGTACCAAAAAGTATAAACACCCAGCCAGCAGCAGATAACGCGGTAGCATAACCAGCAGATTATCTAAAATGATGGGCTGAGCTTGTAGCGTAAAGTACAACTGCGTTAACACCAAAGGAGCTAACAGCAACAAATAACAGCTAACATCAGGCTTTTTAATCAATAACTTAACCACAAAAGCCAGGATTAAGAAGGCGGCAGTCAAAGGTACTGCGATGGTCAGTACATCAACCAGGGTAAAAGCAAGCACCGTTGATACCTGCGCCAGGGGTTTAAGCAGCTCAGCCGGGAGCGCGATAGCTGCGCCAACGCCAATAATCCAAAGCGCTGCATACGCCAGCACCAACCCCAGAATAAGGGCGATAGCCCGGTTTTTTAGTTGTTCCATATAATGTTTCCTTGTGATCCAGTGAACGTTTAAATAGCACTAACCACGCTTCTGCAGCACGGCATTGTCTAACGCTAATACTGCCAGCTTTAGCTGGCTCAGGTCAGCTTGTTCACCAACATATAAACTTAAGGCTTTGGCGAAACTCGCTTCTGCTTCAACGTAATTACCGGATTTTTCGTATAACAACCCAAGTCGCAAATACGTAAAAGAGAGGTTGTTGCTACCGACCTCAGTGTTCAGAGCCGATGCGTTGTCTGACTCCAGAATTCTGGCCAGAGCTTTTAAAGCGTAGCGCCCGCTTTCCGGCGAGCCTTGCAGGTACTCAGAATAGGCAATAGCGATTTCATTTTTCAGGAAGTCCGCAGAGAGATTGTTGGCAGCTGCGCTGGCTGACACTAAGAGCCCCAGCAAAAACAGGTTGAATTTTATAACATTTTTCATTCTCAATTCCTTTTTAAGATGGCTTTTTTTATTTTCAATTAGCAGCTTTGCTGGCCAGGCCAGTTTTATCTTCTACAGACTACGTAATACCGCAAAAACAATAAACCCCATTAAAGTAACAGCAACGCAACAAATAAACCAGCCAAAGGCGATTAATAAAGCACCAATGCTGTTATTCATAGCCGCGGTTTTGATCTTAGCCAGGCTGGTTAGCTGCACCACTGCCGAGGTTGAGAACAGCGCACCAATCGCCATCAGTGGCGCCAATACACTAAGGATAAAGAAGCCGACAGCACCGGCCTGAGCGGCTGCTTCATCAGGTGCCACGGCCTTTAACAGCAAGATCGCAGGGACGGCGCCAGCCAAAAACAGTGTATTGCCCCAAATGAGTCTCGATTTATACATTAGTTATCGCCAGTTGCTACGCCGATAGCTGGTGCGTAGCGAATGCTTATAGGGTTAATAAGGCCAAAACGCTGCTCCGCTTTAAATTCTGAGCCATCAAGTTTGGTATTGATCAAAAGCTCTTGATTTGACAGCCAGGTTAGCTCGGTGGCATGGGTTTCGGGATGACCTTTGATCACAAAGATATTGCCGCTGTCGTTTGGTAGCGCTTTGTCAGCTTTTACAATAGAAATTTGCGTACTAAAACCTGAAGTAGCGCCACAGTCACGCTGAAAAATCACGGCTTTATACTTATTATCCGGCGAAGGCAATTCAGCGTGAATCACATTGCTACACAAATCACCACCACTGACATAAAACAAAAAGGCAAAAAACAGTACTGGTAGCACTACCGTGATCCCGAAAATATATAGCAACCATTTTAAAACTTTTAGCATCAGCGTCCTTTCTCTGTATTTATATGTTTTTGCGGCTTAGCCAACAGGCTAACGGTATTTTCGCTCTGCCTGCAAGCTTAGAGCCCGATAAAACGCGATCTTAGCTCGGCTGTTGGCTGCATACAGGCCGTGGCTTTACCGAACAAGCGGTAACGATGGCGGGCTAATAGTTTATAACAAGCATCGCGTAGGAACTTGGGGATCAGGCGCAGCACCCGGCAGTAAGGCCAAAAACCGTTAAGATCACCGGCTATTTCCAAAGCAGCGTCGGAGTAACTGTAACAATGCTGATTTTTTAGCAACAGCACCGAGTCGGTGTCGGGGCTAAGCTGTGGGTATTGCTTCAGTAGCTGCTGTGCCAGCTCACTTTGTAGCGGAGCAAACACAAAACGCGCCTGCGGATCGCGTTTAATAATAAACTGCACCGCGCCCTGGCATAAATGACAAACGCCATCGAAGATCACAATATGCTGCTGGCTAGTGGCCACAACCTTCTGACTCTTCATAAAAAATGGTAATAATCAGTTTTTCAGCATCACCGAGAAAAGTGCCGCCAGTGACCACTTGTTCGATTTTAAAAATCTTGATCTGCGGATTAGCGGCAAACCAGTTATTCATATCCTGTTCCAGGGCATTAAAAATTGGCTCCGTAAGCTTACCGCTAAAGCTCATGCGTGTTCTACTGAGGTCACTGAAGATCTTAACTTTCATACGTTTTTCCCTGTCTTTTAATTCCCTAGTTTTTACCTTAGATTGTTTGCAGCAACTAGCAGAGGGCTGTGCTTTGCGTCTTTACCGCACAACCATCTCTGCTATTGGATGTTTAGTTTTTCTCTTCGATAGCCTTTACTCTGGCCCGGATATCGTTGATCACTAAAAAGGCGCCAAAGAACACGGCACCAAAGATCGCAGCAGCGAAAAGTCCAAAGATGGCGCCGAAAAAGCCGCCGCTTTGCCAGCCGGCAACCAGGCCAACCAACAAAAATAGCCACAGACCAATTTCCAGCAGCACGGTATAAAGGTTAATAACGATTTTAGATAACATAGAATTTCCTTCTTTCCCCCGGTTATTGTTTTCCGTATAAGTATCAGCGAGGGTTACTGATCTTATTACTTATTAGCGATACTGCAGCTGAGCATGCGTTGCTTGGTAATTTGCGCCTTCAAAGAGCGCACGACGCCCGGAGAATTCTTACACTTTTGGCCTTTGCTATAACCTTTTTCTCCATTCTTAGCAACGGCCAGACATCGTTGTTGGGTAAACGACATAGCTCCTGCGTCATACTTTGAAATCCGAGGGCGCGGTATAGATTCAGCGCAACAACATTATGTTCAAATACGCCCAGGGTTAATGTTTGAGCGCCAAATTTGTCTCTCGCAAGTTCAACTAACAACTGTAGCAGCTGTTTAGCATAGCCCCTGCCCTTATAGCGATCAGCTATAAAGACTCGGCAAACCCGATATTGGCTTTCACTTTCCCGACAAAGCTCTATATAGCCCCCAGCCTCCCCCTTTACCGTTAACAGATAGGGATAAACCCCATCCTTGCCACAGTGCTGCGCGATCTGCTGACAAGTTATCGGATAACGGTAAAGCGGTCCGCCCCAGAGATAATTGAGCTCTTCTGTGCAGATCCAATTAATCAGGGTTGGGTAATCACTTTCAGTAAAATCTGTTAACTGCACTGGCCTACCCTGAAGTTAAAATGCCGGGCTTCTGCACACAAAACTGTCATTCAGCCGGCAAAAGCGGCAACCATTACAGCCTTGGTTAAAAAGCCAATCTGCCAATAAAACCGGCGACGACTAACAGCACGCCAATAAGTAAAAGCCTTTCTGAAAATATTTCTCTGCTGTTTTGCATGGTTAGTTTGAAAGCCTCAGAGAGTTTTAAAAACGCAAACTCAGGAATTAAAGCGAATGAGACCAGCAGTAAAACACTACCGAAACCTGAAACTGTTTCGAATGAAACAGCGCCATACTCATATACATTGATAACCGAGCCGGCAAAAACCACCGCAGCCGTAAGTAATACGACGCCGGAAAAAATTTTATGCTTTCGTTCCTTGCCAAACATTTAAACCACTCCAATAGCTGTAGAGCCAAGCTTTGTTATATCGCAAAAAGTTTTCATCGAAATCCTTTTATGTTGTTGTGTCCTTGGTTTGAAAAACCAATCAGCGCTAACTAAAGATCGCACAACCCATTTTTGCACTACATCTTTTGAACAGCACCAGGCGATAATCCGATGCTATCCTCAAAGACGGGTTGTTTGTAACCTTGAAGTAGTGATCTGAAATTTTTTATCTACTTTTACTATTTGGGGATCCACTACCAATAATCGCATATCCTTGTTAGTTATGATCATATTAAACTCATCAGGCTCAGCCATGCCAAGCTCACTCTTTAAAAGAGACATTTCAAACGGCTCCTCTTCCGGAATAAGGATTGTCACATCACCAGTGAAAGTTATGGTGTTTTGGTCTTTCGAAATCGACACGGAGTTTGCGTGCAAGGTAATACCTGTCGAAGCGACTGATACCGTTGCTACCAAAGCACTACCAAAAATTGAAAATACAAGACTCAGTAATAACAACGGCTTCATTCTAAAGAAGCGTCTACCACCCGTTGTTTTTTCTATAAAAGCAATATCTTTTACATCTATACCAAATGCAGAGCAAAGTGCTTTTTGCGTCTCGTAGGAGGCTGTTCCTTCGTTTTCCGCTCGTTGAATGGTTCTCAGGCTCAGATCACAAACCTCGGCGAGATGTTGTTGGCTCCACGCTTTGTCTTTGCGTTGCTTGATAATAATTTCAGAGTTAATTTTCATTTCCATGTTAATGCACCTTTTTAGTGTTAGCTTTGACTGTAACGTCAGCTTCGACATTAAGGCGCAACCTCCTATTTTTATACGACACTTATATGCCAACATGGTGTCAGACTAATGCCAAGCAGCAAAAACTCAATACCTTGTAGCACTGCGGTTCACCTCATCACCGTCGACCTCTAACTGCAAAGTACCAACAGTAATAAGCCGGTTATCACCATCGGGTGCGTAGCCCTGTATTATCGCTTGTAAGCTGTGTGGGCCAAGCCACTGTGCACTGTGAACGCCATATTCTGCGGATTGATGATCCAGCAATAACTTTGGCGTGCTGTCGGATAAGCGATACAACTTCAGGATATTGTGGCTAAAGGTATCTGCCAGTCGACTGTCCAGATATTCAAGTACTAACTCGCTATCAGGGGAAAACACCGGGTGTCCGATCAACTCGGTGGCTAATTTTGTTTTACGATCAATTAGTAAATAGCGCCACTGCTCCCAACCCCATTTAACGATCACACAATAACGCTTAGTGTTATTACAACCCCAAAGTTCAAAACGCTGAAAACGCTCGGGGTTGTCTTCGATAATATCGTGCAGCACCAGTGTAGTGTCGTCGAGGTAAGCCAAGCTGACTTTACCCTCAGTTTTTTGGTAGATGTCAGCGAAATAAGTGGCCAAACGCGCGGGTCCATCTTGTTTAGTACACTGCTCAAACATCTCAAATTGTGCGGTCGTGTAGTGCACTGGTAAAGGTGTGCATTGCTGCAATAGCGTCATATGTGCCGGCACGGTAGCTGCCAGCAAGGGGCTTAGGGCACCAAGAGCACTGTATAATCCAACGATTAAAAGAAAATAGTGAAGCGTCATAGTCAGCAATTCCCTGCTTATAGCCGCGTGTTAGGCGTCGTTGTTAAGTCCCGTTTCAAAGCGAGAACAGCTTTTTCGTCAGGCGGGCTACCTGTAGCTATGCGATATTAAACAAAAAATAGAAAAAGCCAACAAAGAAAATCACGCCAACAATAACCATTACGGTAAGTGTTTTTGAGCGCTTCATGGATTGGAACAAGGCGTATTCTGTTAATAACCCGGTTGCAATAAGCGCTGTGGTTTCTAGGTTGTCTTTATCTTCGGTTTTCACTGTAAATCCTTATTTCTTCAGTCCCTACCTTAATGGCTCCACGAATCGGCACTTAGCGCGTAATTCACGACCGAGCTTTGTTCGCTGCAATTTCTTCCAATCGTTCAGCCAGCCAAACCTTGATAATTGACTGACGGGTAACGCCGATCCGATTGGCCTCTTGATCAAGTGACTCAATCATCCAGGCAGGAAAGTCTACATTCACACGCCGCTGTGCCTGATTTGGACGCTTAATTGTCGACAGATCAAGGTCATCAATAATGTCGACCGCATTATCATCAAACTTTTTATCGAATACTTTAGCTTTCATAAATTGCCACCTCCGCTTTACGCGACCGCCTGACCGAGATTATTCGCGTAGGTATAGAATCTATACCTTAATGGCGTACTTTACAAATGTAAGCCAACAAATTACGTATGCAAGTTGGAGAAAACATTTAAGGTTCTGCTAAATCCTTAGCCACTACTGTCTCTAACACCGACTGCTTAATTTCCGTAAACAATGGATAGGGATAATTGTCGATATCATTCGATGCGGTAAAAATAAATAAGCCAACTTCCGGATAGTAATCGAAGGTTGCATAGGAGTAACCGTTTGAGCCGGTGTGATTAATCCTGCTAAAGCCATGCTGCTTGTCGATAGCCCAACCATAGCCATAGTAAGAACCTTTTTCAGTATTCTCGGCAATATGCGGTGTAAACATCTGCTGCCAGGAGGCTGCGGTTAAGATCTGGCCTGCCTGCAGTGCCAGATACCAGGCCTGCATATCTTGCGCGGTTGAGACAAAGCCACCAGCACCTTCGAACCAGCGCTTGCCGGGTTGTTGGCGCAGGTGCTGCAATGAGTCACCAACACTGCGGCTACTGGCTTGTAACCGAAACGCCCGTTGTAACCAGTTGGGATCAGCACCGTAATTTATCGCCAACCTGTGTTGCGGTATATCTGCCAAACGATAGCCGGTTGCTGTTAAACCCGCCGGTAACAGGATGTGCTGTTGAATATAGGCTTCCCAATTCTGGCCTGATGCCATTTCAATTAGCTGCGCCAGCAAGTAATAACCCAGGTTCGAATAGTGATAGCGCTCGCCAGGGGCGGCGACTAATGGCAGCTGCAGCACCTGCCGCGTGTAACTTTCGCTATCGATAACGTCGTAAAAACTGATGTTGGGCGGGTTAGTCGGCAGGCCTGACGAGTTACTTAACAAATGATGGATGGTGATCTGTTTTTTGTCGTCAGGTACATCCACCAGGTAGTTATCAATAGTCGCCGTAAGTGATAACTTGCCCTGCTCTACCAACTGCATGACTGCTGTCGCGGTAAATTGCTTGGTGAGTGAGCCGATATCAAATACCGTAGTATTATCAAAGGCGCGCTGGTTTTCCCGGTCGGCAAGGCCAAAGCTTTGCTGGAAGATTAGGGTATCGGATTTAGCAATTAATACGGTGCCGGAAAACGCCGATTGCTCAAGTTTTTGCTGCCACGGCGGCAGCGGTTCGCTGGCGGATACCGCTAAGGTGGCAACTAGCGTAAGTGCGCCGGCGATAATCGAGCGGAGTTTTGGCTTGATCCTTGTTGGTTGCAAAATTGTCTTTCCTTGTTGTGGGTAGTGCCGCTCTAACTTTAGCAACTTGCTAATCTGCAACTAATGCCATTACTTTCTTAGCAAAAAGCTTATAGCCCGGAGTCATGTGGTCAACAACGTATATTGTTGCGCCAGTCGAATCAATTAACTGCAATAATTGCGCTCTTTGATGATTTTTTACTGACGCAATTTCAGACCAGTCATAAGACCTTTTTGAGCCATTTATCTCGACTGTAAACTGAGACTCGTCAAAAGCAACTTTCGCAGAAACGAACTTTGCATACAGCAAACCGAAATAAGAGATATATGCTACCCCCGCTCCCAGAAAAAGAAAGATGACTGCGCCACTTATACTTGATTTAGCAAATGCCTCATAAGCCAGATAAAACATGCAACCTGACAGAAAAGGAAAACCCAAAATCGCTATGTAAAGAATAATCTGAAGCCATGCTGGATTATATACGACCATGTTTGTCCTTAAACAACTGCGAGCTAATGTTTAGCAATAGTTGAATGGTGCATAACCCAATAAACCAAAGCAACCAATACTCCACCAACTAACACCGCCAGACACCACAACCAGGAATTAACAAATGCCAGCGAGCCCTGCTCTCTTTGCAATCTGTTGGCATCGTTAAATACTGCCGCACTGAAAGCAAGATGCACTAAGATGGCACCTATCATCGGCAAGATATTCCACATTAGGCCAAAAGCCATCAGCTGATCTGAGTTTAAATGATTGAAATGAAAATCCATTTAGATACCCTTTCTTACAGATTAGTTAAATACTGAAGTCTGATAACGCCTGGCATGCTTACGTCAGACCGCACAGCAGCTTAGCCCGTGCGACCATCGAACGCGAGTTAGGCATTTTTTCTACCCAAAACCGACCACTGCTGCCAAGTGCCTACCGCAAACAGGCTACCAATAAACAAACATATACCCGAACTTACTAACCAAAACGTCAGGCTGTTTTCCGGGAACATTGGCATTAAGCCAACAAAGGCGACGCCGCGCAGTAAAAATATACTGCTGATCAGCATTAGCGCTATTTTTGTCAGCGGCAAAGGTTTAATAACACCGGCACCCGACAGGCCATAAAGCGCCCATACCAGAAGTACCAGCACGATAACTGAGGTAACGATTGTCGGATACCACAGCCCTTGCTCTGCCATGCGGGCCATTTGCTCACCTGCACCGAAGAAGCGATACCAATCGCCGCCGAAAACAATGCAGCCAAGATGAGCCAGTGCGGCCAAAAAGCAACAGATGGCGGCAACGAGAAGAGATTTATTAATGGTTGACTGCATCTTTTCTTCCTTGAATGTTAATGCTTAGCACACGGCCGACGAGCCACGCAGCGGATTGAGGTCCAGCCACCAACGGAAGCGTTGCTGACTGGCCTTGTTAAAATTTCATTACGCATCACTCACTTTTATTGAAAGAAAAGAGCCACTAAGACATTCAATAAACATTCCAAGCACCGCAAAGTAAGCTCCTGAGCGATGACAGAGTATGCTTGAACCATCAACTTTCATCGCAAAACTCATTTTTTGTAAATCATGCTCCGTTATCACCCAAGTATCTTTATCCTTGTGGCTTTTGAACTCTCTGCAGAAGCCTACAATAAACTCCTCCAGCTGAGTTTCGGTTGCTGATTCAACGATAATTTTTTGAGCTAGCCCCATGAGCTCTCCGAAATTTAACGTCTTGCTCACCGGAAAATTGGGGGCGTAGCGAGTAATTTTTCCGCGTGCAGCAATTTGTTATACCCTTCTTATCGACTTACCCCATGGGGAGTTTTTTATACCAGGCATGTACCGAAGATTTTTATAATCGTACCAAGGGCTACAGTTTTTCCATTTCAATCCCATACATCGAATTCCCCAAGTTTCAGTGGCATCCATGATGTCCTGTATATATTTTTCACTAGTGTTCTCTCCAAAAACTATCCCGACCAATGAGTCCTTATAGTTCAGATAGAAATTCTTATTAATTTTAGAAAAAACCACGAACCGCCACTCGGATTCATCTCTCCAGTCTTCCATTTTCTCAAAAAAGAGTCTTTTATAGTGCGTTCGCAGGTGATCTCTCACGTACGCTTCCCGACCCACTTTTTCGAGATGATCTAGGTTTATGGTGTACTGCTGATCATCTGGATCATAAAAATTCGGAATCACCTTTCGATTGGTGTAAGTCACAGGACCACTCAACACTAGATGTTTACGCGCAAACTCTTCTTCGACCAGGTAACTTAGTCTTTTTTTATCAAAAACGAGACACACACCTGCATGCTTGTCACCATACTGCGCCCACATTCGAGGCTTACTAAATCCTCTCCTAAAGATATCCTGCAGATGGTTACCAGAAAGCTCTCTAGAATCCATTGAAAAACAGGCTATCTTTGCGTTTCCCTTCAATGCTAACGACAGCCATTCTGACATTTCAGTCATTTTATAGCTGCCCAGATCAGAGGCCCCATTTGTTCCCAAATCGAACTCCCACACCTTGCTCTCTTTCGGGTCGTTTGTTCCCACATAACTACCCAACTGAAGTGTGCGATTAGCGATTATGTACTTGAGAGCGATGTCTGCACTCGTATAGTGGTAAAGGTAGCTCTCAGAAGAAGTTACATTCTCAATCATAGGGCCTCAGATATAACGCCGCGCGCAGCGGAAAATTTGTCCGATAGCAGCGCTTTGTTATGGCCTACTCTCTGAACAACCATATAAATCCCGCTCCTAGCGGTGTAATCAAAGCAGATATAAAAAGCCAAGCGGCACTGGTAAACAAGCCGTACTTCAGAGAGGCGATTCTTGAGTTAATAACTATTTGATCCGCCATTTTTTCAACAATCCTATTCGGATTGCTGTCTGTTATTCCCAAAAGTTTCAGATAGCTATAGCCATCATATTTACATGCATCGCCAAAGTAGAATGGGTTGTCACGGTTACTCTTCTCTTCGAACTTTATCCAAAAAGGTTTCTTTAGTCTTGGTATAAATGAACTGAGCGCAATTAGTAATGATAGTGATGACAATAAGAAGAAAGCTGAGAGATAAATTAACAGATAGCTGGGCAAATCATCCAAATTAACGACTACTCTATTCACTCCAAACATAACTGTACAAACAACGGCAACAATCGCACCATTTTTCGCCTCTGCAAATTTAAGCCAGTCATTAGTCTTTGAAAGTATTTTATCAAGCAAATCAATTTCATCTTTATTCATATATCTTCAACTGCCTTGAATATTACATCCCCGCCATAGACTTCACCGTCGTAGTCTCTGACTTCCAGATGCTTCTGTGACCACCAATTATTGACAATAGAATCAGCATTGGGTCTTGCCTTTTTGAAGCCATCAAATACGGCCTTAGTCATTAGGATTGGACTGTTACTGTAAGTATATGGTCCTAATTCCTTAAGAACGAAGGTTTTAAAATATTCTTCTTTGTGGCGTAGATTCCTAGAATACGTAACCTCCAAATAGCCTAAAAACTGTTCAAACGTAACATCAGTCCATGACCATACATCAGTTAACGGGTAATGCACTCCTTGACATACCCCATTTTTATAGTACGAGCCTTTTTTATTGGCTAGATCGGTTAACCTTGAAGCGGTATTAGCTGGCTTGCCCAACCAAACCAAACTTCGGTAAAATTCTTTCTCGTTGCCCTGCCTTATCGCACCTGATTTAGTTATTAGCATCTTTCCGTAATCTATTCCGATGCCTGCACTAAATTCAAACGATGAGATTCTTTTATTCAAAATGTGCTTGCAAACAGTATTCATTAATATTGCCGTATCAACAGCATTCGTGAAGCAGTTTTGTTTATCGAAGACGATCATGATACGGTCGCCTATTATATTTCTCACATGTCCGCCATAATATCGCCCACAAGCAATCATGCTTCTAACAAAACTTGAATACATTTTGGCTAGTGTTTTCGGCTGTCTCTCAGCACTGATCTTCGCTGAATTGCGAATATCTACATACAAAACACAGCTTTCTAGTCGTTTACACTTTTTCTTTTTGGTATCAAGGTTATCGTATGTGATATTAGTGTCTGAAAATGAGGGCACAAAATCTGTTTCAAAGATTTCGATCTCAAAGTCAGATGAATTTACTGCCTTAACCTCTTCATCCAATTCGGCTAAAAAATCTTCAAGTGCCAAAATTACTCCTTACTTCGTCGCCATAACGCTCGCAGCACAGGCCGAAAGCCGCGCAGCAGGTTGACGTCGCAGCCAGCGCTTTTTGCTGGCGATAATATTTGTTTGTTAGCATTTATTGACATGCAACCCTAGATAAAACTCCTTTAATATTAAATAGGTAGCTGTTATTTCTAAATTCCAAAAGTAGGCTATCGCTATTAATTCTGATTAATTCTTTTGGCGAGCCTGTCAGATTGAAAAATAACTCAAATACTGGCTTCCCTTCTGAAAAATTGAGTAGGTGCAGCTTACCGTACTCAAATCCGAGATGATCAACTCCTGAAACAACTACATAACTACTTCCAAATTTGAAGATATCTTGAACATTAAGATCAGCTAGCTTTATGACTTTTTTATTGTGATCTATGAAAAAAAGATCACCTCCAAATTCTCCACGATCTGAGCCCGCAATTATTCCTTCCGCTACTTCAAAATAAAAATCCGGAATGAAATACTCTGAAACTAATACAAGATTCTCATTCTTATCATAGTCTAAGTACCTCACCCTAATGGCAACTCTGACGCCTACTTCACTAGCAAGGCTTTCGTCAAAATCTGAAATTATTTTTCTTCCCAAATGCGGTTCGCCAGCCTGATAATAAAATTGATTTATATATTCAGCTGAAAGCTCGCTTATTAACGTGTAATCCTTTGGCCTATAGAATTCTTTCCAATTACTTATTCTTTCAAAATCATCAGTAATTTCTTGAGCAGCATTAATTTGTTTACAATCAAACTCTGTTGCTACGACTTTCAAAGATAGAATAATAAAAATCAGTGGCATTAAATAAAAATTTCGCATAGGTATCCTTGCTAACAGCTTTGTAGTTTGGAGCGCGCCTGCTTTCACGCAGTGTAAACGCCCCTTTATCTCCATTTATGACACTACGCTAGCGAATAACTAACGTTAAATCAATTGTTTTGATTTCAGGTAGTTTCCAAGCTTTGGAGAGCGAGCCAAAACCTTGCGATTTACCTGTTTTCTGTTTGGTTACGTTTGCTGGTGGTTTGGACAGTATCTGGCGCTCTAGGCTGATCTGGAAATGTGGTTGGGGTTGGGATAGTCACACATTTTAGCATCGCAGGACCGACTCCGGTACGACGAGCATACCGGAGTCGTAGTGCGGTTTTGGCGTTGGGATTGGTGTGCTTTTTGAGATCGCAGGACCGACTCCGGTACACGAGCATACCGGAGTCGTAGTGCGGCT
>WPCK01156228.1_pt1 | contig 19910 bp, 17 predicted proteins | sample 5399851 | NCBI WGS metagenome assembly WPCK01 (sample SAMN12869471, study PRJNA574797) | sludge metagenome | isolation source: wastewater treatment of pH11 | place: China:Beijing | collected 2019-05-20 | reverse complement strand
CACCGTCTCACCCTGCTGGTAGTCGGGCGGCGCGACGAAGAATACCAGATAAAGCCCGTAGCCGATCAGAGCGGCTGCCAGCGCAAACAGCCAGGGCATCAACATGCCCGACAGCTCCATGAAGCGCGTGGGATTGGCCAGTCGTTGGGTGAGCGTTTGCATGGAATGCGTTTAAGCCTTTGAGGGTCGCCGCGCAACGAACGGATCGGAAGCGGGCCTATTGCAGTTGAATGCGTAATGCCGCAGCGGCCGCCATCGGCCCCACCACCACTGAAGCCAGCGAAATGGCCGCGAGGATGGCAAACGAAGGGCCAAACGCATCCGGGGACATGGTGGCCGCGCTCATGGCCGATATCCCGAATATGAGTGTTGGAATGTAAAGTGGAAGGACCAGCAGAGCTAAAAGCAGGCCGCCGCGACGTGTTTTCAAGGTGAGCGCCGCCCCGATGGCCCCCAGGAAGCTGACCGCGGGCGTGCCAGCCAGCATTGTGGCGATCAGCGCTGGATAGGCGGCAAGTTCCAGATTCAGCAAGATCCCGAGGATGGGCGCCAGGAGGGCGAGCGGAATCCCTGTCGAGATCCAATGCGCCAGCGACTTGCCGGCAGCGACCAGCTCGAGCGGGAGGGCGCCGGTGGCAAGCACCTCCAACGACCCGTCTTCATGGTCGCTTTCGAACACGCGCGGCAGCGAAAGCAGCGCGGCAAGCAAGAGCGCAATCCACAAAATTCCCGCTGCGATCCGCGACAGCAGGTTGAGATCGGGCCCCAGCCCCAGGGGCAGCATCGCCACCACCACCAGGAAGAACCCGAGCGCCGTTCCCAGCGCGCCGCCTTCGCGAACGGCAAGCCGCAGATCGCGGCCGATGAGGTGCATCAGATCGCTCATGCCGGGACGATCCCCCTGGCGGCGGCCGCCACATCGAACTCGCGCGAGCGCGCAAAACCAAGTGGCAGATGGCTGGCCGCAATAACCACACCACCTCCTTCCAGATGTGCATTGACGGCCGCACCCAAGATTTTCGTCGAAGCCGCGTCGAGCGACACGGTCGGCTCGTCAAGCAGCCACAGCGGCCGCCCGGCGACCAGGAGCCGGGCAAGACCGGCACGGCGCTTCTGGCCCGCCGAAAGATATGCGGCGGGAAACTCTCCAAGCCCGGAAATGGCAAAATGCTGCAAGGCAAGATCCACGCGCCCCTCAGCATCGCGCGGTCCGCCTAGATACGTCGCCCAGAACCTGACGTTCTCGCGGACCGTAAGGTGCGCCTTGATGGCGTTGGCATGGCCTATGAAATGGGCCTGCTCGGCAACACTTGTATCGGCCTGCCCGCCCTCCAGCAGGATCGAACCCGACACCGGCCTGATGAACCCGGCGATCGTCCGCAGCAGCGTCGTTTTGCCCGCCCCGTTGGGACCGACCAGCACCACGGCCTCACCCGCATTCGCCAAAAACGACAATCCGCTCAGTATCGTGCGGCCACCGCGCTCGACGGTCAGATTTTCGGCGATCAAGCGCACGGGGCGATTACGTCCTAGAGAAAGGTGGGAACCGGCTTTCCCATAAGAAGCACGACAAAAACAAGGCCCGGATCCGGTTTTGCGTTTCCATCGAAACCGGAACGGCTCTCGGCAGGCAGAGGCGCACCGCCAGTGGCAATTGACCGCAAGCGCGGATCAACGCTGAAGTCGGATGTTCCCCTTTCGAAGCACCCTATATAAAAGGCACAAGTTGCTTTTCGCTAGCGCAAAAACGGAAGGAGGCTGGACCTGGGCTTTTGTCTACGTCCTCCTCCCGGTCCGCCGGCACTCCGGCGGCGCGGCTCACTGTCAAAACTCATGATCCGGAGGATAGACCTTGAGCGCCATAACCCCAAAATCCATCGATAGCTTCAAATGCCTGAAGACCCTGAACGTCGCGGGCAGGGAGTATGTCTACTATTCGCTGCCCGACGCCGAAAAGAACGGCCTTGCGGGCATCTCCCGTTTGCCGTTCTCCATGAAGGTGCTGCTGGAAAACCTGCTGCGCAACGAGAACGGACGCTCCGTCACGAAAGCCGACATCAAGGCCATGGCCGAGTGGCTCGACAATAAGGGCAAGGCGGAGAAGGAGATCGGCTTTCGCCCGGCGCGCGTGCTGATGCAGGACTTCACGGGCGTACCGGCCGTCGTTGACCTTGCCGCCATGCGCGACGGCATGAAGCATCTCAAGGGCGATCCCAAGAAGATCAATCCGCTTGTTCCGGTCGATCTTGTCATCGACCACTCGGTTATCGTGGATGCCTTCGGCGCGCCGAGCGCCCTCGCGCGCAACGTGGAGTTGGAGTACGAGCGCAATGGCGAACGCTACAACTTCCTCAAGTGGGGCCAGGGCGCGTTCGAGAACTTCCGTGTCGTGCCGCCGGGCACCGGCATCTGCCATCAGGTGAACCTGGAGTATCTGGCGCAGACGGTGTGGACCAACACGTTCGAAGACGGCCGCACCATCGCTTATCCCGACACGCTGGTCGGCACCGACAGCCACACGACCATGGTCAACGGCCTTGCCGTGCTCGGCTGGGGCGTGGGCGGCATCGAAGCAGAAGCTGCGATGCTCGGTCAGGCGCAATCCATGCTGATTCCCGAGGTCATCGGCTTCAGGCTATCGGGCAAACTCAACGAAGGCGTGACCGCAACCGACCTCGTACTCACCGTCACGCAAATGCTGCGCAAGAAAGGCGTGGTCGGCAAGTTCGTGGAGTTCTTCGGCCCCGGCCTCGACCAGCTCACGCTGGCCGACCGCGCCACCATCGCCAACATGGCCCCCGAGTACGGCGCGACCTGCGGTTTCTTTCCGGTCGACGCCGAGACGATCAACTACCTCACCATGTCGGGCCGCGATAATGACCGCATCGCGCTCGTGGAGGCTTACGCCAAGGCGCAGGGGTTGTTCCGCCAATCGGGCGGGCCCGATCCGGTATTCAGCGACACGCTGGAACTCGACCTTGCCATGGTCGAGCCCTCGCTTGCAGGTCCCAAGCGGCCTGAAGGACGCATTGCGCTGTCGGGTATCAAGGCGGGTTTCGCAACCGCGCTCGAAAGCGAATACAAGAAGCCCGGCGAACTTGCAAAACGCGTTCCCGTCGAGGGCAAGAGCTTCGACATCGGCCATGGCGACGTCGTTATCGCGGCGATTACAAGCTGCACGAATACGTCCAACCCCAGCGTGCTGATCGCGGCAGGCCTGCTGGCGCGCAACGCGGTCGAGAAAGGCCTTGCGAGCAAGCCGTGGGTGAAGACCTCGCTTGCGCCGGGATCGCAGGTCGTTGCCGCTTATCTCGCCAAGGCCGGCCTGCAACCCTATCTCGACAAGCTCGGCTTCAACCTCGTCGGTTTCGGCTGCACGACCTGCATCGGCAATTCCGGCCCCCTAGCCCCGGAGATCTCCAGAGCGGTCAACGACAACGGCATCATCGCGGCTGCCGTCCTTTCGGGTAACCGCAACTTCGAAGGCCGCGTCAGTCCCGACGTGCAGGCGAACTATCTCGCCTCGCCACCCCTTGTCGTGGCCTACGCGCTGGCGGGTTCCGTGCAGAAGGACCTCACGACCGAACCGCTGGGCGAGGGCAAGGATGGCAGGCCCGTCTATCTCAAGGACATTTGGCCGACATCCGCCGAGATTCAGAAGTTCATCATCGAGAACGTGACGCGCGATATGTTCAAGACGCGGTACGCCGATGTCTTCAAGGGCGACGAAAACTGGCAGGCTATCCATTCCGGCTCGGGCCTGACCTACGGGTGGGACGATGCCTCGACGTACGTGCAGAACCCTCCCTACTTCGAGGGCATCACGCCGTCGCCAAAGGCCATTGGCGACATCAACGGTGCGCGGATCCTGGCCTTGTTCGGCGACAAGATCACCACCGACCACATCTCGCCTGCAGGCTCGATCAAGAGCGCGTCACCGGCGGGCCGGTATCTGCTCGAGCACGGCGTGAAGCCTGCCGATTTCAACCAGTACGGCACGCGCCGCGGCAACCACGAGGTCATGATGCGCGGCACCTTCGCCAACATCCGCATCAAGAACCACATGGTGAAGGACGAGGACGGCAACGTCGTGGAAGGCGGTTATACCGTGCATCAGCCCTCGGGCGAGCGCATGGCGATCTACGATGCCGCGCAACGCTACGCAATGGAGGGTGTGCCGCTCGTCGTCTTCGCTGGCGTCGAATATGGCAATGGCTCATCGCGCGACTGGGCGGCGAAGGGCACGAACCTGCTTGGCGTCAAGGCCGTCATTGCGCAATCGTTCGAGCGCATTCATCGCTCCAACCTCGTCGGGATGGGTATCGTGCCCTTTACGATGGAGGAAGGCACCACGTGGCAGACGATTGGCCTGAAGGGCGACGAGACGGTCTCGATCGCGGGCCTAGTCGGCGTCAAACCGCGCCAGAAGATGGAAGCGGTGATTACGCGGGCGGATGGCGCCGTGTTCAACCTCCCGATCCTGTGCCGGATCGATACCTTGGATGAAATCGATTACTTCAAGAACGGCGGCATTCTGCACTTCGTGCTGCGCAATCTCGCGGCCTGATCGACCACCGTCCCTCATCAGGAAATAGGGCGGCCCCGGCCATCACAGCCGGGGCCGCTTCCCTTTTGCCTAATGCGCGCTGGGCATCCCTGTCGGCTAAACCCGCAGCCTTTTACTGAATTAGAGACAAAACAGCAGTCGCGCTGGACTCAAAAAGACGTGACTGGTCTTTTGGCTATTGAGAAATAATATAACACTTCACAAATACTGTCCTGCGCCCGCCTTTGCCAGGATGTCACGGGCCGGAGCGATAAACCATTCCAGCTCTCGGGCCGGACCAAGGTACAACACTGGAATTACCGACGATGTTCTCGCGTTTACGTGCTGCTGCGCGAAGCTTGGTCATGGCCGCCGGGCTAATGGCCAGTGTGAGCGTGGCCATGGCTGGCCAAATGGTGCCGCCTACGCGCGGATCGACCGCCACGCCTGCTGTTCCTATCCGCACGGTCCTCGAGCTGTTTACGAGCCAGGGTTGCTCCTCCTGCCCGCCTGCCGACGCCATGCTGCGCGAATTTGCCGAAGATCCCTCCATCCTCGCGCTGTCGCTGCCGGTCGACTACTGGGACTATCTTGGCTGGAAGGATACATTCGCGTCCGAGCGCAACTCAGAACGGCAACGTGCGTATGCCAAGGCGCGCGGAGACGGCGCGATCTATACGCCGCAAATCGTCGTCAACGGCTCGCTGCACGTGAACGGCGCCCAGAAGGCGGACATCGAGAACGCCATCAATCTGACCGCCAACAATGCCGCCATTCAACGCGTGCCGATCCATTTCTGGCAGCAAGACAACACGCTGAACATCGTCATCGACGGAGCTGAGCCAGGCCGTATCGTTACGGAGGCAACGGTATGGTTCGGCCTGGTCCAGCCGTCCGGCAAGGTTGAAGTCCAGCAAGGTGAGAACGCAGGAAACACTCTGACCTACACGAATATCGTGCGCGATTTGACGCCGATCGGCTTGTGGAAGGGCCAGCCGCTCCGCATCCAGATTCCCCGCGCCGCGGTGATCCAGGCCTCGACCCAGCGCAGCGTCGTGCTCATCCAGGAAGGCAAAGCTGGCCCGATCATCGGCGCAGCCTGGGCCGACCTTTGGTAATATCAAGCCCGTGGGCAGTCCCGTCTGAGATACTGGCGAAGTCTACGCGTCCAGCCCGCGTTTCTTGAGAAGCCCATCGATCTCCGGCGGACGCCCGCGGAACGCAATATAGGCATCATGCGGATCGCGCCTGTTGCCGGCCGAATAAATGAATTCGCGCAAGCGGTGTGCGGTCTTGGGGTCGAAGACGTTGCCCGTTTCCTCGAAAGCGGAGAAGGCGTCGGCATCCATGACTTCCGACCACAAGTAGCTGTAATAGCCGGCCGAATAACCACCCATGATATGCATGAAGTGCGGCAGGCGATGGCGCATGGCGATCTCGCGCGGCATGCCGAGACGCGCGAGCGTATCGGCCTCGAACCTGTCGATGTCGATCGATGTCTTGGCTGGTTCGGCATAGAGCGCCATGTCGACCATCGCGCATGCGGTATATTCCACCGTCGCAAAGCCCTGATTGAAGTTGCGCGCAGCTTCCATGCGCTTGCGCAGCTTTTCCGGCATCGGCTTGCCTGTCTTGTAGTGGATGGCAAATTCCTCCAGCACTTCGGGCGTCGACAGCCAATGCTCATAGAGCTGCGAGGGCAGCTCAACAAAATCACGCGACACCGAGGTTCCCGAGATTGAAGGGTACGTCACGTTCGACAGCAAGCCGTGCAACGCATGTCCGAACTCGTGAAACAGCGTGCGAGCATCATCGAACGAGAGCAGCGAAGGCTCCCCGACGCGACCCTTCGTGAAATTCAGAACGTTCACGACGATTGGGCTCTGTCGTTTGCCGATACCGTGCTGGTGACGGAAGTGCGACATCCACGCGCCCGACTGCTTCTCGGGACGCGCGAAGTAGTCGCCCATGAACACGCCAACGTGCGCGCCATCGCGTCCGGTGACTTCGAACACGCGGACCTCGGGATGATAGCGCGGCACATCTTTCAACTCGCGAAACGAGAGGCCGAATAGCCGTTTGGCGCACGAAAAGGCCGCGTCGATCATATTATCGAGCTGCAGGTAGGGCCGCAGCTCGCTTTCATTCAGATCGTAGCGGGCCTTGCGTACCTTCTCCGCGTAGTAGCGCCAATCCCACGCCGCGAATTCGAAATTGCCGCCTTCGCGGCGCGCCTGCGCAACAAGGGCATCACGTTCCTCGGCCGCGCGGGCAACCGCGCGCGGCCATACGGCTTCCAGCAGCTCGCGGACCTTCTGGGGGGTTTTGGCCATGGTGTCGTCCAGCGAAAAGTCGGCGAATGACTTGAAGCCCATAAGGCGCGCGTGCTCGTTTCTCAGCTCTACGGCTTCCGCGAGGATGGCACGGTTGTCGGTCTCCCCGCCGTTTGCGCCGCGCTCTGTCCAGGCCTTGAAGGCTTGCTCGCGCAAATCGCGCCGGGCGGAGAATATCAGGAAGCCCTCGACGCTCGAGCGGGCCAGCGTAATGACGTGCTTGCCCTCGAGCCCGCGCTCCTTAGCAGCCTGCTGGGCTGCGGCGCGCAGCGTCTCAGGCAGGCCAGCAAGATCGGAGTCACCCTCCAGGACCATGTGCCACGACTGCTCGTCCTTCAGCACGTTCTGCCTGAACTGCGTCACGAGGCTTGCAAGCCGCGCATTGATCTCCTTGACGCGCGCCTTGGCGGTGGAGGAAAGCCGCGCACCCGCACGCACGAACGCGAGATGGTGGCGCTCCAGCACCCGCAGCTGCTCGTCCGTCAGCTTAAGGCTCGCGCGGCGTTCATAAAGATCGTCGATGCGCTTGAAGAGCTTCTGATCGAGATGAATCTGCGTCTCGTGCGCAGCAAAGCGCGGCGACATCTCGCGGGCAATGGCCTGCATCTCGGGCGTCGAATCGGTTGCTTCAAGATTGAAGAACACACCCGCCACGCGCGAGAGATCCTCTCCGCTCTTTTCAAGTGCGAGAATGGTGTTGGCGAACGTGGGCTTGCCGGGATTGGCAGCGATAGATTTGATTTCTCCGCGGTGGGTGCGGAACGCGGCATTGAGCGCCGGTTTGAAATGCTTGGGTTCGATTCGCTCGAAAGGGGGAATTCGAAAGGCTGCGGGCCAGCGGGACAGCAGTGGGTTTGCGTTGGTTTCGCGCTTCACTGCGGGCGCGACCCGGTTTGGCTTTTTAGTCAAAGGCATTTCACCATGGTCTTGACGTTTCCGTTGCAGAATACGCCCAAAATGACCGGTTCGATCGAACGTTCAAGCGATCGTGAAAGCAAAAAAACGAAGGACCGGCTGGGGCACCGGTCCTTCGCGAGACATGGGTCTTGGATGGGGCGCCAAGACCTGGGGGGACAATCAGGGAGAGTTGCCTAAAGCCCGGCCCCTCGAAATTGGCCCCGGGGGGCTGGGGGGCTGTTAGTCCAGAGCCGTTCTTGGGGCCGGGCCTCAAGGCAACGATTGGATCGTCGCTTTTCAATGCGGCAGATTGTGGGTTCCAACTGGCCCCCATTTTGTCGGCATCTGGATATTTCAAGCGCGTTTGTCCTTAATTTCAGACTGCCTATTTTTTCTCCATGCGCCCCGTGGGCTCTTGCATTCCATCCGCCTTGGCGCAATTCTCATAGCAATCTAAAGGGAGGCGCGAATTGAGCGACGCTGAACCGATAGTCTTTCGCCCGCGAAGCGCGGGCGGCCCAGCAGACCCCTCAACGGCCTCCACCGTGAGCGTATCGACGTTCCCTCTCGCGACGGCGTTCAGCCGTCAGGAACTCTCAGCCATCATGGATGTGTACGGGCGCATGGTCGCGCGCGGAGAATGGCGGGATTACGCGCTCGATCTGATGCGCGACAAGGCGGTGTTCTCGATCTTTCGGCGCTCCAGCGAAGTGCCCATCTACCGTATCGAAAAGAACCCGAAACTCGCACGCAAGCAGGGTGCCTTCAGCGTGATCGCGGCGGGTGGCCTGATCATGAAGCGTGGGCATGACCTGAAACGGGTGCTCGCCGTGCTCGATGACAGGCTCCAGATCGTCCACCCCTGACTCCAACAGCCTTGGAGAGTTTATCGGATACCCAAAAGAAAAGGCCCCGCGATGTGCGGGGCCTTCGCATTTGTGAAGCTCGTACTCGGGCTTACTGTTCCGTGTTCAGGATCCCGAGGATGTTCAGGATATGCACGAACAGCGTGATGAAGCTGCCGTACAGCATGAACGCACCGAAGATGGACGAGCGCTTGATGAACTCCTGGCCGCCGTGAGCCGCACCTTCCAGGTACATCGACTTGATCTGCTGCGTCTCCCAGGCCGTCGCGGCCGAGAAGAGCAGCACGACCAGCGACGAGATGATGAGGCTGACGGTCTTGCTGGTGCCGGGGTCGGTGATGAAGAAGAAGCTGACCAACATCGCAATGATCAGGCCGATGGAGGCCATCGACATGAACCCACCCCACCCGGTCATGTCCTTCTTGGTCGTGTATCCAATGAGGCTCGTGGCGAGGAACGTTGCAGCCGCAATGGCGAACGCTTGGCCAACCAGTCCGGTGTGCCCTTGCGACATGAACATGAACACCATGGGAGCGATCATCGCGCCCCATAGCACGCAGTAGAGCCAATATGCGCCGTGTGCCAGCGCCGTGCTGCCCGAGAAAAACAGCCTGTTGGCGAAGAAGCCAAGGCCGAGGACGCCGGCAAAAAGCACCCACTTCATCGGACCGGTGGCAATGGCCATCATGATCTGCGGATTGGCCATCAGGGCAAATACGACGGCGGCCGTCGCGGCGACGCCAAGCGCCATATAGTTGTACGTGCCGAGCATAAACGAGCGAAGGCCGTCATCCACGGCCACGCCAGTCCGCGCGCCGGAACGTGGAACTGAGGGTTGGTTGTAAACTTGGGCCATGGGTCTCCTGATCCTCCTTAACTGGCTGAAAAATGCCAGATTACAGCGCTGAATATGTGTGTGATCCGCCGCCCTTTCAAGGGCGCATACCCCACGAATTGGGCGGATTTTTTCCCGATCGAGTTACTCTCCGCGCAAATATGGCACTGTGGGCGCCTTCATGACTGCCCAGGTGCCAGCGCCGCCGAATACGGCAATCAACCCGCCTGCAGCGGCCAGTGTATTGAAAATCGCAACCACGGAGAAAGTAAACGGCGTTTCCATCAGGAAGTAAAGTGCCGCCCAGGCGGCCGCGGCCCCTAGTAAAATCGCAACCAGGGCCGCAGCCAGCGCGAGAAATGCATACTCATAGGCATGAGCGCGCAGGATCTGCCAGCGCGTCCCGCCGATTGTCTTTAAGATCACTGCTTCCAAGATACGCCGGCGCTGGGCGGTCGATAACGCGCCTGCAAGGACCAGGGCACCGGCGAGGAGCGTCACGCTGCCCGCCACCTGAACCGCGTTCATCACCTTGTCGAAAATCTTGTTGAATTGATTGATGGCATCACGCACGCGAATGGCGCTGACCGCCGGAAAGGCGCGCCCGAGGTCACGGATCATCGCGACTTCCTCCGCACCGGGCGTGCCATCGGGCAGGCGGATGGTCGCCAGCAGGTTGTGGGGTGCGGCTTGAAGGGTATTGGGCGAGAACACCATCACAAAATTGATGGCAAGATTTTCCCAATGCACCTCGCGCAGGTTGGAAATCGTCGCCTCGATGTTGCGCCCGAGCACGTTGACCGTGACCGAGTCGCCGAGCTTCAGGCCGAGCTTGCCTGCAAGCTCGGCTTCGAACGAGACAAGCGGCGGTCCGGAATAGCCCGGTGGCCACCATGCGCCTTCCGTGACGTTCGAGCCTTCCGGAACGGTCTCGGAATAGCTCAGGCCGCGGTCGCCGTTCAAAACCCACTGCGCCTCCGGTGGCGCCTTCATGTCTTCAACCGGCACACCCTTAAGCTTGACGATGCGCCCGCGCAGCATGGCAGCCTGGGACAACACGGCGCCGGGAATCTTTTCCTGCACGCGCGCGCCCAGGGCGTCGTAATCCTGTTTGGGAACATCGAGCAGGAAGTAGTCGGGCGAGTCCTCGGGCAATCTGCCTTTCAGCTCTTCAACCAGCGACGTGTTGACGAGCGCGACGCCGACCAACAGCGACAGACCGGTTCCAAGCGAAAGGATCACCGCGCGCGTCAGCCCGTCGGTGGCGGCCACATTGCGCAGCGCGATGGCGAGTTCGGCATTTTTTGGCCGCGGCAGGGCGCGCGCAATGCGCGTCACCAGCCAGGCAAGACCCGAAAAGACAACCAGCATGGCGACAAGAGCGGCGAAGGCCCACACCGCAAGCTGCTTGGGTTGCGAGGTGGCGAGCGCCAGGGAGAACAGCGCGGTGATGAGAATGACCATCCAAACGATCAAGGCGCGCCGCGGCCACCCCCTCACGGCGTTGCCCGTGTCGCGAAACAGCACGCTTGCGCGCACATGCTCGGCGCGGCCCAACGGCCAGAGTGTGAACAGCAGCGCCACCATCAATCCATAGGCGGTTGCTATACCAAGCGAGCGCGGCGAGATGGTGAACTGCGCCTTGACCGGCATGGCATCGCCGACCAGCCATTCGACAAATCCAGGGATCGCAAGGCCTGCTGCCAGACCGGCAAGTATGCCGAGCGCGGTCATGGCGAGAATCTGCACGAGAAATACGCTCATGATCTGGCCGCCCGTCGCCCCAACGCTGCGCAGCGTGGCGATGACCTTCAGGCGCTTATCGATGAACGTGGCCACCGCGTTCGCGATTCCGATGCCTCCGACGAGAAGCGATGCCAGCCCAATGAGGATAAGGAACTGGCGCAGCCGTTCCAGCGTGCGCGTCACCTGCGGCGAGGGATTCGTACGGTCGAGAACGGTAAAGCCCGATTCAGGCAAATCCTTCTGCACGGTATCGCGTAGTGCGTTCAACTGCACCTTGTCTTCGTCGTAGCCCAGATTGCGGGCCACGGCGTAGCGCCAGCGGATCAGCGTGCCAGGTTTCACGAGCCCGGTTTTCTCCAAAGTCTCTAGAGAAACGAACACGCGCGGGCCATAGGTCAGCCGGTCGGCGACACCATCCGGCTCCGATTTCAGAATCGCCCGCACCTCGATCTCATAGTCGCCGATCTTGATGCGATCGCCGGGCGCCAGGCCAAGCTGCTCCAGCAGCATGGCATCCGCCACGGCGCCGCCTTGCGCAACATCGGCTTTGAAATCGCCTGCCTCCTGCAACAGCACGCTGCCGGCCAAAGGATAGGCGCCATCGACGGCCTTCAGCTCGATCAAGGCCTGTTCCTGGCCATCAGGACGCCGGGCCATGGTGCGCAAAGCCGCCGTCTCGCTGAGGGTGCCGAGCTTGCTTAGCTGCGAGCGTTCCGCGTCTGTCGCCCGCGCATGCATCCGCGCAAACGTCAGGTCGCCGCCGAGAATGGTGCGGCCCTGACGTTCGAAGCCGGCGACCAGCGCATCGCCCAACGCGCCAACCGCAGCGATGACCATCACGCCGAGCGCCAGGCACGCGATGAAAACATAAAAACCCGACAGTCCGCCGCGCAGCTCGCGCAGGCCGATGCGAACCATCGCGGGCCATCCGGCCGGGCGCCGCCGCGCGGACACCGCCTGGTCCATTGCGACCGTCATTGTGCAGCAACCCTTACGGCCGGAGCCTGAAAATTTTCACTCAGGATACGCCCGTCGCCCATGCGGATCACACGCTCCGTCATATTGGCGAGGCGCTCATCGTGCGTGACGAGCACCAAGGTTGCGCCGCTGCGCTCCTTCATTCCGAACAGCAGCTCCACGATCTGCTGGCCCGTCTTGGTGTCGAGGTTGCCGGTCGGTTCGTCGGCAAGGATGAGCCGCGGCCTGCGGCTCAAGGCACGCGCGATGGCGACGCGCTGCTGCTCGCCACCCGACAGCTCAGCGGGAAAATGATCGACGCGCGCGGAAAGCCCGACATCATCCAGCAGCTGGCGCGCGGTGTCGAACGCGCCGTCAATCCCCGCCAGCTCCAACGGCAACGCGACGTTTTCCAGCGCCGTCATGGTGGGAACGAGGTGGAACGACTGAAAGACGATGCCGATCTCCTCGCCGCGCAGGTGGGAAAGGTCGTCCTCCGACAGTCCCGACAACGGCCGCCCCGCAACTTCGACCTTGCCGCTGGTTGCCCGCTCAAGGCCGCCAAGGATCATCAGAAGCGAGGTCTTGCCCGATCCGGACGGGCCAATGACGGCGACCGACTGGCCGGCCGGCACCTCGAGCGTGAGCCCTCTCAAGATGTGGACCGGCCCGGCCCGGCTGGTCAGTGTCAGGTGGAGATTTTCGACACAGATGATGGGCTTCGTCACGTGATGGAAATCCTGCTGTCTCTCTAACATTAACAAGTCTTGCTCTGGCCGCGTCCTGCTTCTACGTGAGTAACCAGACGTTGTGATGGCTCCCTAAGGCGGAAACATGGACACAGATTTGGCCGCGCTGCCCCGGCGGGTTCGTTTTTTTCTCACAGCCGCGGTCATGGGCTTGGCGACAGTTGCCGCGACACCTCGCCCCAGCAAGGCCGATTTGGCCATTTCCGTCACGCTCGCCGCATTCGGTGACAGCCTCTCGGCGGGTTACATGCTCGCTGCGGGCGACTCTTTTCCCGCCCAGCTCCAAGTGGCGCTTGCGGCCAAGGGGTACAAGGTCGAAGTCGTCAACGCCGGCGTTTCGGGCGACACGACGGCGGCGGGACTTCAGCGGCTCGACTGGTCGCTGCAGCCGGGCGTGGACGGGGTCATTCTTGAACTTGGCGCCAACGACGCGCTGCGCGGCATCGACCCGCACATCACCAAGGACAACCTCGACAAGATCATCTCCAAGATCAAAGACAAAGGCGCGGACATTCTCCTGGCCGGCATGAAAGCCCCGGGCAACTGGGGACCTGAATATCAGGCAACGTTCGATGTCATCTACCCGGAGCTTGCCGGCAAACACAATCTGCCTCTCTATCCGTTCTTCCTGGAGGGCGTCATCGGCCAGGATGAATTGACAATGGACGACGGCCTGCATCCGACGACAAAAGGCGTCGCAGAACTCGTCAAACGCATCCTCCCCGACGTCGAAGCCCTGCTGAAGCGGATCGGCGAGCGCAAGGCGGCCGCCGCCGTCGCAAAGCCCTGAAAACGGCGTACGGTCATGCCAAGATTATTCACCGCCATCGAGTTGCCGGATGAGACCCGCGCGGAGCTGTACCGGCTGCACATTCCGCTGCCCGGCTCGCGCTGGCTGAAGCCGGAGGATTATCACATCACCCTGCGTTTTGCCGGTGATATCGATAACGGGCTGGCACGGGAGTTCTCAGCCAACCTCGCCAGCATCGACGCGGATGCTTTCGAATTCCAAATCGCAAGTGTCGGCGTGTTCGGCGGCAACGACCCCAGTACGCTGTTTGCTGATGTTGCACCCTGCCCCGCGCTCGATTCCTTGGCACGTGCCAACGATAAAGCTGCGCGCAACGCGGGCCTTCCGCCGCAAAAGCATCCCTTCAAGGCGCATGTCACGCTGGCGCGGCTGAAGCACTCCGACGCGAGCGCCGTGGCGCGCTATCTCACACGGTTTGGCGGATATCGCTCTGAGCCGGTCTTTGTATCGCGCTTTGTGCTGATGTCGTCGCGCCCGATAACGGGGGGAGGACCTTACGGTGTCGTCGAAAGCTTTCCGCTGCGCGGAGGGTATACGCCCGACGACTCCGATAGCTGGTGACCGCCGCCGCTGAGATCAGCGATTTTTAGGCTTGGCAAGCCATCCCCACAAACCGCTCGCGGTCGCTTGGGGTTTGACGTACCGCGCACGGACAGCCGCCCGGCGTTGGCCGGAGCGCTTGTGCTGCCCGTATCCGCGCCGCGGCCCCACGGCGTACCGCAGCGGCGGTCCGATCACGACGCTCGAAGCGGCAGTTTCATCGGGAGAAATCGCCGCTTCTTGAGTCTCAAGCTGGGGGTCGCCTTGATCACTTGGATTGCCGATCTGTTCTGATCCAGTGCCGGCAGGCCCCTCGTCCTGCCACGGAGTTTGGACGATTGAGGCCCCGGTCGCTTGCAGATGGGCTTCATACCGCCGCCGAGCTTGAGCGGCTGCTTGCGCCATCAGCTCGGACGCTTCCTCGCTATAGCGGCGATGGCGCGCGGCCGCCTCGAAGGACCAAGGCGCAGGTTTGCAGGCGCAACCGGAAACCAGCGATTTGCGATAGCTGAACGCGTTCGGCATATCCTTGTAGGGCTGGCCAGCGAGGTCAACCATGCTGTCCACACTGCCGCCATTGACCGGATAGTAAAACAGGCGCGCCTCGTCTCCGCAGGCCGAACGGCACGACCTGATATCTTGCGCAAAGTTGCGCCGCATCGCGTTGTGCCTCAGCGGGAAATAGTAGCCATCACAAGCGCGCACGCAGATGGTGCGATAGGGCCCGCCGCTGTCTGGCGGACCTATTTCCTCGTCCTCGGGAGCGCCCTCACGTTGAAAGCGCCGGTCGTGATAGTGGAACCTGTAGGCGGGCAAAGAACGTCCGGCGGGCCGCGCCTGAGCCGGGGCCGAAGGCTTGCCGCCAAATCCAAACAGAGTCTGAAAAAACGATTGCGCAACCGCGGGCGGAGCCAACGCGATGAAACAGGATGTCGCTACCGCCCAGCCGAGCAGCACATGACGCAAACGCAAACGCATACCTAACAAACTCGAAGAACGCCGGCGCGCGCAAAGGCCCACGAAAGGCCGGTACGGCGCTGCGTTTCACCATCGCCGGACATGCCCAAAGATTTGCTGAACACAATGCGCTGCTGACGGATTTTTCTAGAGTGTCAGCACAACTTTGCCCTGGGCAGCCCGTGCGTCGAGAACGCCGAGCGCTGCACCGATCTGTTCCAGCGGGAAGGTCCCGTGCGTGCGCGGGTGCAGCCGGCTTTGCGCCACCCAGTCGAGCACCCGCGCCATGCCCGCTCGATGACCGGCGGGATCGCGTTGAACGGATTCACCCCAGAACACGCCCGTCGCCTCCGCGCCTTTGACGAGGAGGAGATTGAGAGGGATACGCGGAATTTCGCCGGCGGCGAACCCGACGACGAGAAACCGGCCCTTCCAGGCCAGGGCACGTATCAACGGCTCGGCAGCGTCGCCCCCGATGCAGTCGTAGACGACGTCCGCACCGGCGCCCCCCGTCAGCTCGCGCACGGCCAGCTTCAAGTCCGTGCCTGGGTAGAGAATGCCCTCTGACGCGCCTGCATTCCGTGCGACTTCAAGCTTCTCGGGCGTGGAAGCCACCGCGATAACGCGCCCACCCATCAGACCGGCGATCTCGACGGCTGCGAGTCCTGCGCCGCCCGCGGCTCCGGTCACCACCACCGTTTCACCCGCGGTCAGCCTGCCGCGCTCAGCGAGCCCATGCAGCGCCGTGCCGTAGGTGACGCTCAAACCGGCTGCGATGGTATCGGACACCCCATCTGGCACCGGCACAAGCTTGTCGGTGGCGACGGCGATATGCTCCGCCGCGCCGCCCCACCCGACGTAGGCCATGACGCGCTGGCCGGGACGCAGCCCGCGCGCGTCGCCTTCGATGCGCTCGATGATGCCCGCAATCTCCGCCCCTGGTGCAAACGGCAGATCAGGCTTGTACTGGTACTTGCCGCGCGTGATGAGCGTGTCGGCGAAGTTGAGACCGACGGCTTTGACCGTGACGAGCGCCTGACCGGACTTCGGCTCAGGCACCGGGATATCCGTAATTTCAAGACCGGCGGGTCCACTTAAAGTGTTGCAAAGTGCCGCCTTCATATGAGACCTCCCGCTGGCGTGCGCTGTTCGTGGCGACACGTTTAACGGCGCGCCGCACGCACGCCAACCCGCAACCGCTTGAACGCATTCCAAGAAACTAAACCGACATGACCGGACGCACTTCTGAAACCTGGCCGCCGGCCGCGAAAGGCTATTTCGCCATCGGGGCGGAGCGCATGTCGAAATCGTTGAACCTCGGCAATCTCATGCGTTCGGCGCACGGGTTTGGCGCGAGCTTCACCTTCACCGTGGGCGCGACCTACCGCGCCTTGGAAGCGCGCGCGGATACCTCCAAGGGACAATGGCATCTGCCGCACTATAACTGGCAGTCGATCGAGGACATGGCGCTGCCACAAGGCTGCAAGCTTGTTGGTGTGGAATTGCTGGATGATGCCATTGATCTGCCCAGTTTCCGCCACCCCCTGCGTGCCGCCTATGTGCTGGGGCCGGAAATGGGATCGCTATCGCCCGCGATGCTCGCGCGCTGCGATTACACCGTCAAGATCCCGACCAGCTTTTGCGTCAATGTCGCGATGGCCGGGGCCATCGTCATGTATGACCGCGTGAAATCGCTTGCCCGTTTTGCAGAGCGTCCCATCCGCGAGGGAGGACCTTGAATGGCCTTGTGCCAACATGTGACGATACTTTTTTCGTGCGCTGTCGCCACCGGGCTTCTCGCAGCGCCAGCGCACGCCCAGGACGCCTCCAAGCTGACCTCGATTGTCGATTGGTCGCTCTATACGGATTCCGAAAAGCCCCATGCCTTCTGCTTTCTCACCAGCACTCCCAAATCGGCGAATGCCAGCAGCGCCGGCGCACGCATCTACATTTCGGCGTGGCCCAAGGAGGGTGTGAAGGCGGAACCGAGCGTGCGGCTCGGCTTTGCAACCAAGAAAGGCAGCGAGATCACCGCAGCCATCGGAGCGCAGTCCTTCACTCTGTTTGCCGACAAGGAGCGCGCCTACGTCGCCGACGCGACGTCCGAACTGAAGCTGGTAGAGGCCATGCGCAAGGGATCCAAGCTCGCCGTCACCGCAACCGACCCATCCGGCACGAGCGTTACGGATACGTATTCGCTCGCAGGCCTGGGGCAGGCGATGCAGGAACTCCAGTCAACGTGCTTCTAGAGTGTTTACTGAAACTGCGAACCGGCGAAAAACGACAAAAACAAAGTCCTGGCGCGGGCACGTCTAGCCCTTCTTGCGCAAATGCACGTAGAGGGCGCCTTCGCCGCCATGCGCAATCGACGCGGTCGTGTAACTGATGATGAGGCCGCGTAGATCGGGCTCTTCCAGCCAACGTGGAACATTGCGCTTTAATACGCCGCGATCGCGCGGCGCGCTCATGTCGAAGGGCTCGTCCTGGCTGCGGCTCCCTGCCATTCCCTTACCTGTAATGACCAGCACCCAGCGCCATCCCCGCGCCTGCGCGCGATGGAGAAAAGCCCGCAGATTGCCATGCGCCTCGTCCTGGCGCAGGCCATGCAGATCGATCCGCCCGTCGATCTCGATGTGGCCCGCGCGCAGCCGCTTGACCTTCTTGCGGTCGACCTGTGCCAACGGCGGCGTGGCCTTGCGCGCGGGAGGTGGGTGCGCCTCGACATGAGGCCGCTTCGGTTTTTGGTGCGCATTCGAAACATGCTGCTGCGCACTGATTTTCGGGCGGGGAAGAGAAACAGCCTCATCCGGGTCGGCCGAGGCATGAACGCGAGACTTGCCGCGCTTTAAAGGCTCGACGGACCCGGCCGCGTGATCCCAGATCGCTGCTTCCTCCTCGTCCAGATGCCGCCGGCGATCCTTGCCATGCGGTCTCTTCACGGCTGCCGCCCCGGCGGTGTGCTGCGTACTTCGATGGCGAGGGCCGGTTCCAGCACGAAGAAGTGGCCCGGATGCTTGGTGATCCCCGCCACACTGCCGGCCTTGTCTCCCGATCCGAAGAAGATGTCGCCGCGCTCGGGTCCCTTGATCGCCGAACCCACGTCCTGCGCGATCATCAAACGGTTAAACCCTGCCGCGTCACGCGTCGCGTGCTTCAAAGAAGGGGCACACACATAGATGGGGGAGCCCAGCGCATGATAGGCCGGATCCACCGCAAGGCTGCGGCCCGTGTGAAGCGCGGTTCCGAGTGCTCCAACCGGCCCGCCGCTCTCGCTGTCGCTCAGCTCGCGGAAGAAAACGTAGGACTGGTTTTTCCACATCACGGGCGCGGCGCGCTCGCGGTCCGCCTTCAGCCATTTCGACAACGCCTTGAGGCTCATGTTGTCGGACGTGAACGTTCCTGCCTGGATCAACTCGCGCCCGATGGAGGTATAGGGATAGCCGTTCTTGCCGTCATATCCGATCCGGATCTTGCGTCCGTCGGGAAGCTCGATGCGGCCGGACCCCTGAATCTGCAGGAAATAGACATCGACAGGGTCACGGAAATACAAAAGCTCAAGCCCTTGGCCGGCGAGCCCTCCCTGTTCGATCTCGGCGCGCGTGAGATGCGGGGCCAGTCCGCTTGCCGTCTGGCGCATGTGCGTGAACGCTTCGGATTTCGCCCCGCGTTCGGCCTCCGACACCATGTTCACCAGATCTGGCGGCCGCCTGTAGATGGGCGTGCCGAATTCGCCTTGCGGCGTGCGGGAGGCCTGCAGAAGCGGCTCGTAGTAGCCCGTCAACAGTCCGCCCGAGATTGTCTGATCCACGCGGCGTGGCCGGAAGTTGGTTTCAAAGAAGCCACGCGCCGAAGCCTTCGTCATTTTCCTGCCCGAGGAGACCTGCTCCAGCGCAAATCGGCAGGTGCCGGCCAGGGCTTGAGACATCGGCTTGCTCGCCTTGCCCGCGTCGGAGCGCTGGATCAGCACAGGACAGGAGGTGAGGAACGCCTTCCAGGCGCTCAAGTGATCGTCTTCCGCCCAGCCTGGCAGATCAGCGAAGGAGACAGGGGTAAGCGTGAACGACGGCTTGGTCATTGTCTTGCTCGGCACGCCGACGGTGATGACGACCTTCTTCTTGGGAGGCGGCGATTCGGCGGTGGCGGTTTCGCCACCCCAGGCTGGTGGCTGGGAAACCGCCAGGAACGCCACAGCGACCGACAAAGTGCAAATAAGCCCCGCAGCCGTCGAGCTTGTTTGGCTCCGGCCCTTGAATGGCTCTACCGCCACCCTCGTCCCCTCCTGCGCCGCGCGCCTGGACCCACCTGTCCAAACAGCACGTCCCGTCCAAGAGACCTGCCCAGACGCCGCGGAGGCTGAAATCCCCCGTATAGTGCGTCAGTTCGGCGGCTGTGTCTCGTCCAATCTCCAGTTCGGATTTTGAAGCGCGCGCTTGCTTGAGATGTCGCGTCCGAATGTCCAGACGTCCGTAACGTCGGTCACGCGATCACCGCCCGAAACATTTCCGGCCCGGTCACGGGTCGCGGTGATCAATTCGCTGATAAAGCGCACGGTGACCGACGCGAAGCCCCCTGAGACCTCGGCACCGGTAATTTCGGCCTTCTTGATCCCGACAAACTGCTGGTCGATTTGCTCACCGCGAGCCTCCCGCTCGTTGATGGCGGTGATGAAGCCG
>WPCK01122850.1_pt1 | contig 19992 bp, 15 predicted proteins | sample 5399851 | NCBI WGS metagenome assembly WPCK01 (sample SAMN12869471, study PRJNA574797) | sludge metagenome | isolation source: wastewater treatment of pH11 | place: China:Beijing | collected 2019-05-20 | reverse complement strand
TTGTTGTCCTGCCGCTAGCACCTCCTATCGAAGAAACTTGTGGTAAAACCTAAGGGGTAGGGGTGAGGGGGAAAGTACGGCAGGATGGATTGAGAACCCGCGGTTCGGAAATCGGTCGCGGTGATCCCCCTCACCCACGTGTTCTCCGCACACCCAGGATTTACCGGACAGCTGGTCTCGGCCAGGTGGCGGCCGCCGGCCAGTTTTTGAAACAACGAGCTACTTTCCCTTGACACATGCCGAGGCAGCGGCAGCTCCGTGATGGAGTCCGCCCCGACCGCCCGGCGGGACGGTCGGATGGTCCCCAGTCCCTAGCGGGTGCCTGTCCGCTGGGCGTCGGGAGTGCGCTGCGCGGATTGCGGCGCAAGTTCGCTGGCGGACGATTCGAAGTTGTCCACCACATGCTTCCATCCCGTCGGTAGCTCGGGAGAGATGAACTGATCGATAAACTGGCGAGCCCTTTGATCGAGCGTGTTCACCTTGTGATCGGCGAACTGATACACGTCGCGGGACCGGTTGTTTCGTTCATCATAACTGGGGGGAAAGATCTGCATTGCTTTGGGCAGGAAGGAACGACCGTCCAGGATCAACATGACGCGTTGAAAACTCCCCGCATCGCTGCGGCGTTTGGGATAGGCCTCCAGACAGAATTCGACGCGCCGATCGGGTGCTGGGTTGACTCGGGGAATGACTTCCCGAATCCAGTAGCGTGATTCGATCTTGGTCCGCGATGCTCCGAAAATGAAAGGTACGGGTCCGTCCGCGATATCGCGGCCACGGAGTTCTGGCGGCAGGCGCAGTTCGATCAACTGCTTCGTCTTGCTGTCCAGCTGAAAGACCGAGCTTCCGTCGCAGATCCAATGTTCCAGATCGTCCGACTTCTTCCAGGGATAGTTGGGTTTCTTTCCCGGAACGAATTCGGCGAAGCGGATGACATGGAATTCTCCCTTGTCGGGCGTGGCATAGCGAATGACCCCTTCAGAGATGAACTTGGGTTCGTTTTCTGGCCCGAAGACAGTGTCATAGGTGTACTTGGAGAACTTGCAGCTGAAGGTCTGGATGCGAGCGCTTTGGGCCTGCCAGTAGTCCAGAATACGTCCCATGTGTTCCTGTTCTTGGGCATTCAATGCGAAGGGAGGTTGCGGCTCGGCGACCGCGCTGGGCGCCGGACTTCCGGCCGGGGAGCCGCTCCCCTCGGCGGGTGGAACGGGAATGGGGGTTCCCAATTGGATGGCGGGCGAGTTGGGTGGCGGATTCCCCCCGGGTTCGGTTTCGTGAGGCGAGCTGGCAGCGGCGGCAGGGCCGGGAGTGGGTGGCGACTGCGCAACGCCGGCAGGCGGGAGGCAGACGGTGAGGGCCCACGCGGGAATAGCGAGCATCATCAACGAGATGCAGCGGTGCATAAAGTGGGTCGCTCCGTATCCTTGAGCCGGGCGGCAGTGCTCTGCTACCCGCGGATCATGCGTCGTATCAACCGGCTGGCAGCACGCGGGGGCATTGCCGACCTGGTTCCCCAAGCAGGTGTCCGCCCCCCGCGGAGCTGACGCTTCACACGCGGCGAGGGACCTGTCGCGGGTCGGCGGGATCATAGCGAGAGGCCGCCCCGCAACCTAGATCGATTCAACCCCCTGGCGTACCGCAGGGGAATCGGTCTGGTTGATTCGTGCGGCATTCAGTAGTCTTCGCGCCCGTGCCAGACAGGGAAGTCTTGGCACGATACGATTCATGGAGGAACGCAGAGCATGGAAGCTCGCTTGATCCGAGCTGCGCTGCTGCTGGCAGTGGCAGCTTCCCTGGGCGCGGCCTATCGCAGTGCGAATTTCGTTGTCAGCGCCCCGGCCCCCGAATTTGCACAGCAGGTGGCACAGGCCGCGGAACAGTACCGCCTGTCCCTGGCCCAGGAATGGTTGGGCCACGAACTGCCGCGCTGGTCCCAGCCCTGTCCCATCGTCGTCCGCGATGCACCCCATCTGGGGGCCGGGGGTGTCACGAGCTTCATGTTTGAAGGGGGGATCCCCTTCGGCTGGCGAATGTCGATCCAGGGGAGTCGCGAACGCATCCTCGATTCCGTGCTTCCCCACGAGGTCACGCATACGATCTTTGCCACTCACTTCGGTCGACCCCTGCCGCGGTGGGCCGACGAAGGCGCGTGCACCACGGTGGAACATACCAGTGAACGCACCAAGCACTATCAACATCTGTACCAGTACCTGACTACGCAGCGAGGGATCGCCTTCAATCAGATGTTCGCCATGACCGAATACCCGCTCGATATCATGCCGCTCTACGCCCAAGGTCATTCGGTCGTGGAGTACCTGCTGTTGCAGGGCGGCCGACAACGCTTTGTCGGGTTCCTGGGTGAAGGAATGAAAACGAACGACTGGGATTTCGCCGTGCGAAACTGGTACGCTCACGCGGACCTGTCGGAATTACAGGTTCGTTGGGTGGAATGGCTTCGTCAAGGACGACCATCGCTCAGTCCCACCCCACCTGCCGGTGCGGCTGACCCGACCCTGCTGGCCGACTCGTCCCCCGTGACGGTCCGAGGACAGACCGGGGCGGCTTCTTCGGCAGGCAGTTGGTACGCGCGGCATCGAGAGCGAACCGAAGGCCCGACTCCGCAGGCTGTATCGCGATCGATGACGCGGGCCCCCGAGCCGCAGCCCTTCGCGGGAAGCATTCTCCAATGGGATCGAAACTCGGCGGAAGCCGCGAACGGTACCACGTATCGCCGGTAGGCGTCCAGCGGAAGACCAAGAGTCCCCCTCACCCCGACCCTTTCCCCCACGTCGCCTGGGGTACGTGTTTAGCGTGCCAGCCACGATCCTTCTCCCCCGATTTTCGGGGGAGAAGGTGGCCGAAGGCCCGATGAGGGGGCAGGAGTGTGGTACGTTTTGCTACTTCAAAGACCCCCTCACCCTGCCCTCTCCCGAAAACGGGGAAGAGGGTACCCAGCGCATTTCCGGAAGGTTCTCGTGCAGGTCGCACGCACGTGTCGCGTGGGCCACGTCGTGCTCTCCTGACGCAAACGACGAAAAGACTGCCAAGGAAATGCGAGCCATGCGCTAGGTGCTCGCATAGAAGTATCTCACGATGTGATAGAACACGGGGGCCGCGAAGCAGATGGAATCGAAACGATCCAACACCCCCGCGTGACCCTCCACCAGCGTGCCGAAATCCCGCACGCCACGGTCGCGCTTCACCGCGGACATGGTCATACTCCCTGCCATCCCCGCGATCGCGACGATGAACGACATGACCGCGGCCTCGCGGGCCGTAAACGGAGTCACCCAGAAGAGGGCCATTCCACACAGCGATGCCGTGACGGCGCCCCCGAAAAACCCCTCCCAGGTCTTACTGGCACTGATGTCAGGAGCGATCACGCGCCGTCCCAACGATCGCCCCCACAGGATCTGGGCGACTTCCGCCACCTGCACCACCAGGATCAAAAAAACCAGCACACCGCCGTTCCCGTGTCCCTGGCTCCCCGCCGGCCACTGCAGCGGCAAGTCCAGTAAGGCCGGGGCATGACTGAGCGCGTAAACGCTGACCAGCAGGCCCGATTGGATCTTGGCCGTCCGTTCCAAAAACCGTTTAGGATCGCCCGAAAAGGCGACGCGGGCCGGAATGAACAGGAATCCGTACACCGGAATCAAGATGGTAAACAGCCGGTCGGGCCAGATCTCCACACCCCACCAGACATAGTTGCGCGAGGGGCCCAGCCAAACCAGCAAGTACTGCAGCGGCGTGAAGAAAAAGAAGACCCAGAATAATGCCCGATGGTCCCCCAGACGAGTTGACGTCAGGCTGATGAACTCGCGCAGGGCCCAGAACGAAATGCCAAAGAAGAACAACACGGCGGGGAGCCGCTGACTGCCCGTCAGCAGCGTGGCGCCAATCATGGCATACATCATCCACCAGGCACTGATCCGCCGGTTGAACGATTGGACCAGGCCGCGATCAATGGTCGATTCCGGTTGACGTTGCAGATGATGCCCGACACCAAAGGCAATGCCCAGAAACGCCAGGATGCTTCCCAGCAGGAACATGCTGCGATTATCCAGGAGCGGTGGGTTGAGCACCTGTCCCAGGATCACCAGCGAATTCACGGGCAAGCTCACGCTACAAATCTCGGAGTCGTCGGACGGAATCCCGGGCGCGGTCGAGGAAATCCCCCTTCCGCTCGCGTTCCATCAAAAAGATGGGCGGGCCAAAGGTGACACGGCTCAGCAGAGGCACCGGCAGTACTTCCCCACGAGGCAGCACCCGATGGGAGTTCTCGATGTACACGGGTACGAGCTCCAAATCGGGACGCTTCTTTCCCAAATAGTATAGGCCGCTCTTGAAATCCTGCATCTCGCCACCTGCCGCCCTGCCCCCTTCGGGAAACACAATCAGGGAATCCCGCTCGCCAATCTCCCGAATCATGAGGTCTACTGGGTTGTTGTGGACCTTGATTTCCCGCCGATCGATCAGCAATGCGCGGAACTGGCTCGCCAGGTAGCGACGAATGATCCCCTGCTGCCAATAGTCCTTGGCGGCCACCGGCCGCGTCAAGGTTCGTACCTCCGACGGCAGCGACGACCAGACGATCAGCGCGTCCAGATGACTGGTATGATTGGCGAAATAGACCCGTTGGCAGGTATCGGGTGCGCAATCGACCCATCTTACGCTGACGCCGCTAATCATCCGCGCCAGGACCGCCAGGAGACTTGTCGTGACGTTCATGCCGCGCACATCCGCCGCCTGGTAACGCTGGCTCCCCTTCGCTTTGTACCCGGCTCAAATCGTATCGATTCGCCGTGTCCGTTGCTATGGTTGGGGACCCTGCCCCCGGCGGTTGAATCGATTGGAGCGGAAGAATCGGCTTCCTCCGGGGCGGGACGTCCGTCTCGGTCAGCGCCGACTACCAGGGATTCGATCGTCGTCCGCAGGGGGTCTAGCGGCCAAGGGGTCGAGCGAAGCCTGGGGCCACGAGATCGGTAGAAAGCGGGACCAGCCGCGCCCACCTGCGGGTTGGGTTCGCGCGTGGCGCTGATAGAGTCGTTCCATGTGAGAAACATAGCCGTCGATCATGTGACGGAGTGACCCGTTCGACTCGGCATGTCTCCGACCGGCCCGTCCCATGGCGGCCCGCCGATTGGGATCGTGGAGCAGTTCCACGACCGACCGCACAAATCCTTCCTCATCCCCTGGTGGGACGAGATCGCCGTGGACCCGGGGTTCGACCAACTCGTGAATGCTCCCCACTTGGCTGGCGACCACGGGGAGCTCGCAGGCCAGTGCCTCGAGTATGGAAACCGGTTTGGCTTCGTTATCCGACGTCAGCAAGAACAGATCGGAGGCGGCCAGCACCTGGTGCACATCCTGGCGGCAGCCAAGAAAACGCACGTGATCCTGCAGTTCGAGCTGATAGGCCAGTGCCTTGAGCCTGCTTCGCTCCGGACCGTCCCCCACGATCAGGAAGCGGACATCGGGAAGTTTTTGGCAGACGGACGCGGCGATCCTCAGCAGCCGAGGGAAATTCTTCTCCGGCCGCAGGGCTGCCACCATGGTGCACACACGGGTCGTACTGGAAATCGCCAGCCGAGCTCGGGTCTCGTGCCGCGCCGTGGCATCCGGGCGAAAGCGGTCGAGGTCGATTCCGTTGGGGATGACAACGATCTTGTCGCGTGGGAAGCCTTCCTCTTCTGCCAGATACTGGGCATGGCTCGGCCCCACCGCCACAAAGGCGTCGGTGAGGAACGACAGCTGCCGGTTCAGCCAACCCACCCTGTCGGGCCAGCCCGTGGAGTGCAATGCGCTGATCACCACCGGCACATGTGCCAGCCGAGCCCCCAGGCGACCCCAGAACATCTTGTCGCCGCAACCCACGGTCACCACCACGTCCGTCTGGCGTTCCTGGAACAACCGGCGAAGCTCCCGGAGCACGCGGACGTCATACTTGCTGTGAATCATTCCATAATGGACCGGGATCTCACGTGCCAGCTCTTCTCCCAGCTTGCCTCGCTCCTTCAAGCAACAGATTTCCGGCACGATCCGCCGGCGGTCCAGGCGGCGGACCAAATTGGCCAGAAGGGTTTCGGCACCGCCGACCGGCATGCTGCTGAGTAAGAACATTGCGCGGAGCGGTCCGTGCGAAGGTCGTCGGTCACTCACGGGCCTCGTACTGCTCATGGCTTCCCGTCTTTACATCTCTTGGAGTTTGCGGGGGTCCAACGTCAGCCAGTTCCGAAAGCGGCCGAATTCCGGATCGCCGTGAATTCGGTGAACGACAAACGGATCCGAACCGGGCCAGTTGTAGCGGCCTTGGGCGGTGCAGACCCCCTGAAAGCCGGCCTTGCGAGCGATATCGATGGCGGAAGGCGGCACATTCGAGCGCTGGCCATAAGGAAAGGCAAAATACCGGACCTCACGTCCCAGCAGACCCGCCAGGTCCTGGCGGGCCGTCACCAACTCGTCCCAGACCATTGCCGGATCGGACACCGTTCCCAGATCGGCATGGGTTCGCGTGTGGGCGCCGATCTCAATGCCTGCCTCCGCCATCCCACGCAACTGGTCGATCGTGTTTGGGGGCAAGGGGTGGCCCGACTTCACGTCATGAGGGAACGGCAGGCCCTTTTGCACAAAATCGACCGACACGAAATACGTGCAAGGGATTTGCTCGGCAATCAAATGGGGAATCGCGGCGGAACAGTTCTCGCCGTACCCATCGTCAAACGTCACGTGAACGGCCGGCGTATCACTGGTGCCCAGCGCCATCCGCCGCTGGATTTCGGCCATCGATACCAGTTCCCGGTGGCGTCGCAGCCAGTTCATCTGCCGCAGGAATTCCCGCGTCGAGATCGTCCAGCCATTGGGACACGTGTCGGCCACACGGTGATAGAACAGAACGCAAAGTGGCAACGCCCCCGTGGCGGCCAAGTTTGCCTGCAGATTGCGTCGGATCGGCCACGTGGCCAGACAGTAGGCGTGGAGGGCCAATTCTTGGTACGTGTTCATTCGCTGGCTCATGATCACGCCTCGGTCAGTCACCCGGACACGTCCCCTTGGCAACAAGCGGTTAGCGTAGCTCGGTGGCCGTCCAGCCGGCTGTCAACCAGTCCGCCATGGCCTCACTCGCCGCCACGAGCCCATGGCGCATGCGATCGAGCGGTCGACGGCCGCTGATCCGCCAGTTCTTCGTCGGAATGGGCTGGGCCCGCCACGTTTCCTTGTAGGCCTCGTCCCCCCGCAGGAAGTCATAACAGCGGGCACCCCGCTGAATGGTCCAGAGAATCGCATAGCCATTGATGGAGTACCCGGGCCGCTTGGCCTGGACCCCCGCGTCCATTCCCGATTGGTACATGTACGTCGTGTGCCGATCGAAGAACATCAACAGCGCCGACATGGGGGTCGGCCCATCGTGCAGAATGGCCAGGTGACATCCGCCGATGGCCAGAAAGGCATGGGTTGCCGCACGCAGGAAAGCGCCAAACGGCGGGAAGTCGAAACAGCCAGCCTCTCCCTGCATGCGCCGTCTCAGCTGATGCAAGTCGACAAACAATTCCCACGTCTCATCATCCAGCTGATCGGGACGCGTCACGCTGAGAAGGGGAAGTTCCCCCTCCTGGATTCGCCGCCAGACGCGACGCAGTTGATGCCGATTCGATTTCGATCGCTGCGAGAAATACGCTTCCTGCGACTCCGGCAGCGACAGGGCATACGAGGAGGCGCCCTCCTGTTCCAGGATGGGGTGCTGGGCGCGGCGGAGCGTGGCGATCAGATGCGAGATGGCCAGGTCGTCCGCCGGAATCGCTTCGAAGATGGCCGAGTTCCAGCGATCCGGTCCAGTTCCCTGATCCACGGAACTCAGCCAGTCGCCGAACGCCTTGGCCGCGATCTCCCGGTCCGTTGGGGAACAGAGGATCGTCAGGTAGTCGGAGCAGGCCTTGCCATCCCCCAGGAATCGCAGGCAACGTCCGCGGGCGAGGTCCAAATACCAGGGCGCGATCGCTCGAACCCGGCCGTCCGGACCTTCCAGCACCAACACATAGAGTTCCTTGCGATGGCCATAGTATTGCCACCAGGTTCCCAGCCATTCCCAACGACGGAAGGGGACGTCCGCGGCCAGCGCATTCCACGTGTCTGCCAAGCGCTGGCATTCGGCAAACGCGCAGATTCGGCGGACCGACAGCCCTGGTGGGCACGGGGCGACCCCGTGGGATAACGTGGTTTGCATGAAACGCTCTCGTCGCGCGGCGTGGGCTCCCTTCAATCGAGAAGGGTCGTCCGCTACAACTCTGCGTCACGACCGGTGCAACGCAAGTCCGGAAGCCGAAATCGGCCGGCCCCGCCGATTTTGCGTCGCCAGGCCAGTCTGACGTGGCGTTTTGGCATCATCCGGCTGTCGATATCGGCATGCGCCATTCCCGGGAATTCCAGGTGTGTCTATGAAGAACAGTGCTTTTGTCTTCGTCGCCGATGGGCTGGGTGCCGGCTACTTGGGGATGTACGGCAACGGGTGGCTGCCGACTCCCACCTTCAATCGGATTGCCAGCCAATCCTTGGTGGTGGAGTTCCCATGGGCCCATTCCCTGGACGTGTTGTCGGCATACGACGGCTATTTCACCGGTCGTCATGCCCTCTCCCGAGGACGGACCTCGAATGCCGGGCTGGCCCGCGCCTGTCGAGATCGGGGCATCGCCACCCTGTTGATCACCGATGACCCACAGTTGGATGCCCTTCCGGACGTAGCGGCGTTTGACGAAATGGAGCTGGTGACGGACGAGCTCCCGTCGGAACCTGCCAGCCACCTGGAAGGTACCCAGGCAGCGCGTTTCATGGCCGTCGTAACGGATCGCATCGAGCGCCTGCGCGGTCCGTTTCTGACCTGGGTTCATTACGCTGGTCTGGCCCGGCACTGGGACGCGCCCCGGGATCTGCGGCAATCGTTCGCGGACGACGACGGCCCCGCATCCTACCCCCATGTCGGTCCCCCCGAGCAACACCTTGCCGCCGACGAAGACCCCGACCTGTGCCTGAGTTTCACCCAGGCCTACGCCGCCCAGGTCTCCGTGCTGGACGCCTGTCTGGAAATGGTGCTGGATGCCCTGGATCGCCACGCGGCAGAGCATTCTTTGCTGACGCTGGTCACCGCTTCGCGCGGATTTGCCTTGGGTGAGCACCAGTATGTGGGACTCTCGCCTCCGCGCCTCCATGCGGAATCGCTGCACGTGCCGCTGATAGTACGGGGTCCCAGTGAGTGCCGAGTGCCGCGGCGGTGGGCAGCCGCAGCGCAGCCCAGTTCCGTCTTCGCCACCCTGGCAGAGTGGTTGGGGATTGACGTCGATCCCCCGTGCCGTGCCACAAGCCTCGTGTCGCCGCTGGACCCCTCGCCGTCGCTCGATCGCGCCGTCGCCGTCCATGAACACGAAGTGTCGCTGCGGGTCCCAAGCTGGTATTTACGGCGGGCGACGTCCGCCCAATCACCCACCGGCCGAAAGGAATCGGCGGAGCCGTTCTGCCAGCTCTATACCAAGCCGGACGACCGGTGGGAATTCAACCCGATTGAAGCGCGCTGTCCCGAGATCGTATCGGCCATGTGTCAGGAGATCGACCGTTTTCGCCTGGCCGCCGAGCGCGACCGGCTCCACGAGCTGCCTCCCCTTCCCGAATCGCTCTGGTAAAAAGGGGACGCAACTCATTTTTAAGCTTTTCGGGCGGCGAAAGGAATGGTAGGCTCCGCGAATGCCCCGTCAAGCGCGCGTATGTCCCGCCGGAGTTTGCTTTCACGTGCTGAACCGTGCGGTGGCACGGCTCCCTCTGTTTGAGAAGCTCGAAGACTATGAGGCGTTCGAGCGAGTCTTGGCCGAAGCATTCGAGCGCGAACCGATTCCGATATTCGCCTATTGTGTGATGCCCAATCACTGGCACTTTGTCGTACGTCCCGATACGAAGCGTCAGGTTTCAAGCTTCTTTCGTTGGATGACTCACACGCACACGATGCGTTGGCATGCGCACCACCACACGGAAGGTACCGGGCATTTATATCAGGGACGATTCAAGACGTTTCCGATCGAAGAAGATGAACACCTTCTGGCGGTCTTGCGCTATGTCGAACGCAATCCACTGCGTGCCGGCTTATGCCCGTCCGCGGAGGAGTGGAAGTACGGAAGTGCCTGGCGCAACGTGTACGGCGACACAGACAGTCACCAACTGCTGGCCTCATGGCCGATCGACCGTCCCCGTCAATGGCGATCGCATGTCAACAAGCCGCAATCGGAAAGTGAACTGGATGCGATTCGTCACAGCCTCCGGCGTGGGACACCGTACGGGAGCGAGCATTGGGTTACCCAATCCGCGGTCCGATTGCGCATCCAACACACGTTGCGGCCCAGAGGCAGACCCAAATCCCAAAAATAAGCTGCGTCCCCTTTTGCCGCCCCAGTCTTAAGATCCTCCGATAGACACGCCGTCCCTTGTCACGGCGGCCACCTCCCTTTGGATGCATTCGCGCGCCGGTGTTATGGCTCCGTAAGCTAGCAGCGCGGCGCTCGGGCCAACACAGACGACTGACGATTTCTGCAAAAACTTCGCGATCACCGCGTCCACGAACAACCTCTTCCACCACCGCCGGATGTGTCAACGTCTCTCCAAGCGTGCACGTCGCGGTCCGCCTTCGGCGCGGGGGCGAGGCCGCGGGATTCGTGCTCGGCGGCGAGGAAAGCGTCGATCGGATTGCGCACCCAATCGGCGCGCTCGACCGGCGGCGCCGGCGGGCGCAGGGGCGGCACGTAGGACCAGTGCTCGCGCGGGTCGGGCGGAATCGGCTCATCGGGGGCGGGAGCGCCTTGGTCGATCCAATTCGAGATGAGCGCGATCTGGTCGTCGCGGAGCGCCGGGCCGTCGTCCTCCGGCGGCATTCGGGAACCGGACTCGCCGGTGAGCATGGCGACTAGAACGCTGCCGGCGGCGTCGCCGGGCTCGAACGACTCGCCGGAGTCGCCGCCCGTGCGGAGGAAGGCGGCCGTGTCGACGCGCAAACTGGCTTGCTGCCGCAGTGCGCTGTGACAGCCGTAACAGCGGGCCGAGAGGATTGGCTTGATCTGCGTAAGATAATCAACCGGCGCTTCAGCGCGGGCCGCGGGCCGCGGGCGGCGCGGCGGCAATCGCCAGAAGCAGGAGGGCACGTCGCAACACAGCCATGTCGCGGTCCGCCGGGGTTGGCTGGCAGGCAGGGCGAGGGCCTTATCTTAACCCCTGCCCGCGGCAAAGCCAACCTGGCGCCTGTACGCAGCGATATTGAAAGCCACCGGCTCCGCCGGTGGCTTTCAGCAGTTAGCGTGGCTACGACAGTTCGAGGCCGCTGACATATTCGTCGAGAGATTCTTGGGCTTTCTTGAGTTCGGCTTCGACTTCGCGCACCTGGTCGCGGAGCTTTTCGATATGGTCCTCCTGGTCGGTGAGCTTTTTCACGTAGCGGTTGTACAGATCAGTGTTGCGGTCGACGGCTTCCATGTTCGGACGGATGCGAGCTTGCTCTTGTTCGATGGTCGCGATTTCCTGCGCGAGTTGCGTCTTGGTCGCGGCGAACTTCGCCAGTTCGGTGCGGCGGCGGACGATTTCCTCCAGCGCCGCCTTCACCTCGGCGGAGACTTCTTTCGCGCTGAGGTGGACCTGAAGCTGCGGCAGGTCGAGGTCCGTAATCGCGATTTGCTGGCGGACGGTTTGCTCCTCTTCGACCTTGAGCTCCGCTGATTTGCCGGACTCGACTTCGACGGCGAAGCGGTAGACGTCGCGCGTCTTTTCGGTCGGCTCCTTGGGACTGACAAGCTCCCAGCGGTTTTCAATCGGCAGTTCGACGAGGACCGTCTTGGCGTCGTCGCCGGAGTTCTTCAGGACGTACTCGTAGGTGCGCTGGTGCTTGTAGCTGGCGATGAGCACGCCCTTGTTGAGCTTCATGCTCACCAGTTGCTGCGGGCGCGCGTCGGCGGTCGGCGCCACCTCGACGGCCAGATCGAGCGCGTAGCTCACCAGTCGTTCGCCGCCGGGCGCCAGGTCGGGCAGCTTCGCGTCGCCGGCGTAGACGCCGCCGTCGAACACCGTGGCGGGGCCTTGCATCAGGTGCAGGTCGGAGGAGTTTTTCAGCTCCACGCCGTTGAGGGGGTGCTTCGCATGGACCGCGGCGTTGTAGATGGAGATTTTCTTCCCTTCGAGCCGGTCGTTGATAATCGGCAACATGGCGGAGCTTTGCCGGGCGAGCGTGACGGAGTTGTCGATGTCGTACTGGAACAACTCGCCGACGTCGCCGCCCTGCGCGGCGGCTTGGACGCTTCGCTGAAGGGCTTCGCCTCCGAGGGGCGGGAGCGCGTAAGCATCGTTGGCCAATCCGAAGCGCTCCCCCGCGGCGCCGCCCAAGCCGGAGACGTCGCTACTTGGGGCGGCGGCGGCGGGGACGCCTGCCGCCGACCTAGCCGCTGACTCTAGTACTGCTTCTTTTTTTGCTCGCAGCAAAGCCAGTGACTTTTCTTCGCGTGATGACAGATCCTGGTCATACACCTGCGGGCGCAGCGTGGCGTACAGGTCGAGAGTTTCGACGGGCCGCTGGGCGTACAGCGGCGAATACAAATCCATCGTGAACGAGATCGGACGGCCGCTCACGAGGCTCAGCCGCACGTCGTTCCAGTCGGCGTCGGTCGTGTTCTCGACGATGGCCCAGCCTTGCAGAAACGGCTTGCCTTCGTCGTCGAGCACGAGCCGGTAGCTCGTTTTCCACACGGGCGCCTCCTGAATGTAGCCGATGCGAACTTCTCGCTCGCCCTCGCCCAGGAAGTTGAGCGTGACGGACTTCTTGTCCTGGGCGTGCCCGGTGGCGAGAACCTTGAGTGCCTGGCGGAACTCGGCGTCGAGCTGTTCGCTCGCCAGCTCGATACGGCCGATGGCGCCCAGCTCGAAGCGGCGCAGCCCGTCGTCGGTGAGCAGGTTGAGATACTCGACTTCGACGAGCCCGGTGTCGCGGATAGCTTGCCGCTGCTTTTCCACGCCGACGACGACTCCCGCGATCTTTGCCGGCGCTTCGATCTCGACGCGCTCGCCGCGGATCTGCTGGAGCAATTGCCCGAGGGTGGGGCTGTCCGTGAGGTCGATGGCGAACGTACCGAGGGTCTTGGTGATCGGGTCTCGGGAGGCGTAGGCGACGGTCGAGATCGTGCCGCCGCCGCGGTCCTCCAGCACCATGCTCTTGAGCAGGTCGTTCACGTCATCGACGTCGAAATCAAGCTCGATCGAGGCGTCGCCGTCGACGGTCCCCTGCCGCTCGAAATAACCGACGCCAGAGTTGAACAGCACGATCCGCTTCACCGGCGCCGTGGGCGTCTCCTCGTCGGCTGCCCGAACCGTAACGGCCGTAAGGGCGAACGCAAACGCGCCGAGGTGCAACAACCCGTGACAAAGGAATCGAGTGTTCATGGCTGATGGCTCCGAGAAGCTAGGGGATCGCCCACGCCACAGTCGGCGCTGCGAGCGCGCCGGCAGCGGCGCCGCTGGCCATTATGACGCGCGGCAATGGCGAGGAGTTCCCGGAAACCGGCGCAAAATGCCGAATGCGCGGGCTTGGCGCAGGCAAAAGGCGTCAGGAATCAAGTGCTGATTCCTGACGCCGAGTTTCGCCATGAAGCCGTCGGCCTGACGCTAAGCGCGTCGCCGTCCTTGCCGCCGAGCCAGCAGGCCGAGCGCGGCAAGGCCGGCTAGAGCCATGGTGGCTGGCTCGGGAACGGCTTGGAAGTTGATCCGCTCGCCGCCGGCGATGACGCTGGTTTCGAGCCAATCGACGTAACCGACCGTGTTGGCGTTGCCCGAGCCGATGCCCAGGGCGACGTCGACGATCGAACCGCCGGTGAGCTTGGCGCCCCAGGTGGGGTCGGCCAGCCGAAGAATTCCACCAGAAGAATTCCAGACACCCTACTTTTCTGGGGACTTTGGGAGATTTGGGCAGCTTGCAGATTTCTGTGGTTCCTGGCAGAAGGTTTCATAGGGACGTAGGGACGGGAAGGAAAAAAGAAAGGTGAGAGCGACGGCGTTTGGACGGTTGACAGTCCTAACTCGCTTGAGTATACACAAGTTCAGTTATAGGAAGGTGTTCACGTACTCGCGCGATGGAGGTCACGACCATGCCATCCGGTCCCCGTGGTCAGATTGTGCGGCCCCAGGAAGTCGGGGTATATCATTGCTGGTCCCGTTGTGTACGGCGCGCTTTCCTGTGTGGGCGGGACCGCCTGACGGGCAAGGACTTCGAGTATCGTCGGTCATGGGTCTGCCAGATGCAGGCCGCACTGGCTGGACTCTTTGCGATTGAAATCGGATTCCGGGCTGAACTCAGTAACCACATTCACCTCTTACTGCGCACTCGGCCCGAAATCGTGGCCACCTGGTCGGATGACGAGGTCATTCGTCGCTGGCTCAAGATTACCAAACTGGCCAAGAGTCGCGATGGCGTAGTGAAAGAGCCCCATCCGGCCCGGATCGCTATCGAGCGAGCGATTCCCTTCCGCATCCCGCTCCTGCGGGTAAGACTGTCTGATCCCTCGTGGTTCATGGGAATCTTGTGCGAGTATGTGGCTCGACGGAGCAATCTTGAAGATGGTTGTCGTGGTTGCTTTTGGGAAGACCGCTACAAATGTCGTGATCTGGTCAATGAGGCCGCGATCTTGATTTGTGGGATCTATGTGGATCTGAACCAGATCCGGGCTGGCGAGGCGGAAACCCCCGAGACTTCGATCCACACGTCGGCTTTCGATCGAATTTGCGCTCGGCAACGAACTTGCGCCGAACGAGAAGTGTGTGCCGGATCCCAAAGAGCCCGATCGTCGGTGTTGTCCACGGCGGCATCTCCGTCGGTGGCACCCGATGATTGGCTCTGCGAGCTTACCCTCGACGAGCGTGTTCCCGTGAACGATGCCCGGCATTTTCAGTCGGCCAGCGGCCGACGCGCGTCGGATAAGGGCCTGCTCTCCTTGAGCTTGGATCAGTACCTAGAATTGTTGGACGCCACCGGTCGGATCATGCAGCCGGGAAAGTCAGGCTCGATCCCGTGTCATTTGGTGGGGATCCTGGACCGGTTGGGTATTCGGTCGGACATGTGGTCGACGATCATCAGCGGCTACGAGCGATTGTTTGGAAAGATTGTAGGCCCACCCGCTCAAGTCGTTCGCCGGGCGGAGCAGGCGGGGCGGCATTGGTATCGGGGCATCAAAGCCTGCAATGCCACGTTTACCTGACACCTCAAGGCCCCTATGGGGATCACGTTGTCAGGGGCCGCGAGGTAGTTAGCGGCGACTTCGAATTTCTTGTCATGCGAACCATCGTGATCCCAGGATTTGCCGGACGCTCGGCAAGGTAATCGGCATCGCTCGGTTACTGCTTGATCAATCGATCGCGGTCTGGCAACTCCGTCTCTCCCGGCACCGCTCGCAACGGCCACATTGCCGAACGACATCAGGATGAGCCATCGAATTGCTCAACCATTCCAAACTACCCAGAATCGAACGACAAACTACCCAGAATAGTAGGGTGTCTGGAAGTTTCGACAAACTACCCAGAATAGTAGGGTGTCTGGAAGTTCTGGAAGTTTCATGGGTTTTTGCTGTGCAAAAAACCATCCTACGTGCTGAACAAACCAGCCGTCGCACGCGGCGCTAGTTTTCGAACGAGAAGATTCGTTTCCAGTCGTTCTTCATGCTGATGACGGTCCAGCCTTTGTCCTTGGACTCGTCGTACAGCGCCTGCGTGAAGGTGCCGACTTTGCTGTTTGGAAGGCCGTTTGCCGGGCCGTAGGCGTACTCGCGCCTGGCATCATCGTGCATCACGATCATCATTAATCGTGCGCCGTCGCCCGCGCCCGTGTATTCGAGCATCTGCCGGTCGCCGTCCGAGTTGCCAAAGGCTGCGTGCGGCCGCCGGCCAATCATCATGTGGATACCTTCTGGCTTGCCGGTTTTGTCGTCGAGAAGTAGCAGTTTGGGTTCCTTCATCAGCGTCGGCCGTCCTTCATTGTCATAGCCATATTTGGTTTCGCCCATCGTACCGACAATTTGCTCGGGCGGTACGCCGTACACCTTGTTGGCGTACACACGCACAAAGTCCTGCCCGCCGCCGGTGACGATGTACGTCTTGTAGCCGTTCGCCCGGAGGTAGCGCATCAACTCGAGCATCGGCAGATAGATCAAATCCGTATAGGGCCGTTTCCAGCGATGGTCCTTGGCCGCGTCGAACCAATTGTTGACTTCAGTGCGAAATTGCTCAACGTCCATACCACTGAACGCGGTCGCCAGCAGTACGTTGAGGTCCTTCATCGGCAACTTGGCGATCGCTTCGTGGTCGCCGGTAAGGATGGTTTTATAGGGCTCGACATTTTTCAGCGATGGTTTTTCTTTGACGATCGATGGCACGCGCTCGAATGCGTAGACCACTTGCGTGTACATGGGCTTCTCGACCCAGAGCGTGCCGTCCTGGTCAAACGTGGCGATACGCTTGTCCGGCGGCACGAACTTGGCGCTCGACGCCTCGGTCGTGTCGCCAACAAATTGCAAAATCGCATCTTTCGCCGGTCCGTCGTTCCAAGCGGGCAGCGGGTCCTGCGCTCTGGCAATCAGACTGGCAGCAGCGACGAGCATCGGCGCAACAACCGAGATCGCCCGTTTCGCGTAATGAGGAAACATCGCGAGCCTCCAAAATTGAAGGCGGGCGGCCCGTTTGGACCGCCCGCTTAGTGCTAAAGCAATCGTTAGATACATCACTGGCCCGGGCCGCTGTGCGACTTGATTGCCTCGAGGATCTGGTCGAGGTTGTAACTGGCCGCCTGCTGCAGCGGTGGAAATTCCTTATACGACATAAGTTCCTTTTCCCAGAGAAGCTGGCCAATGGGCAGAAGGTTCCAGTCGTAGAGATAGGCAGTGCTTGGAGCGGCCAGTGATCCACCAATGGCCGTCAAACTCTTTTGTTCCATGCCGATGTTTTGTTCAAATGGATCGCGGAGGATGTTCTGCACCATCGTCCATTTATAGGGAATGGGCGGCAGCAGGCCACCTTCGGCCGTCTCCCCGGGCATCGTGTAATAGAACTTCCAGTTATTGTAGCGCACCGCCGAAGGCACCGCGCCCATGTAGTAGAAGAACGTGTCGCGAGCCGACTCTATCGACTTGCCCGTGAGATAATCGATCTGGTTCACACCGTCGAGCTTGGTCTTCACGATCCCCTTGTACTGCCCGGCCATGATCTGCTTGTTCAACTCGTTGCCTTTCGCGCCGCCGGCGATTTCAACGAGCGTCGGCACCCAGTCGAGCGAGGAGAACATCTTATTGAAAACCGTGCCCGGCTTGATTTTGCCCGGCCAGCGGATCACGCACGGTGCGCGCATGCCGCCTTCCCAGGTCGTCAACTTCGTTCCTTTGAATGGCGTAAGGCCACCGTCGGGGAACGTCTGCGTTTCGGCGCCGTTGTCGGTGGTGAACACGACAATCGTATTATCAAGCTGGCCCATGTCCTCAAGCTTCTTGAGCACGAGGCCGATGTTGTCGTCCATCTGCTTCATGCCAACTTCCTGGATGCCCCAGTCCTTGCCGCCCTTCACTCCGAGCATGTCCGCATACTTATCCGAAAGCACTGTCGTAATGTGCATGCGTGCCGGGTTGTAGTAGCAGAAGAACGGCTTGTTGGTCTTTTTGGGGTCGTTGCGATCGAGGAAGTCAATCACCTTTGCGGAAATCTCTTCGTCGATCGTCTTTGACCGCTCCAGCGTGAGCGGGCCTTCATCCTTGCCCATCTGCTTCGCCCCAGTGCCGTCGGGGGACTTCATGTGCAGCACCGGGCGTGGCGCAGCCATGCACACGCCGTCCTTGGGATCGATAGCTCCGGGCGTTTCAGGAATGCCGGGAATCGGAACCATCTTCATCGGCGGCACAACGGCCTGCTCGGTTGGCGACTTGTTGATGTCGGGGAAACTTACCTGCTGCATGGCGTCGAGGTGATAAAGATATCCCCAGAATTCCTGGAATCCGTGAGCCGTCGGCAGCGAATCGGGGTGATCGCCTAAATGGTTCTTGCCAAACTCACCCGTGTTGTAGCCCTGGTCGAGCAGGAATCTAGCAATGCACGGCGTCCCTGGTCGCAGGTACGAAATTGCGCCGGGCAACTGTGGCAGGAGCATGCCCGCTCTGTACGGATGCATGCCGGTAACGAATGCACAACGCCCAGCGGTGCAACTCGACTCGGCGTAGTAGTGCATGAACAAACCGCCTTCGTTGGCAATGCGGTCGATGTTGGGCGTTTCGCCGACCATTAGGCCGCGGTGATAACAACCCGGCTGCATCCAGCCGATGTCGTCACCCATGATGAACAGGATGTTAGGCTTCTTGGTCTGCTGAGCTTGCGCCTTATTTTCGGCGCTACAAAGCGTCAGCAAGACAACTAGAAAGCCGAGCCCGATACAGTCGTTTCGTTGCACGATACGTCCCATAGAGTGCTCCCTTTCGTTAACAAAAGTCCACAACTTCAAACCGCATGCTTCATGGCAACGACAAACCGCCACGAAAGCTCGTCGTTCTACTGCGCTTCAAAGCCGCTTGAACCCGCAGTCTTAGTTACGGGCGGAGGATTCCATTTGCCGGTGAGGGCGTCCGACTTCGGCGCGTACAAGCGCATGCATAAGTTGAACGCTCCCTTCGGAGCCGGAAGCCAGTTCGCCTCTTTGTCTTTGCCCGGGCTCTCGTTCTGAAAGTACAGATCGAGCGAGCCGTCTGCATTCGTCTTGAATGGCATCCAGCTGCTAACGGCAAAACGGTTGAGCGAGTTAGCCACTTGGAAGCCATCGGAGTCGTACAGCGTAATGGACCAAAAGGCGTTGGCCGGCGGTGTAGCGCCCTTTTCGAAATGGATCGTGTAATTGCTGTTGCCGTTCAGCGGGTGACCTGCGGAATCTGCGAGATTCAATGGGTAAATGGCGTCCTCCGGCAAATTCGCGCCAAGGCCGACCTGCGCGACGATGGCGCGTTTGAGATAGTAATTGCCGTAGACGCCCATCGTGTCGGTATTCATCGACCAGTTGTTCACAACACGCGCCAGGGTGGCGACTTTCCATTTCATGAGTTGTTGGCTGTTGGCGGGCGCCGCCTGCAGTGCCTGCTTTACGTTGGCGTCCAGGCTGGCAAAATCGAATCTCTTTCCCGGCTCAATGCCGATTCGTTTCATGCGAGCGATGATAGGCTGATCGGTGATGTGGGGCGGGTGTTGTTTGAGCAGCTCGGCCGCGTAGGTGAAATACTTGTCGGCGGGCATGGTGTCGACTTGCGTTTTTGGCGGCGTCTTCATGTCCACGGACCGATCGACCTTGCCCACGGCGGGCTGGGCCGCTTGACCCCAACGCGAGAGCGGCGTGATCTTGAGGCCGGCCTGGATTTTGTGGACCGCATCGTAGTCGGCCGGGCCATCGGTTTTGGTGCGGCCGATGACCCAGAGATACTCCGTCGGCGCGGAGATCCTGGTGCATCCGTCGGGCACTTTGCCGGACCAGCCGGGCGAGGCGAACACGTCAGTCCACATATCGAGAATCGGAAGTAGGTAGTATCGCCCGTTGGTGTTCGGGACCGAGACAACGACCGGTTCCTTGGTCAGGTCAAATGACAGGAAATTTGATTTCCGGTAGGAAGTTGGGGGAACGCAAGGTCTTGGGCCGCCATGGCGGCCCAAGACCCTTGCTGGCTGCGGATCTGCCCCGACCCGCCGTGAGGCGATGCTGCCAGCGGGAGCAAAATACGTGGGATCCTACGAGAGAGCTTGTGTAGAAGTAGCTACGCGCGTCAGGCGGCGCAGATCGTTTCCGCAAGCCCACCTGGTGGGACGCTAAAATGTGGCCTCAAACGTGTCCTGATCCACGTACGTCAGTTCGTCCGATCCGCCAGCGACGACCTCGCGGTCCTTGTGGTCAGGATGGCCCACGGGCGGTGGGGGGCGCGCGGA
>WPCK01086929.1_pt1 | contig 20004 bp, 20 predicted proteins | sample 5399851 | NCBI WGS metagenome assembly WPCK01 (sample SAMN12869471, study PRJNA574797) | sludge metagenome | isolation source: wastewater treatment of pH11 | place: China:Beijing | collected 2019-05-20 | reverse complement strand
GAGTCCACTGAAAAACTTTTAACTTTAATTTCGCTGATAAGAAATAAAAACAGAAGATTTCATTTCAAGAATGAATTCTTCTGTTTTTTTAAATATTTGACAATTTTTGTAGAAAGAACAAGACTATTCCTTACTTCAACTTCCGTATCTTCTGTAGATTAGATACAAATATGACAGCTGATGTCTGTATATTCATACTCAAAAGACCTAACCCGTTGGTTATGCCTAGTCCTAGATCTTTTTTTAAATGTGCATTGAGTTGTTCAATCTTGTAGCGTTGCTTCATCTCTGTCTTGTATTCAACGGTCTCCATAAACTCTTTTTGCTTTTGATGAATGTCCGTCCTTGATGTTACACTATATGATTTCGTTCTTGCGCCAGCTTTATAGCAACCTTCCTTTTTTGGGCAGTATTTACATTTTTCTATATCAAAGAAATATGTAGTTGTTTTTCCATAGGTATAACCACCTACCTTAGTCTCTTTGATGGTTTGCTTTCGTGTAGCTAAGTGTCCCGCTGGACATACATACATCTGTGCATCTTTGTTGAATTCGAACTTCACTTTATGTTTTCCTTCTATGACTTGTTGAGATAAATTTGAGATAAGCTTAAAGTTTTTCTCTTCTGCTAATTTTAAGTTATCTTGCTCCGAATAGGCTCCATCCCCAATCACAACGGACACTTCTACTCCGTTGGACTCTGCTTTTTCCACAAGAGTCTCTAATTGTTTACCGTCGTGTTTCTCCCCAGTCGTTATCGTTGCTGCAATGACGATCCCGTCTTCATTTATTCCAATATGATTCTTAAATCCATAGAATTTTGTGTCTCTGCTTTTATGTCCCAGCGCCGCTTCTGCTTCTTTTGACAATTCTAATCCCGTTAACTCGTGATCTTCACAGATTTCTCTTAGATAACTACTTGGTTCACTGATTCCAGGCATTCTAGAAAACTTTGGATGTTCTTTGATATAATCGTCAAGTTTCTTGCAATAGTCCATAATCATTTCTAAACTATCACCATCTTTTGGTTTCGCTGGCAACTCATTTTTAATTCCTTCGTCACTCTGATACATATGTTTTCGAATGCTTTTTGCCATATCCATCAGTGCTTTGTGTGGCGATTTGCAGTTATAAGAAGATACTGAATGTGTAGAATCAATAATCATCTTGTTTCCTAGAGCAATGCCATGATTACGTGCTATCTCTAATGACTTACTTATCAATAAATCAAGTAGATTCTCATCCTTCAACCTCTCTCTTCGAAACTTAGTTAGTAAAGAAGGATTGATTAATTTTGTTTCTCTTGGGTCCATTTCTAAAAAGAACTTGAATGATAAATCATAAAGAGTGCGATTCACAACCGCTACATCGGAGAGCTTATATATGTTCTTAAGAATGATATATTTAAAAAGTGTGATTGGATTCACTGCTGTTCTTCCGTTATTCAAGCAATATTTATCTCGGAGTTCTTCAAATATAAATGAAAAATCTACCATTGAAGCCAATTCTTTAAGCAAGTGGTTATCTGGAACAAGTAACTCATACAACTCATTGTTTTTCTCTAAAAACAATCCACTTTCTACTAACATATCATCACCCATTTCATAGCTATATTATACCAAATCTTATGATTGAATCGGTGATAACAAAGAAAAAAACAGAAATCATTCTAAATTAATGACCTCTGTTTATTTAGGACTTTTTCAGTAGACTCCCCCACGGAGCATTTTTTTACACTGATATCTGATTGGATTCTTTATAGTATCTGCAAAAGTTTTGAAACGGACACTGATCACACATTGGGTTACGAGCTTTGCAATGATATCTTCCAAAGAAAATCATTAAGTGATGCGCCCGATTCCATCGGCTTCTTGGCAGTTTGCGACGCAATTTTTCTTCCACCTTCTCTACACTATCTGTTGGCTTGGCTAGTCGCAGACGCTTGCTTACCCGGTCCACATGAGTATCCACCGCAATGGCAGGAACATCATACCATACGGAGAGGACCACATTGGCCGTCTTGCGGCCCACACCTGGCAATAGGACTAACTCCTTGCGTGTATCGGGAATCTGCCCCTGATGATCGTTAACCACCTTTACAGCCATTTCCTTGAGCATTCGAGCCTTGTTTCGATATAAACCAATATTTTTAATGCACTCCTCAATATCTTTGATCTCCGCTTGAGCCATAGCTTCAATCGTAGGAAACTTCTCAAAAAGCTTTGGAGTGATTTTATTCACCGAGACATCCGTTGCTTGGGCTGAAAGAACAACCGCGCTGATCAGTTCATAGACGTTACGATGGACAAGTTCACACTCTGCATGAGGAAACATGACTTCAAGATGATCAAGAATTTCATTCGGTGTCATGACGATCTCCTGATTCCAGTTGCTCTACAGTGATATTTTTAGCTTTCCAACTGGAAAGAATACGGGAAATGTAGGCCATGGAAACTTTTTTAGCAATCGTCGCCTCACGCAGTGCATAAATAATTAATTGATCGGAATGTGTCCGACTATGCTCACTCAGTTTTTCCATTTCGTTTCGAGTCAATGGTCTGCCAAACTCCTGCTCGAACACATCAAATAAATCGGACGAGATGCTCATCGGTGTACGCTGCACAGACTCATAAAGCCCATCCATGCGGAATTCCACTTTTTTATTTGCGGTTGCAACGCTCACGTACCCTTTGGCTACAAGCGACCCGAGCAGTTGATCGGTTTCCTGTTTCTTCATATGTAAAGCACTTGAAAGTGTGTCCAAGTTAATTTCCTTGGAGAATTCCTGCATAAAATCCAACATTAAAAGCATCATCCCTTCACTTAACGTAACATCTAGTGAAGGCAAATGATGTAAAATCCAGTTTCGACGTGAAATAAAGCTATCTTTCCACCACATTAACGAATCCCCTTTCGAAAGTTGAGTACAACCGTTCCATCAAACTCCACAAATATCAGATGTGTCAGCGTATCAAGGACAAAGACTGGCTTTAACGCATAGCCATACGTCAGATCCTCTTCACTTAACTGATACTCATTCAGTAAACTTCGAAGTGTTTCATGGATACCCGGAACCTCTGTACTTTCAATTAAAAACCCTTCCGTATCCACAAAATAGAGCCGTTCCCTACTCATTGAGTACAACACGTAAACTACCTGATGATAACTATGGCGAGCAAGTAACTCAGCATCATCCAACTGATATCTGGATTTCACCACATTCACGATCGCCCGATCCTCTTTTTCTAGAAGACGAGCCGGTCCACTGATGAAAAAAGAAGCCAGTAAAACCAAAATAAACCCAAGCAGGATCATGAGTGAAAAAGTAAAAAGCATCGATGGCAAACGTTGTTTCATTGGCTTCACCTCGTTTTATGATTATATCAAATTTCGTGCTTGGTTGCTACTGTTAACGTGATTGCGTAAACCGATGTTTCATGATAAAATGGCTATGCTAAAGGAGTGAAGATATGTTACATCGACGGATTTTACTCATCGTACCTATCGTGATTGTCCTAATCGCAACAGCGATGTTTTTATATAATCTTTTCGCTCCCGCCCCTGCTCCCATCGTCTTAATTGACTATGCCAGAAGTGTTTCCATCCCTTATGATCAGGCAGAGGATTTTTTAAAAACCCGTGAAGGTGTTCAATATCTTTGGTTCTGTGATGCATCTGTTGACTGCCTCTTCGTCAACGATAATGCCCTGCGACCCATCGCGCTCGAATCTCGCACCAGTGACTTTGTGGAGTTTGTGTTTGTGGATATGTCCAATCTGAAACGATCGGTGACACCGAGCCGTCTGAACAGCCAATGGGGCTTTTCCAACTATCCGGCCTTTGTTTCCCTTCAATATGTTGAAAATGAGAAGGAAATTTTATCCGTTCTGCAATGGGAATATCACAATCCCATCGGTCTTGATAATTTACGGGAATGGATGAAGGAAAACAGTATCTACCAAGGTGTAAACTAAAACCAGCCTAGACTGGTTTTTTTGTGCTTTCTTTTAGCTGATCTATGATTTTATATACCCATTGCGCACTGCGTTTGCTCGCTAAAGGCAGATATTCCTCAAAAGAAAGATGATTATCATCACGCAAGGTAATATCACTTAAAGATCGAATCACGACAAAGGGAATCTGATAGATGGTCGCTACCTGAGCAATTGCTGCAGCCTCCATCTCACAGCACATCGCTGTTGGAAAATCCTTCAGTATCGCTTCCACCTGCTGCTTTGATGCGATAAACTGATCGCCGGAGACCATTGGTCCGACCCAAACCTTAAAGGCTTCTTCACCTTCACCCAGAGCTTGCTCGACGATGCTCACAAAACGTGGATCACTGTTATAGGCAAAGCGGTCACTATCAAATCCCTTGGCGATTCCAAAAGCGGTTAAATCCGCATCATGATGAGCAACTCTTGTCGAAACAACCACATCCAGTACCTTTTGATCTTTAAGCAAGCCACCGGCTGTTCCGATATTGATGATGCCATCCACATCAAAATGCTCAAGTAAAATCGTAGTGGTTGTGGCTGCTGCCACCTTGGCTACGCCACTGAGTGCGATGACTACGTCTGTCTGACTTAACTTTCCAACCACAAAGGTATGATTGGATATCACCCTGGTATTATTTTCTGTAGATAATGCAAGCAACGCATCCACTTCGGGTTGCATAGCACCAATAATTGCAATCATATTATCGCTCCATTTCTTTTCTGGCCACACATAGATACTTCTCATCCTGATCTTTCTCACTCAATCCGTTAAAAATATCAACCTCAAACCCTATTCTCTTACATAGTCTGATGACTTCATCCACCGAAAACAATGTCTGAATGTGAGTTTCAATGTCCGGAAATGACTGATTGTAAAGTGCAATCGTATGGATCAGTTGATCTTGCTCATATTCGATTCGCCAATGATAAGGCAAATCATCAATGACACCCTCTTCCTCAAACGCTTCCGCAAATCCTTCAGCGAAGCTTTTCTTATACAAATCAAAAATAAAGATACCCCCGTCATTCAGATGTCTTTTCACACAGGTAAAGGTCTGATGCAACTGATCGATATTTTCCAGATAATGAAGACTATCGACCGCACAGATCACCATGTCCACCGTTGTCTTCAAGTCAAAATCCCTCATATCACCCAGCCTAAAGTCGATTTGGTGATGTGAATCCTTACTTTTTGCCACTTCAAGCATAGCTTCACTTAAATCAAGTCCAATCACTGAAAATCCTTGCTGTGACAAACGAAGACTAAGTTCACCGCTTCCACAGGCCAAATCGAGAATTTTCATGTTTGGATACGTAAAGGGCTGAACAAAGGACATCCAATCCTCAAACCCCTGTGCATCTCCCATCAGTTGATCATACATGTGAGCTAGTGAAGAATAGTTTACTTTAGCTTGCATGCATCTGCCCAAAGACGTTCCAGCTGATACACTCGACGCTCTTCCGTCTGAAAAATATGAGCTACCACATCGCCACAATCCACAAGAATCCAGCGGCTTTCCTTACCACCTTCAATCCGATAAATCGTATAGCCTGCCTTTTTCACAGATTCCTCAATCTGATCCACAATCGCAGCCACCTGACGAATACTTGGTGCATCCGCAATAAGATAGGCGTCCACAATGTAGCCCTGGTTTTCGAAGTCACAGACCGTCAGGTTTGCCCCCTTCTTTTCTTCAATCGCCGCGATGATTACCTCTTTAAGTGTCATTTTTCCTCCTGTTGTACATATTTGCGCTGTTCTTTTTTAACGATACGGAACAGTTGATCCAAATCTGCGAATGCCAATGCTAAAAGATGACTTGTATCATACGGTCGTGTCGGTTCGATTTTATCGGACACATACACGATTTTTGCATAGTTATGCTGACTTAGTCCCTGAACATGATGTTCAATCGCTTTCAATATTTTCTTATCATAGATTCCATAATAGTGATTCATAAATCCTTTAGCCACAAAAGCGTGCCAAATAGGTTTTGGTAAACTCAGCTGATTTATAGCAAAGCGACGCATATATGCTTCTAAAATCGCTGGATGCCATTCCTTTGACACATCGTGATAACATGCAGCCACCGTGACTGCGTGAACATTCAACCGCTTTTTCTGAGCGATTTTAGCTGCTAAATCAGTGACTGAATTGACATGATGCAAGCGTTTTGGTTTAATGTGGGTTTTCAAAATTGACTGATCATACAGATGATGCATGATAAAATACTGACCGACTGCTTTCGGAAATTGAAATCCGCTGCCTTGACGAATGTCACTTGAGCTAATATCTACTCGTTTACCCTTAAGCCATATCATCCGAAGATTTGCTTCAACTTTAAATTCATCCACTCCACTTCGGGGATATACCAAAAAAATGACCTGTTTGGATAACTCATTAATTTGTTTCCATTTAGAAAGTTGCGCCGCCTGATCATCCCCAATCAGAAAATAAAACTGAGTGTGTGGGTGTTTGCGTTTAAGATAGCTGACCGTATCAACTGTATAGGAAGGTGTTGGAAGTTTTTGCTCCACCGTACAGACACTCATCTTTCGAAAAGGGGCAATGGCCCGCTGTACCATGGTGACCCGATGCTCAAAACTGGCATGATGTGCCTGCTTTAACGGAGCATCCTTTGCCACCACAAACCATAAACGACTTCCTGCAAGTTCTTTTAAAGCCACCTTAGCCATATGTAAATGGCCGTTGTGAATGGGATCAAAGGAGCCACCAAACAAAATGACTGGTCGGCTCATGGGAGTGAAATCTTGTTTTCCTTGCTCTTTTTATAGAACACAAGCGTTTTCCCAATCAGTTGAACAACCTCACTTTTTGTGGCACTGGCAAGATCAAGAGCTACCTGCTGTACAGGATCCGGGCAACTCTTAAGAATGGAAACCTTGACAAGTTCATGAGCCAGAAGTGACTGATTTAAGGATGCAATCACATTGGGACTGATACCATCCTTTCCTACTTGCACATAGGCAGGTAGTGGATTCGCCATTGAGCGAAGAAAACTTTTTTGCTTACTTGTTAACATTAAATAACCGCCTTTCGGGTGTAGAGGTCGCAAGATTCAATTGCGTCACTCTCTAGTGAATCAATTTCACCGCTGATGGTCACAAATCCAACATATGGTAGTAAAATATCCATTTTATCATGAGTGAGCTTATGGGTGCGATGAATCAGTTTTTCTTCAACGTTCACATAAGGTACTTTGTTTTGAGTATGTGCGTTCCAGTAAGTTTGCGCATTGGCACCTTTGGTACGATGCACTTCAACTCCCTCAGGGAAATAGCACACGGCTGTCGCCTTCTTGGCACCGATCAGATGAATCATCGCCGTTTGACCAATGACAAGGGTCTGATCTTCACTCAGCTGATAGACGACTGGACGTATCGGATGTTTTGGTTGCAATAGTTTAACCTGCTCCTTGGAAATGGCATGCAAAAAGGTGGAACGCATCTCTATACCCGGTGTATCATAAATGGTAAACCCACGCTCATAAATTGGCACAAGATCAAGGGTTGTACCCGGAAACTGTGATACTGTCAAAGGATCCCGGGATGGGAAGAGCGCATTGAGCAAGGTTGATTTTCCTGCATTAGCTACCCCAAAGACAACCACATCACGATTATTTCTGAAAATATTGATAGCTTTAAACACCTGGTCAGCCCCATCTTTACCATAATCCGAGACCACCACATACCCTTTAGGCACCACATTAGCATCCCTTACACGCTGCTGAAGCATAGTCAGTATCTTGGTATCACTGAGTGTGACCGGAAGCAGTTCACGTTTGGTAGCAATCACAATGATATCCTTATCCGGTAAATGGCGATGCAATCCATCAATCATGCTTTCTTCCAAATGGAATAAATCAATGACCCATAAAAAGAGAGCATCCATCGAATGAAGTTTTGATAAAAGCGGCTCCATCGCCACGGTCCGTCCAATAATGGAAGAGGTATCTCCATAATGACGCAAGCGAAAACACCGCTGACACAGTGTTGCCTCTTCTTTCGGTGTATATCCTTCGTATGCCGGATCTTCACTCTGCAGTGCTAACCCGCACCCTACGCAATGGTTTAATTGACTCATAAAAGCCACCCTTTCTTTCTAAACTGAGCGATGACCCATCGCTCCAACACTCGCGAAAAGCGAGAATACATGATGTCCCGCTTCGAAATCGGTTCAACATAAATACTGAAATAACCGCGAATCTTCCCCCCCGCAATATCTGTAAACAGCTGATCACCAATCACGGCTACAGAACTTTGATTTAGATGTTTACTCTTGACAATACGACGATAGTGGCGGCTAAATGGTTTGGCCGCAAAACCAATCCCATGACAATCAATCGATAGTGAAACCACCGCAATCCGTTTCGGGTGGTTATTTGATAGAAGCGTAATGGAAAAACCCATCGATTTTGCCTGAGCAATCCATTTTGATTTTGATTCACTCACCGTCTGCTGGTGGTGAGGAGTTAATGTATTATCCACATCCACAATCAACGAAGCAATACCTTGTGACTGCAGTTGGTGTAAATCAATATCTTCAATGGCATCAACCCACATGTCTGGTAATAAAAAAGATAGCATACATTGTCCTCCACAGATATTATACCAAATTCGCGTGATGAAAAAAATGTTTTAATCATTGCAAAGTTTTTGCATTTACAATTTGAATATGTTTCAATAGTTATCGGTGATTCAAATGAATGTAGAATGCGTAATTATCAATGTGGATGGACTGCTATTTACCACCCATCAACTTTACAAAAAAATAACCGAGGACGTGGCCTCTAATGCACATCTTTCCATACCCGAAGACTATTTTGATAGTCTTTTAGGGGCTGGTTATGATTTAAAAGAAGAAACCATGTATCGCTTTCCTACTATGGCTTTAAAGGAACCGGAAATTATGGATTCTTTTTTGCACCACCTTTTTTCTAACGGTTCATCCCTTGTAAATGCTGAGGTACTGACGATGATCAATCAGCTACCGGAAAGAGGATTTAAAGTGGCCTTAACCAGTGATTACCCAAAATCTGTCTTTGAACATCTGCTTAACCTGATCGACCTTGATCCACGCATTGAAGTGAAACTTCATGCCCACCAGGTGGTCCATGGTAAACCCTTTGGAAATATTAATTACAAAGCAGCCAGCCTGACAAAAACCAGACCACTTCATTCCATCGTCATCGAAACGACGAAAAATGGGGTCCACGCGGCACACATGGCATTTATGAGAAGTGTGTTTATCAGTGGAGTGCTCCCTCAGACGGAACGCATATTTAAATACAGCTATCGACAGCTCTCAGATATCAGCCAACTGATTCCCCTTCTTCAAAATGAACAGACCCTCCAAGCAAAAACAGCAAGTTAACCTCGCTGTTTTTTTTAATCGCCAATATCGCTGCGATAAAACACTGCCGATTGCGGATGTATCAACAAACGCTGATACACAGCTTCTTTCGCTTCTTCAAGTCGTTTTGCACACTGATACACAAAGACAACCCGACCTCCCTTACTCACATACATCCCCTTGTCTAGATCATAGGTTGTACCCATATGAAAGAGTGGACTTAATGCTCCAAGATGTGGAAGAGGCTGATCCTTTAGATACTCCTTTGGGTATCCCTGAGCGGTTAAAACCACACCCAAGCAAACCTGATCACTAAACATTGGTTCGATGTAACGATGATCCAATAGAGCTAATAACAGTTGATCCAAAGGTGTAAGCAGACGCGGTAAGACAACTTCCGTTTCCGGGTCCCCAAATCGAACATTGAACTCAACCGTCGCTACCTGATCATTATGGACCATTAAACCCGCATAGAGAATTCCGGTAAAAGGAATGTTTTCCAGCACCATGGCTTTGGCCATCGGCTTTAAAATCGTTTCCAGCGCTTTTTCTTTCATTACCTCACTTACATCCTCCACAGGGGAAAATGCACCCAAACCGCCTGTATTGGGCCCCTGATGGCCATCGTAGGCTCGTTTGTAATCTCTGGCTAAATCCAATGGAATTACCTGCTGATGATGCACCAAAGCCATAAAGGAACATTCCTTTCCTTCAAGAAACTCCTCAATAACGACCCGTCCAGACGGGTTGAAGCGAAAAACATCTTCAATCGCACAGATGGCTTCGCTTAACTCAAATGCCACAGTTACCCCTTTACCTGCCATCAGCCCATCGGCCTTAACAACTAGAGGCATGGAATGGTTTTTTACGTACGCCACCGCCTGATCTGCACAGTCAAACTGAGCGTAATCTGCGGTCGGAATGTTATATTTCTTCATCATCGCTTTCGCAAAAGACTTGCTCGATTCCAACTGAGCTGCCGCTTGAGAAGGTCCAAAAACCCGAATATTTGCCTGATTCAGATCATCTGCCAGACCCTTGGATAAAGGACCTTCAGGACCAATGACCACAAGGTCAATTTGATGGCTCAAAGCAAAATCGATAATTCCCTGATGATCATCCAGTGAAAGATGTACCACCGTTGCCACATCCTTCATACCATCACTTCCACCAATCACAAAGACTTGCTTTACCGTGGGACTTTTCGCAAAACACGTGGCAAGGGCATGCTCACGACCACCGCTACCTACCACACAAATACGATTCATCAATGTTTAAAGTGTCGGATGTTTGTAAAGATCATCGCAATGTGGGCATGGTCGGCTGCCTCAATGGAGTCCTGATCTTTTAATGAACCACCCGGCTGAACAATGGTATCAATCCCATAGGATGCTGCTAGTTCAACGGTATCACCCATCGGAAAAAAGGCATCGGAAGCCAAGACAGCTCCTTTTGCTTTGAAACTCGCCTGTTCTAAGGCAAGTCTGGCTGCCCCAATCCGGTTGCTTTGCCCACACCCAATCCCTACCGTAGCTAATTCCTTAGTTACGACGATGGCATTGCTTTTTACATGCTTTACAATCCGATATGCAAAATCAATTTCTTCCCAAAGCTCAGGATTTACGTCACGTTTTGTGACCGTCTGACAGTCTTCTTTTCGTAAACTTAGCTGATCGATCTGCTGAAGCAGCAGCCCACCTGAAACAGTCACCATCGATACATCGGATACCATTTCATTTTTTAGTGGCAGTTGTAACAACCGAAGGTTTTTTTTCTTCGAAAGCAAATCAAATGCTTGCGGTTCAAAAGAAGGTGCAAGAATAACTTCAAGAAAGATGTCTGAAAGTTTCTTAGCCACTTCAAAGGTTACCGGACGATTGAGGGCCACTATTCCACCAAAAATACTGACTGGATCACTTTGATATGCCTTATCAAAGGCTTCTTCAATATGTTGACCTAGCGCAACCCCACATGGATTGGTATGTTTGACGGCCACAACACATGGCTGTGAAAACTCATTGACGATGGCAAGAGCACTTGAAGTATCCAGATAATTATTATAAGAAAGTTGTTTCCCCGCTAATTGTTTTGCACTAGCGAGTGAGTATGGATCTTTATTGACCGGCGTATAAAAGGCGGCTTTTTGATGAGGATTCTCCCCATATCGCAGTGTATCCTGCTTTATATACGATAGATTCAGCACATCCTCAAAGTCATCCTCAGATAGATAACGGGCAATCATCGCATCATAGCTGGCGGTTAATGAAAAGACCTTTTTAGCCATTAAGCGACGGAACACTGGCGTGGTTTCTTTGTGACTTTTTAGCTGATCAATCAACTCCGGATAGTCTTCAGCACAACAGACCACAGTAACAGAACTGTGATTTTTAGCCGCTGCCCGTAACAGAGAGGGTCCACCAATATCAATCTGCTCTATCGCCTGAGCAAATGTACAATCAGGCTTAGCGATGGTATCCGCAAAAGGATACAGATTGACTATCACATAATCGATGGGGAAAATCCCTTCTACGCGTGCATCCTGCACATCCATCTCATCCTGTCGACGGTATAAAATTCCACCAAATACATAGGGAGAAAGTGTTTTGAGTCTACCCCCAAACATTTCCTTCATCTGTGTTACCTCTTCAATCCCCATGGATTGAATTCCATGTTCTTTAAGGACTTTCTGAGTGTTTCCCGTAGAGATAATCTCAACATCTGCTTGAACTAATGCCCTAGCCACCTCTACGATTCCCTGTTTATCACTAACACTAATCAATGCTCGCTTTTTCATGTTTGTTCCTCCAATAATAGCTTATGTATGACGGTTGGATAGAGTTGATGTTCCAGACGATGAACTCGTTCTTCAATTTCATTCAAACGACAATTTTTGACTTCCAGCGGAACCTGCATAATGATTTCACCCGTATCCATCCCTTCGTCCACATAATGAACACTTACACCTACGATGGACTCTTGAGCATCAAATGCCTGCTGTAACGCATTTTTTCCACGATACTTCGGTAACAACGATGGGTGAATGTTCAGAATATGTCGGGGATACGCCTGAAGTAAAATCTCAGAACATAAGCGCATATACCCCGCAAGAATAATCCAGTCCGCCTGCCATTGCTGACATTGATGAACCATTGCCTGCTCCATTGCCGCTTTTGATTCAAAATCAGCTCGATGAAACACCGCCATAGGAACTTTTAGCTTATGGGCACGAGCAATCACATAGGCAAACGGCTGATCACAGATACAGCCCACAACCTGACCACTGGTGTACTCGCTGTTAAAGGCATGCACAATTGCTTCAAAATTCGACCCATTGCCTGAAGCAAAGACGACAAGATTCTTCACTTGAAAACCACACCTTCACCTGCGATAACTTCACCTAGAATCACGGGTGACTCCCCTTGTTCGGATAGAATCTCCATGGTTACAGTAACATCTTTTGGATCAATGATTAGGATCATACCGATACCCATATTGAAAATGGCATACATTTCCTCTTCATCGATCTGACCAAGTTCTCTTAAAAACGAAAATATCGGAGGTATGGTCCAGCTCCCTTTAACTATTTTAATTCCCTGATGTTCACTTAGGCATCGTGGCATATTTTCAATAAACCCACCCCCGGTAATATGTGCAATCCCCTTCACTTCGATATGATCCAAGAGGGCCAAGACACTTTTTACATAAATGCGTGTCGGTTTCAGTAATACATCTATTAGTTTTTCTTGTCCCAATGGATAGTCCAATGGAATCTGATGGTCCTTGAAAAGAAGTTTTCGAACCAGTGAATAGCCATTGGAATGCAATCCACTACTCGGTAAACCAATCACCACCTGACCCACAGAGACATGGGTTGATCGAATCATTTTGCTCTTTTCCACTGCGCCTACACAGAATCCGGCTAGATCCACATCATTTTCCCCATACATATCCGGCATTTCTGCGGTTTCCCCACCAATCAAGGCACAATCCGCCAGAACACACCCATCCACAATACCACGGACCAGTGCTTCAATGCGCTCAGGGTAATTTTTCCCTACCGCAATATAATCCAGAAAGTAAAGTGGTTGGGCCCCCTGGGCCAACACATCGTTGACACACATGGCCACAAGATCAATGCCAATGGTGTCGTATCGGTTCACCATGCTCGCTAACAATAGCTTTGTGCCTACCCCATCGGTTCCACTGATAAGTACCGGTTCTTTAAAGTTAAGTACCGATAAATCAAAAGCTCCACCGAAGGCTCCAATCGTACCCATCACACCCGGACGATACGTTTTTGCCACATGCTTTTTTATCCGCTCGACCGACTGATAACCTGCACTTAGACTCACTCCTGATTCTTCATAGTAACGACTCATGTTTCCTCCTAGAACTTGCCATCCAAATTGGCTCGATTAATCTCTTCATATAAATGGGTCGGATACTGCTTGGAAAAGCAAGCATGACAGAATGTTTTCTGATCCAATGCCTGTTGCAAACCTTCCAATGACAGAAATGCCAGACTATCCGCCCCGATCATCTCTCTGATTTCTTCTACCGAGTGAAAAGCACTAATCAGCTGATCATAAGTGGAAGTATCAACCCCATAAAAACAGGGAGCCACAATCGGCGGTGAAGCAATCCGCATATGTACTTCTTTTGCCCCGGCTTCTTTAAGCATCGCCACAATTTTTTTCGAAGTTGTACCTCGGACAATGGAATCATCGATAAGCACAACCCGTTTTCCGGCAATCACACTGCGAACCGGAGAAAGTTTCATTTTTACCCCTTTTTCCCGCAACTGCTGGGAAGGTTCAATAAAGGTACGTCCACTATACTTATTTTTGATTAACCCCATCTCATAGGGAATCCCACTTTCTTCCGCGTATCCGCTTGCGGCTGAAAGGGATGAATCAGGAACCCCAATGACAATATCCGCCTCTACATGCGATTGTTTGGCGAGAATTTTGCCACTTCGCTTTCTTGAGGCATGCACGTTTTGACCAAGCAAATCACTGTCCGGACGGGAGAAGTAGATATATTCCATGGCACAGATTCGTGATGTTGTATCCTGGGCATAGAAAGCGGATTCTATCTTGCCCTCTTTCATCACGACAATTTCACCGGGAGCCAGATCCTTCACAAAACTCGCACCCACCGCATCCAGGGCACATGTTTCCGAAGCAACCACATACCCACCATTAAACTTACCTATGGAAAGGGGGCGAAGGCCATATTTATCTCGAACACAATAAAGGGCATCTTTGGTTAAAATCAGAAATGCGAAGGCCCCTTCAAGATACAGAAGTGACTCTTTCAGTGCATCAAGCAAATCATTGCGTAGATTTTTCTGCAACAAATGCGCCAAAATCTCCGAATCTGATGTACTTTGGAAGATACTGCCATTTCGCTCCAGTTGATGCTTCAGCTGCCTGGAGTTCACAATGTTGCCATTATGGCACAGAGCAAAATCACCATGCATCGACCGGAAAAGAAATGGTTGAACATTTAAGAGACCACTACCCCCTGTGGTAGAATAGCGTACATGACCAATCGCATGATTTCCCGGAAGTTTTTTCAGATTTGCTTCCGTAAATACCGAACGAACATGACCTTCATTTTTTACAATGTGCAACCGCATTTGATCACTTGTGACAATGCCTGTACCTTCCTGACCCCGATGCTGCAGTGCATGCAACCCATAGTAAGACAGATCACTGGCATGGTGGATATTGTGCACACCAAAGACACCACACTCTTCATTCAACTGACGCTGATAGATCATAGCTATTTCAGACATCCGCAAACTCCTTTAATCGACGGTAAATTTCCTGATAAGCATCCTGAACATGACCCAGATCCCTACGGAAACGATCTTTATCCAGTTTTTCCCTGGTCGTTTTATCCCAAAAGCGACAGCTATCCGGACTAATTTCATCGGCGAGCACAAGGGAACCATCAGCTAATCGGCCAAACTCCACTTTAAAGTCCACAAGATCAATGTGCATTCTTTCAAACAGGGCAAGAAGCAGTTGATTGATTTGAAGTGTCAGTGCTTTGATATGATCAAGTTCAGATTTACTGGCTACATTGAGTACCAATGCGTGATCTTCATTAATCAGCGGATCATTGAGTTCATCATTTTTATAACATAACTCGTAGATAGGCTGATGGGCCACTATTCCCTCTGGGATGTTCAATCGTTTCGCCATGGAACCCGCGATGATATTTCGAACAATGACTTCGAGTGGTATGATGTCAACTTTATGGCAAAGCTGATCGGTTTCATTTAGCGTACGGATATAGTGGGTTGGAATACCCGCTTCCATCAGATACGTAAAAATCATCGTTGAAATCCGATTGTTCAATTGTCCCTTATGCTCGATTTGGGCCTTTTTGATGCCATTAAATGCGGTGGCATCGTCCTTGTAATGAAGGATAAGTTCATCTTCCTTTTCAGTCGCATACAGAATCTTGGCTTTGCCCTCATACAGTTTAGCTCTCTTTTCCATGATCTAATCCTCTTTTCCTGAAATAGTTCACACCATTTTCAATAATACTTGCCTGCTTTTGAATGGGTAGATTGCGATATAGTCCATCAACCATCCGCTCCACATGACTCATCTTACCTAAAATCTGTCCACACGGAGAAACCAGTCCTTCAATTGCAAACTGAGAACCATTCACATTGACCTCAGCCTGACTGCTCACTTTGCCAAAAGCATCACAGTATTGAAGGGCGATCAGTCCCTGTTGCTTCCATGTCTTTAACTGCTCATCACTGACCACCAGTCTTCCTTCCCCATGACTTAAGGCTACGGAAGATACCGAACGCAGCTCACATCCGGATAACCAAGGGGACCAGTTGGTAGTGACCACTGTATGTGCCATCGTAGAGATATGTCGACCAATTGAGTTAAAAGTCAAAGTCGCATCATAGCTATCAAGATCTCTGATTTCACCATAGGGAAGCAGTCCGCTTTTAATTAATGCCTGAAAACCATTGCATATCCCCAGAATCAGTCCCTTTCGCTGAAGTAAACGTTCAATCGCCTGTTTCACCCGTGGGTGCTTGATCGTATTAACAATAAACTTCGCTGAACCATCCGGCTGATCCCCCATGGAAAATCCACCTGGGAAGACCAGAATGTCACTCTGATCGATTGCATTGGCAAAATGAATCAGTGATTCTTCAAGCTTGGTTGAGGATTGGTGTGCAATATTCACTGTAGCAACCTGTGCATTTGCTTCTTTAAAGGCAAGTGCCGTATCCGATTCACAGTTTGTCCCATAAAAGACCGGAATGACCACACAAACTTCTTTTTTTGCCACCAAGGGATAGTTCACCGGCTTTTTATCTACACCTAAGTAATCATAGATTTCCAGTTGCTTCTCTTTGTGTTTTGGATAAAGAAATTTCATCCCTTGAGTATACGCGTCAAAGACACGCTCACCGGATACCTCAACGCCACAGAAAATCATATTCTTCTTTTCCACTTGACCGAGAAGTATCGCATAAGGTGAATCAAGCGGTTTGGTTGATTCGATAATAAAGCTTGCGGGATAGGATCGATAAAGATCTAGGGTTGTATCGATACTTATACCCAACCGATTTCCAGCAGCCATCGATATGAGTGTGGTTAACAGACTACGTTCAACGACACCGACGCTGACAATGGCCTGATCGTCCATGATCTGTTCTACCCATTCAAAATGCTTGACTGTTTCAGTCAAATCAAAGTCGCCATTCAGAGTTCTTTCCGTTTTGATGAGATACAGGTAGTTTCCTGCTTCTTTAAGTTCGTTGCTCTTGACCCGATTCTCATCTGTGGTACAGCAGGCAAAACTGACAAAAGTGTCCAATACATCCAAGGTCTTAAAGGAGCCAGACATGCTATCTTTACCACCAATAGCTGGGCGTGAAAATGCATGTAAAATTGAGTTGGCACCAAGCATCGTGTTAACCACATTCCCCCATTTGATTGGATCATCTCTTAATGCCGGAAAATATTCCTGAAAGGAAAAAAACATATCTCTGATTCTTCCACCAACTGCCATGGCTTTGGCTATGGAAACCAAAACAGATCCCTGACCACTGATGAACGCATGTTCCTCGGATAATTCCGGAATAAACCCACTAGCAAGAATGGTTGCAGTACTGCTTCGCTGATCCTTCACATACACACGCTGCACTGATGCTAAAGCGGGAGTACTCAGTGTTTTGCCACCAAGAGGAAACAGTAAGGTCGTTGCACCAATCGAGGCATCAAAATGCTCAATCAAACCGGGATTTAACGCCTGATTCAATGAAGAAACATGATCACATATCGCAGCTTCATCTAACTCCTTTGTTCCTTCTTTTCGCGTATTCACCGTTGAGTTGCATATGACTGCCTGTTTGTAAGTGGCTCCGGCACTATCGATAAAATCCCGATCAAGATTCACATACTCTTTTCCTTCGTAGTGCATAATCAGCCGATGGGTATCGGTGACCTTGGCTACCACGGTGGCTTCAATCTGCTCTGATTTTGCCAGGGTTAGAAACCGATGACCATCCTTAGGGTCCAGTACCACGGCCATACGTTCCTGAGATTCACTGATCGCAATTTCACTAGGTGTCAATCCATCATATTTAAGTGGTAGAGCAGACAAATCAATATCCAGTCCATCCGCCAGCTCTCCAATGGCTACACTGACACCTCCAGCCCCAAAATCATTACTTTTTTTAATCATGCGACTGACTTCCGGTAATAAAAACAAACGCTGAATCTGACGCTGTTCTGGTGCATTCCCTTTTTGAACCTGCGCAGCGCATTCCACAAGCGAATCGCTGGTATGTGCTTTGGAAGAACCGGTAGCACCACCAATACCATCACGGCCCGTTTTGCCCCCCAATACCACGATCACATCACCTGCCACCGGAGAACTTCGCTGAATGTTTTCCTTTTTGACCGCTCCCACTACAGCCCCAAGCTCAAAGTGCTTGGCCTGATAACTTGGATGATATATTTCACTGATGTACGTTGTGGCTACACCAATCTGATTGCCATAGCTACTGTTGCCTTCCGTGGCTCGTTTTGCAATCATTTTTTGCGGTAGTTTGTCCGCAAGAGTTTCTTGAATGGACTGATGGACATCGCCACAGCCACTGATACGCAATGCCTGATATACATACGCTCTTCCTGAAAGCGGATCACGGATACATCCACCAATGCATGTGGATGCACCACCAAAGGGTTCAATTTCCGTCGGATGGTTATGTGTTTCATTTTTAAATTGAATCAGCCATCGCTCACGTACACCATCGACGATGACATCACTTTCAAAACTGCAGGCATTAACCTCATCACTGATTTCAATACGTGGATCAGCGTAAATTTTAGCGCTAATCGTAGCCATATCCATCAGAGAATAGGATTTATGTAAACGATTGGCTTGTTTTCGCATGCTTCGATACAGTTCGAAATTCTCTTGAATCACCTTCTGCAAAGGACCGGAAGTTAGCTCAACACTGCTTAAGTGTGTATTAAAGGTGGTATGACGACAATGATCCGACCAGTACGTGTCCAACACAAGCAGTTCAGTTTCACTCGGTTGGCGTTTTTCCTGTTGAAAATAGTGCTGAATCAGTTTCAGATCATCTAACTTCATCGCCATCTGACGCTGATTCAGAAAATCAGCAAGCATAGGTTCAGTCATATCACAAAATCCATCAATCACATGCACCTGATGCGTTCGTAACGCAGGTTCAACCATCACCGAGGATTGATAAAGTCGAGATTCAATCGGATTTATCCAGTAATCAAGAAAACGTACTATTTCTTCTTCACTGAGTGAACGATCAAATTCCACCCGGTCCAACGGTGTCACCGTGATTGAGGATGAATCACTTATCAGTTGTAGACACATCTGTGCACTTTGTGCCTTCTGATCAAACTGACCGGGAAGAAGTTGCTTGGTCAAGTGCGTCGTTTTAGTTACGGGATGCTCGGTGGTTGCCAGCTCGACCATTGGTTCACAAAATACACGTTGGATTGCCAGTGCAAACTCATCATCACTCATTCCCTCAACCATATATCCCCGAACACACTGAACCTTCGCAGCAATGTTCAACTCGGATACAAGGGTCTGACTCAATGCTCTTGATTCATCATCAAACTCCGGTTTTCGATATACATACACGTATTGCTTCATTTTTTCTTCCTCCAGTGATTAAGTTTGGTACTTAGAACTTGTTTGTCTTTGGCAAATAGCGTTAGATGCCCCATCTTGCGATTGATTCGTTTTTCCTTTTTTCCATAAAGCACAACCTCAGACAACACTTCTTCCCTCATATCTGACAATCCATTTTCCAACACATCCAGATCTTGCCCCAGAAGATTATGCATCACTCCATCATAGTTGCGTTGATTATCCAGTTTGGATAAACCGAGAATCGCTGCTACATGCAAATCAAACTGACTGTATCGATGTGTCTGTAAGGTCATATGAGCGCTGTTGTGAGGACGTGGTGCCATTTCATTGAAGTACAGCTGATCCCCTTTCACAAACCATTCAATGGCCATGGTACCTATATAATCAAGTGAAGATGCCATCAATTTTGAATAGGAGTTCATTTGGGATATGAGTTGCT
>WPCK01251457.1_pt1 | contig 20177 bp, 8 predicted proteins | sample 5399851 | NCBI WGS metagenome assembly WPCK01 (sample SAMN12869471, study PRJNA574797) | sludge metagenome | isolation source: wastewater treatment of pH11 | place: China:Beijing | collected 2019-05-20 | reverse complement strand
GTCCGGACAGGGAAATGATGCTTCGGAGAATATCGATCCGGACGCAGGTGAGAACGGCACCGGTGCAAATGAAATCGTCGTCCCCGCAGTTCCTGGAGTCGGGAAACAGGGGCAGGGACTTCGCGATCGAACCGGCTACCTGTCGACCGTCGGTTCCGCCTATTTTGATGCGAAGCAGAGTATCGAATTTGAGATCAAGATTCCGCATGCAATGAGCTTGTTCAAGGCGGAACATGGCCGTCTTCCGAAAACCGAAGAGGAGTTTTTTGAGAAGATCATCAAGTTCAACCAGATCAACTTGCCGGAATTGCCGGAGGGACACAGCTACTTCTACGATACGGAGACGGGTCTGTTGATGGTCCGGCAACCCGTCGAAGAGAACGAAGGTGGGTAATCGGCAAGCCGGTGGGTGAATCGACGGGCTTGCCGCTCCAGTCACTGTTTACCGCGCAACAGATTCATGGAAACCCGAAGCGTCAGCGAGGGGCTCCGCGAACGCCTTGCTGAAGCATCGGGTTACCAAACCTGTGAGCTGACGGGCGGTTTCACAAGCCTCTTTATAGACAGGAAACAGGGCGTCAGGCAGCGCAGGTGAATTCGTGACAATTCTTGAGTGGCTGAGAAAATACCGATACCGCCTGGCTGCGCTGCTGCTGATCGCATTGATCCTGCCGTCATTGCTGGTACGCATTGCCAGTCCATGGCGTTGTGTTCGATTCTATGCCCTGCAAAGTACGGTCGGCGATGTCGTTGAGACATCGCCGGATTTTTTGCGAATCGCAAGTTACAACATCGCCCATGGGCGCGGACTTGCCGTTTCAAACCACGATGGAGGCGGAAGTGCCGAACGGCTCAGACGCCTGGGCCAGATTGCTGAATTGCTTCGGGAGATCAACGCCGATGTGGTCGTTTTGAACGAAGTGGACTTCGACACAAGCTGGAGCTATTCACTCAATCAGGCCCGATTCCTCGCAGAACAGGCCGGCTACCCTTTTGTCGCAGAGCAACGCAACCTTGACCTGCGGGTACTGAACTGGACCTGGCGGTTCGGAAACGCAATTCTCAGTCGTTACCCGATTGAGAATGCCGAGTTGCTTGACCTTCCGGGAACCGTCGCCTGGGAAACGGTTCTCGCGGGAAAGAAGCGGGGACTTATCTGCGACATTCGTGTTGGCGGAGAAACGCTCCGGGTCGTTGGAGTCCATTTCTGTCATCGAAGCGAATCGATCCGTGTTCACTCCGCCAGGACTTTGCTGGCTTCGATTGCCGGGAGCCGGTATCCCGTGCTTGTCGCCGGGGACCTGAACTCGACTCCTTCTGGCTTTCCGAAGTCGGTTGTCGACGAAAACGGCGTCAACGCGATGGATACTCTGGCCGCGCCAGGAATTCTTCGCCGCTCTGTGGAAAACCCGCCCGCCAACGCGGACGAGTTCACTTTTGCCAGCGACAATCCGGTATCGGTGATCGACTGGATACTGATTCCACGGGCGTGGAGCTTTGTCAATTACCAGGTGCGCGATTCAGTGCTTTCCGACCACCGTCTGATCTTCGCGGATATCGCGCGGGAACCGAATTAAGACCAGGTTGAAGATGAACGAATCAGCCGATGGGCGCTAGCCCACGGTTTCCAGGCATACCTGGTATTGAGCAGAGCGCCGAAACCGGTCGCTAGCGCGATCCGGCTGATTCAATGCCGCCGATGAAACGCATCAGTCGAGGAAACCGACCAATTCCTGGCTGCGGCTAGGTTGCTGCAGTTTGCGAACGGCCTTGGCCTCGATCTGCCGGATACGTTCCCGGGTGACCTTGAAGATATGACCGACTTCTTCGAGGGTATAGCTGTAGCCATCCCCCAAACCGTAGCGGAGCTTGATGATCTCGCGTTCGCGATAGCTCAGCGTCTTCAGAACCCGGTCGATGCGGCCGCGGAGCATTTCCTGGGCGGCGCCGATTGCCGGGCTCTCGGCTTCGTCATCCGGGAGGAGATCGCCGAAATGGCTGTCTTCGCTGTTTCCGACCGGTCGATCGAGGCTGATCGGATAACGGCTCATGGCGAGGACGCGGCGGGCTTCGTCGACCGAAGTCTCGCTGCGCCTGGCGACTTCTTCCAGCGTCGGTTCGCGACCGAGTTCCTGCAACAGCTGGCGGGAAACGGTGCGGACCCGCGACATGGTTTCGACCATGTGAACGGGGATTCGAATGGTCCGGCTCTGGTCGGCAACCGCGCGGGTGATCGCCTGGCGAATCCACCACGTCGCGTAGGTACAGAACTTGAATCCTCGCCGGTATTCGAATTTGTCGACGGCCCGCATCAGGCCTGCGTTTCCTTCCTGGATCAGGTCGAGGAAGCTCAGGCCGCGGTTGCGGTATTTCTTGGCGATCGAGACGACCAGTCGCAGGTTCCCTTCGGAGAGTTCCCGTTTGGCTTGCTGGTATTCCGAAAAGACGACTTTCAGGTCGGCAACCCGGTTTCGCAGGCTGGTCGGCGATTCCTGGCAAGTGATCAGGATATGCCGCATTTCATCGGCGAGGGCCTTCCGCTCGGCGGCCGTGCGGCGGTCCTTTTTCAGTTCATTGATCTTTGCCTGCAACTGGTCGACGCGCTGGCTGAACTTTTCGACCGTCGCGATGAGGGCTTCAATCCGGTGCGTGCGCAGGCCAAGTTCCTCGACGAGTCGCACACATCGTCGGCGACGGCGGGCCAGATTGAGCCAGGCTTCGCGGCGGGCTGTTTTGGAACGGGACTTGCTGAGCGCTGTCAGATAGTCGTGCCGGTTCATCACCAGCAGCCGGTCCAGCGTGCTGAGGTTGTAGGAGATACGTCCGAGGATCTGTTCCTTTTCGAGGCGGTCGGTGACGGAAACCTGAACGGTCCGGTCGAAAGGGAGTTCGCCGTCATGAACCCGCTTCAAAACCTTGTAGGCCGACTGGATCACATAGTCGCATTCCAGCAGGCGCGTGCGGAATTTTCGACGCGTGTCCTCGATACGCTTGGCAAGCGTGATTTCCTCCTGCCGTGTGAGCAAGGGAATTTCGCCCATTTGGGTCAGGTACATGCGGACCGGGTCGTCGGACCACGAGTCCCCTTCCTCGATACCGGAAAGGAGGTCATCGTCGACAGCGATCATTTCGCCATCGGGGTCCTGGCCGAGAGGCAAATCCTCATCGTCCTTGTCGTGTTCGGGAGCTTCCTTTTCTGCCAGCGATTCATCAAACGGATTATCGGCCAGACGCGTGCGTGTTGCATCGTCCTCGAATTCATCCAGAAGCGCGTTATACAAGTTACCAACTCCTGATTTTTTGTCTGGTTTGCGGGCAGGTCGGGTTCGCGGGCGCTTTCCGGATTCAGAACGGGATCACGAAAACGGATCACCGCCCCGCATCGGGCGCGCATCATGACTTCAAGGCAGGGCTTTCATTTCGCGAACGATTGAACCATACCACAGGGTTTGTGAAGGGAACCAATCACATCTTCATTTGGAAAAAGATTACGACTGGTGAAAATGTCTGGTTGCCATCGTCGACGAAAGCGCAGCGCGATTCATTCCTGGGCGCGCGGCTCTCAATAATTCCATCAACCGTCCGTGGATGTCCACCTGTTCAAGGGGATCAAGGTTCGTCGACATTCAAACTCGGGGTTTCAGGCAGGTTCCCATCGCCTGAATGAGGCTGTTAATATCAGCTAATGGGAGCGATGTCGGACGACTCCTAATTTTAGCAGTACCACCCTTCCGGTCCAGTCTTTTGACCCTCGTTTGCTTTCAAAAACCCGAAATTCCACCCCCTTTGGGAAGTCGGCCCCGCCCGACTTGGCCTTCCAGATTTTCTGGGGAAAAAGCAGGGCAATCCCCAATCCCCGGACCTGTGCTGGCGCTCAAACCGCAAGACGATTCTGGGCAATCAAGCACGGATGTCCGGCGTGCCAGACATACACGAAGAATCCGGTTTGGAACGGTTTTCGCACCGAACTCCGACAAGGTTCATGCACGGTCGACAACGGTTCCCCGACATCCGTTCAATGGCAATCCAATTCACAGTAACCGTCAGCGCCTTACAACCGTACCTGTTATTGTACAAACACTGCGACATGTTGTCGCAATCAGCCACCCCATGTAGATTGTGGGACACCCGAGAAAATCTTGCCGTCAACCAGCCGCCGAAAATGTCGCAACGCCATCTTTTGACTTGTCCGAATTGCCAATACCGGATTCCGGTGGAGACTGCTCAAGCCGGCAGGTCCATTCGATGTGTGCAATGCGGCGAATCAATCCGGCTGGGAACTCTCAGGGAAATTCGCGCACTCCCCGCCGAATTCGAGGAAGCTGCCTCCCATTCTCAAAATGCATTCACAGCCGGCAAAAACAACTGGAGCCCGCGGCGCCGGGCCGTGTTTGCCGCGGGGATCCTGCTTCTTGTTGCCGGCGGCCTCGTCGGGGGCTACGCATGGAAGAGAGCGTCCTCAATCGATACCACGCGGCCGGAAACAGCTATTCCTTCCGAAAAGCTGGCGGAAATCGATCGAATGACCTATCAGCAAATCTGGGAAACGTGGGAAAACCTCGACGTGAGCAAGTTGACTGACTATGTCGAACCTGCGTTTCAGAAGAACAAGCGCGAAGCGACCTTGATGGGCATTGTCCGGTTCGTGGGCTTCGGGCTGGCAGGTATCGGCGTGGCCGGACTGGTTTGGGCCCTGTTACCGAACACCGGATCGAACACTCGCGCCGGCAAGCGCCGCGCGCCACTCAATCAGCACTCTTCCACGCCGTGATCGCGGGCTCAGACTTCCAGGAACAGCCTTGCCGGCTCCTCCAGCACTTCCTTGATTGTCTTGAGAAACTGGACGGCTTCCCGACCGTCAACTATCCGGTGATCGTAGGTAAGCGCGACGTACATCATCGGCCGGATCACCACCTGATCGTCGATGGCAACCGGCCTTTTCTGGATCGCATGCAAACCCAGTATCCCGCTTTGCGGCGGGTTGACGATGGGTGTCGACAACAGTGATCCATAAACACCGCCGTTGCTGATCGTAAATGTTCCACCTTCCAGATCGGAAGGCTTGATCCGGTTCGACTGCGCCAGTTCGGCAAAATGTCCGATCTGCCGTTCGACCTGGGCGAAGCTCATGTTTTCGACGCTGCGCAGCACCGGAACGACCAGTCCCTTTCCCCCTCCAATGGCGATCCCGATATCGCAGTAATTGTGATAGACGATGTCGTTGCCCTGAACCTGTGCATTGATCAGCGGGAATCGGCGCAGGGCCTCGACACTTGCCTTGGCAAAGAATGACATAAAGCCCAATTTGACGCCGTGCTTCTTTTCAAACGCGTCCTTGTACTTGCTCCGCAAGTCCATGACCGGCAACATGTCAATTTCATTGAACGTCGTGAGCAGCGCGGCCGTCTGCTGCGCTTCCACCAGCCGGTTGGCAATGGTACGCCGGATCATGCTCATCGGTTTGCGCTCGGCGACGCGTTCAGGGTGCGCCATCCCTGGAAACTCAACTCTCACCGGAGACTCCTGGGCTGGTTGGAAAGGAGCTGCGGGGATTGCGGGGGGTGCCGATGGAGTGGCATCTGCATCTTTCGTCGCCTCCAAATGTCGAATGACATCTTCCTTCAGGAGTCGCCCGCCGGGACCCGTCGGCGAAACTTGCGACGCGGTCAGCCGGTTTTCCTGCAGGACTCGTTCCGCCGCCGGCATGACTTTCACCGACGGCGATGCCGTAACCCCGTGGGCGGTACCTGAAGCCGTCTGCGAAGCCGGCTTTGCCGGAGACCGGGCTGGTGGATCGGACTTTTCAATCCGCGCGATCACTTGTCCAACCTGAACAAATGATCCCGCGGGAAACAGGATTTCGCCAAGGACTCCGGATTCCGGTGAAGGCATCGCCTGTGACGCCTTTTCCGATTCGAGTTCAACCAGGTCCTCATCCTTGTTGATGTATTCACCTGTCTTGCGGAGCCATTGCGCAATCTGGACTTCCTGGATGGATTCGCCGAAACCGGGGACGATAACTTCAGTCATATTTTTTTTCTGCTTTCTGGCTTCAATGCAAACAGGCTGTCGGGAAACGAGAAGCAAGATTCGCGAGCGGACCCGATGCACCCGATTTTTATCGGAACTTTGTGTCTTCGAAAACCCCGCCAGCCGCCTGGGCCGCACAAATCGGTTTTTCAGCCATACCCGTTTTTTTTCACAATGCGGGTCTGGACGGGCAGATCATGGCAAGTCCTTTCGCTGTCCGTTCTCCCCGATCATAATCGGGTTTTCCTCGCACCCAATCCGCGGGTACGGGGCAAGTGGTTACCCTTGCCTCCCATTGGAGCCGCCGGAAGTGAACCGATTCAGGATTCTTGATTCATTCATACCGGGAATCGTCACGGTCGCGCTGATGCTCGGCGGGTCTCTGGCCGCTTGCTGCCACGGACAGGAAACCGGCAAAACGAACTACAACCGCGACATTCGCCCGATTCTCTCCGACAAGTGCTTTTTCTGTCACGGACCGGACGCCGCACAACGGCAGGCCGATTTGCGACTGGACGTTCGTCAGGAGGCGATCGATTCCGGTGTGATCGATACGGCCGATCCCGCAAGCTCTCCGATCCTTGAGAGAATTCATTCGACAGACGATAGCGAACGGATGCCACCCCCCGACTCGCACAAGTCCCTGTCCGCAGGCGAGAAGGAGCGGTTGACCGAATGGGTTCTTGCCGGAGCTCCCTACGAAGAACACTGGTCGTTTCAGACAGTTCAAAGGCCTGCTATTCCCGAATTCGTCGGTCCGGAAGACCCGCCGGCCACGAAGCGGAACCCCGTCGACGCCTTGATTGAAGCTGAACTCGAACAGGCGGGGATTCAGCCGCTTCCGCTTGCCGATCGACGGACGCTGATCCGCCGCCTTTCGTTTGACTTGCTTGGGCTGCCGCCGTCGCCGGAAGAAACGGAGCGATTTTTTCAGGAACAGGTTCCGGACGCCTGGCAAAAAGTGGTGGACGACTATCTTGCGCGGCCGCAATTCGGCGAGCGAATGGCCACTCCCTGGCTCGACGTGGTGCGCTACGCCGACACGGTGGGCTATCACGGAGATCAAAATCACAATGCCTGGGCTTATCGCGACTGGGTCATCGATGCCTTCAACCGGAATACGCCCTTCGACCAGTTCACGATCGAACAGCTCGCCGGAGATCTTCTTCCCGATTCGGCAGTTTCACAACGTGTCGCTACCTGTTTTAACCGGCTGAACATGGTAACGCGCGAAGGGGGCGCCCAGCCGGAAGAATACCTTGCCCGATACATGGCGGATCGCGTGAGAACGGTCTCCACGACCTGGCTTGGGCTTACCATGGGCTGTGCGGAATGCCACGACCACAAATACGATCCTTCGACATCGCGCGATTTCTATTCGCTGGGGGCTTTCTTTGCGGATATCCAGCAGTGGGGCGTCTACCACGACTATCCCTACACGCCCAATCCCGATCTGCGCGGCTTCTCCAACGACCATCCGTTTCCTCCGGAAATAGAAATTGAAAGCCCGTTCCTGATTCGGCGGCGCAACGAACTGATCCAGGAGCAGCTCGACGTTGCCCATGCGGTGGCTCCCGATCTGCCGGGCCATATTGAATGGCTTAAAGAGTCCGGAAACTGGCTGGCCGCCTGTCCTGACGGCTGGCAAGTCCTCGAGCCAGTCACGGAAAAGGAAATCGACGAGACAAAGACGATCCGATTCGCCGCCGACGAAGAATCGCGGGCCTCGTTCCTCTTCAAAGGCACGATCAACTCGTTGCGTCTCGAGTTATGTCCGGTCGCCACGGCTGAGGGAAACAATTCCTCGATTCGCCGGGACGGCACTTTGTCGGGAATCCGCCTCAATCCGGAAGTGACGATTTTCCGTGCCGGTGCAGACAAGCCCGAGGCTGTTCCAATGGCCCTTGCCGATGCAAATCCCAGATCGCCCATTTACTCCAACGGCTTTGAGCAAATCGGAATCTTGCGCGGATGGCAGACAGCAACCGCTAATGAAACCCATATCGCGGTTCTCGTACCGCGCAAGCCGGTTCAACTGAACGAGGGGGATCGGCTGGCGGTTTCCCTTCGCGACAACAAGCAAGTCGCCGCCTTGCGGGCCAGCGTCTCCCTGTTTGCACCCCTGAAGGCTGATTCGCTTCTCGACTCCCTGATTCCCCATTCCGAGTCCGACTGGGCGCTGGGAAAGATTCGCGGTACGGGCCTTCCTGAAGATGCGATCCGGCGAATTCGGGATCTCGACCGGGAAATCCTCGAATGTCGCAATGGAATAACGCCGGTGCTTGTGACCTGCCCGGTCGAGCCGTCAGTGACACGAATCCTGCCCCGGGGCAGCTGGCAAGACAAATCGGGAAGCATTGTTGAACCGGCGGTCCCGCACTTCCTGCCCCCCTTGTCCAGTGCGGAAGGAAAGCGACTGAACCGCCTCGACCTGGCGCGGTGGCTGGTGAACGGAAAAAATCCGCTGGTGGCCCGCGTGATCATGAATCGCCTGTGGATGCAGTTTTTCGGCGAAGGCCTCGTGTCGACTGCCGACGACTTCGGTTCGCAGGGATCGAATCCGGCGAATCCCGCACTCCTCGACTTTCTGGCCAGCGAGTTTGTGGAGAGTGGCTGGGATATCAAACATATGTGCCGTTTGATCGTGAGCAGCGAGGCCTACCAGCGTGTTTCGGCGACGGGCGAGGCACCGCCCGCGGCAGATCCGGACAATCGTCTGCTTTGGCGGCAACGACCGCGGCGATTGACGGCCGAGATGGTTCGCGACAATGTTCTGGCCATTTCTGGAATGCTCGACCTGGAAAGTGGCGGTCCTCCGATCAAACCCCTTCAGCCCGAGGGCTATTACGCACACCTCCAGTTCCCGGACAGACCTTACCAGGAGTCCGGAGAGCGAGACCGCTATCGCCGTTCGGTCTATATTCACTGGCAACGTACCTTTCTGTTGCCGATGTTGCTGGGTTTCGATGCACCGACCCGTGAAGACTGCTCGGCCATGCGAAATGAAGCCAACAACCCGCAACAGGCGCTGACTCTTCTCAACGACCCGGCGATGGTCGAACTGGCCTGCGCGTTCGCCGAACGTCTGTTGAAGACGGATTCGGCGGCTGACCCCGGCGAGCGGATCGACGCTGCGTTCAGGATCGCGCTGCAGCGTCCGGCATCGAATGATGAAAAGGAGTCGTTGCAACGATTGCTGGCGGAACTAACCGATCTCTATCGCCAAAAGCCCGAACTCGCATCCGCGCTTTCGGCTTCCCGACGGTATTCGTGGCAGGAAAAGTCGCTCGACCCGGTAACGCTTGCCGCCTGGACCAACCTGGCCAGAGTCATACTCAATCTGCACGAGACCATCACACGGTACTGAAGCTATGAAACAACGATCCCTTCACGGCCGCAAGCTGTCTCCGCGCGACTTTTTCCCCCGCAGCGGCGACGGGCACAGCGAAATGATTCGCCGCAGTTTCCTGCAGAACTCAGCCTGTGGAATCGGCGGGCTGGCACTGGCGTTTCTGGTGAACCCGAAGCTGCCAGGCGGTATGCCAACCAGGCATCAGGAAGCCAAAGGTGTTGTGAATCCCTTGCACTTCCCGCCGAAAGTGCGGCGTGTGATTCATCTTTGCATGGCGGGCGGGCCTTCGCAGTTCGAGTCGTTTGACGAAAAGCCAATGCTTGAAAAACACGATGGCGAGCCCTTCCCCTCTTCGTTGACAGATGGGCAGGAACTGGCGCAACTCCAAAATACAAAACTCGTCGTGAGAAAGTCTTTCGCACGTTTTTCTCAACACGGCGAATCGGGCCAATCCATTTCGGAACTGTTTCCGTGGACGGCGAAGATGGCCGATCGACTGTGCATCATCCGCTCGATGACCACCGAACAAATCAACCACGACCCGGCCCAGGCATTCATGAACAGCGGCTCGATCCTCCGAGGACGCCCCAGCATGGGGTCGTGGCTGACGTGGGGACTCGGCTCGGAAACCGATGAATTGCCCGGTTTTGTCGTCCTGATCTCGCAGACGCGGGGAGGTGGCGCGCAGCCGGTTTCCGCAAGGCAGTGGTCGGCCGGATTCTTGCCTGGCAAATTCCAGGGCGTTCCGTTTCACTCCCGCGGTCAGGCGGTCCACTATATCGGCAATCCCGAAGGCGTTTGCCAGAGCACGCAGCGGCTGGTTATCGAGGAAATCAATCGCCTGAACTCAAAGCTCGACAGCCGGATTGATGACCCCCAGTTGTCGACGAGAATCGAACAATACGAAATGGCCTTTCGCATGCAGACATCGGTGCCTGAACTTTCCGATTTCTCCAATGAAGGACCGGACGTCCTTGAGATGTACGGCGTCCGCGAACCCGGCGACGGGAGCTTCGCCTCCAATTGCCTTATGGCCCGGCGGCTGGTCGAACGCGGTGTCCGGTTCGTGCAGCTTTACCACCGGGGCTGGGACCACCATGGCGACCTGGAAAAGAACATGCGGATTGCCGCCGAAGAGACCGACAAATCCTGCTTTGCCCTGGTCGAGGATCTTGCGCGTCGCGGTTTGTTGGAGGACACGCTCGTGATCTGGGGTGGCGAATTCGGGCGGACTCCAATGGGGCAGGGGAGTGGTCGCGATCATCATATCCAGGCATTCAGCCTGTGGCTGGCTGGCGGAGGAATTCGTCCGGGAATGACTTACGGGATGACCGATGAGTTTGGCTATCGCGTGGCGGAAAATCCGGTCACCATCCACAACCTGCACGCGACGATACTTCGACTTTGTGGCATCGATCACGAGCGGTTCACGTTCAAGTTTCAGGGCCTCGATGCCCGCCTCTCGGGCGTCGAGAAGACCAGCGTCGTCGACGCCCTGCTGTCCTGAAAGGGGCAGCATGTTCCATTTGAGAAATCCAATCTCAAATTGCAAGCTTCAAAACGAAAATCCAAATCGATAATTTCAGATTTCAGATTTCAGATTTCAGATTTCAGATTTCAAATTTCAGAATTCAGATCCCGGATCCCGGATTTTGGATTTCTGTTTTCGGGTTTTGGATGTCAGATATCGGTTGTGGGATGTTGGATTTCAAATCGCAATTCGCAAGTCCTTTTTTTGCAATTCTTTATCCGCACTCGGCAATCCTTAGTATGTATCCCGAGTTCTGCAGTCTTTAATCTGAGATCTGAGTTCTGAGTTCTGAGTTCTGAAATCTGAGATCTGAGTTCTGAAATCTGAAATCTGAGATTCGGCAAGGGAAACGAACAACTGGGATCAAATGATGGGTACCATCTTTCGTGGCCGGTTTCTTTCCAGGCCCCGGATCCACATCGATTGGCACTCAGCAGATTCTTGCGCAATCGTCTTTTTCATCAACATCATTAATCGACCAGCTCAAGCGTTTGCCAGAGCGACGGGTCCTCGCTCACCGGGAATTCGCTGCCGATGGCCAGTGGCTGGCTGCCGAGTTCCTTGTCCTGCACCAGATAATTAAATCCCATCCGCCGGTGCTCCGCCGGGTCCCAGCCGTCAAGCGCATTGCCCGGCAAGAACACCGAAAGCCAATAGCCCGTCGCGCTGACCTGGCTTTTCACCTGCAAGCGGGCCTGGCCAAACGTCTTTGGAAAATCGCGCGCGCGGTTTATCTTGAGCATTGTCGATACCGGGTCCGTCCCCTTCGCACCTCCGCCGCAAGGCAAAATCACAAACCAGTGACAGAACCGGCTGGCGCGATGAATGTTGTGTGTATCGCGCGTGTCAATCCACAGCTGGAGTCCTTCACTCTCCAGGATCGCCGTCTGCTTGCAGACGGGCAAGCGGGATTTGCCGCGTACCTCAACGAAAACATAGAGTCCTTTTGCCGACCAGCCGATCCGGAAATCGGCAAACGGAACCCGTCCGTCGAGCGAACTGAACAAGGGGATCCGCCAGGATTCACCGAGACTGACTTCGGAGGCTCCCTCCCGCTTTTCCGGGTACGGCAGGCAATCCACCGAAAAGCGGTAAAGCAGTGAGGAAGGTATCAGAGGCTGCATAGAACGATTTCCCGATTGTTTCAGTTCTTTCCGCTTGTGGCGCCGCGATGCTCGATGAGCAACGCTTCAAATTCCGGGTCATTGACCTGATCGACATGGCCAAAGGCAATTCGGACGGCATCCATCCCGTTGGGCTGCGGCCGGACCGAGGGGCTGATGCCGATATCGGCGACACGACCGAGCGGAATGTTCCCGGCGGGGCCATTCAGCTGAATCCATACCGCATCGCATTTCTTGGTTTGCAGACTTGCCCAGGGAACTGACTGGCCCGGTATGCAGGCATGCACCACCTGTTTGTTGCTCCAGAGAAAGCTCACGTCGGGCGCGACCCGGGAAATCATATCGATCAGTGACTCGAGAACTTCCGGCTCCCAGGAAACACGTTTGCCGGGCGGAAAGCCTTTTCGCATCAAGTGCCATTTTTGTCCGAGTTTCGCCCACGGAGTGTGATCGTCAATGCGTTCTTCAACACGTTGCTGCGTATCGAGAAAACCCTGGATCGCCGTTTCAAGGAATTCTTCGAATTCCACGGTATCGATTTCAGCCAGTGCGTGCACCCGCATTTCAATTTCCTGCCATGGACCGCTCTGCGAAACCTTGACACGCGGATCGTTTCCATAGATCGGCAGGTCCTCCATCTGGTTGGCCGTGGGCAATGAAATCTTTTCAAGCAGTTCTTCCCGCCGGAACGTACCCCGCCGGCAGCGAAACTTCATCTTCAGCAACCACGTTTCTCCGGTGATCGCGTGCAGGAACCATCCACGGGATTTCTTCGTTCCGCAGATTTCCACTATGCTCTGGTTATTCCAGTCCGTCTCGCTGAACCCGTCGTGCTTCTCGATCGCGTCGACGACTTTCTCGAGAATCCTGCCATCCCATTTGATTGCCTTGCCATTGCGGCCCACCCGCGAACGCGTATGCCAGGTGCGACCATCGATCTCCCACGGCATGCGGATATCTTTCCCGATATCGGAAATTTCCTTGCCGACACCTGGACCCGGATCGTCCGGGCGATACTCTCGCCTTTTGCGAACCGGCCCGGCAGCCAGGACAGGAGCAAGTGCCAGCCCGGTATGACTTGGCAACGGCGATTCCTTTTTCTTCGATCGTGAAGGCCTGGCCGACGACGTTGCGTATTTGACCACGTCCTCCGGAGTGCCGCAGACGACGACCTGCCCGCCGTCGCGGCCGGCTTCCGGTCCGAGATCGATGATCCAGTCGGCACATTTGATGACTTCCAGATTGTGTTCGATCAACAATACGGTATTTCCGAGGTCAACGAGCCGATGGATCACTTCAAGCAATCGGGCAATGTCCTCAAAATGCAATCCGGTTGTCGGCTCGTCGAGCAGATAAAGCGTATTCCCCGTATCAGGTCGCGCGAGTTCCGATGCAAGCTTGACTCGCTGCGCTTCGCCACCGGAAAGTGTGGGTGCGGACTGCCCCAGCGTCACGTAGCCAAGTCCGACGTCGCACAGCGTCTGAATGATCCGCGAGATTCTGGGGATTTCGGAAAACAGCCTCACAGCATCGCTGCATCTCATTTCCAGCACATCGTGGATCGACTGGCCGTGGAAGCGGACGGCCAGAGTGTCTTCTGTATACCGCCGCCCGTTGCAGGCCTGGCATGTGACCCAGACATCGGGAAGAAAGTGCATCTCAATGCAGATCTGGCCGTTCCCCTGGCATTGTTCGCATCGCCCTCCCGGGACGTTGAAGCTGAACCTGCGCTGCGAGAACCCCCGCAAACGCGATTCAGGCAACTGGGCAAACAGTTCGCGGATCAGATCAAAGGCACCGGTATAGGTTGCCGGGTTGGACGCAGGCGAATTCCCCAGCGGCAACTGATCGACGCGAATGACCTTGTCGATGCGGGCAATACCGCGAATCTCGTCATGGGCTCCTGCGACCAGAGCCGCGCGGTGCAACCGCCGGGCAAGTGCGTGATACAGCACATCATTGATCAGCGAACTCTTGCCGCAGCCGCTTGGGCCGGTGACCGCCGTCAATGTCCCCAACGGAATGCGGACGTCAATATTCTTCAGGTTGTTGTGTCGCGCACCAATGATCTCAAGCGCTGCGGCCTCGGGAGCCTTTGCCCGGCCGCGGAGCGGCTTGCCCTGTGGCGCGTTGAAAGCCGGCCTGCGCGTGGCGGGAACCGGAATGGCCTTTTTCCCCGACAGGTAAGGCCCGGTGACCGAGTCCCGAGTCCCTGCAACCTCGGCGGGCGTGCCATGCGCGACAACTTCACCTCCCTGACTCCCCGATCCGGGGCCGAAGTCATACAACGCGTCCGCACCATGTATAATCTCGCGGTCGTGTTCCACCACTAGAAGCGTATTTCCCAGATCGCGAAGATGATGAAGCGCCTTGAGCAGTCTTTCGTTGTCGCGCGGATGCAGGCCGATGGTTGGCTCGTCGAGCACGTACAGGACACCGCACAGGCCGGAGCCCAGTTGGCTTGCCAGGCGAATTCTCTGTGCTTCGCCGTTGGATAATGTTGTGCCGCCGCGCGCCAGGGTCAGATATTCAAGTCCAACATCATTCAGGAATCGAACGCGATTGCCAATCTCGCGCAACAATTCTCCGGCTATCTTTCGCGATCGTTCGTCGAGATTCCAGCTTTCAATTTCCTGCAACAGGCTGCCGAGTGGCATGCGGCAAAGTCCATCGATGGTTTTCCCCTGGAAACGTACGGCGGCCGCGTCCTCGCGCAACCGGCTTCCACCACAGATACCACACTCCACCGTGTCGATCATCGACAACAACTGGTTTCGAAATTGCGTCGACATTCGGGACGCATCGGCCAATGCCGGGAACACGCCGCGGTACTGGAAGCGGAATGTAGCGGGCCTTGCGGAGTCTTTGGCAGACGCCCTGGATCCCCTGGTTTTGCCGGAACTGCCCGTCGGCAACTGCGCTTCAAACCACGTCTCGCCAGTGCCGTACCAGATCAGGCGCCGCGACCGCGCATCCAGCTGATCCAGCGGAGTATCTGCCGGTATGCCGGTCTGTGCAGCAAGCGCGTCAAGCATTGCCGAGGCCAGCGGATTTCCGGCGGAAGGCCACACATTGATTGCCCCTTCGCGCAAGGTCATGCCGGAGCCCTGGATCATGCTTTCCGGGTCCGTGCCACGCTGAACCCCGAGTCCGTCGCAGTCGCGGCACCAGCCAAGCGGACTATTGAAACTGAAATGATGGGGCGAAAGACGCTCAAGACTGATCGAGCAGGAAACGCACGCCAGGTGCTGGCTGTGCCGGACGATTTTCCAGCGCTGTTCAGGTATCGCGTCATCCGGGTAGGCAACGTCCATGATGCCATTGCCGAGATTCAAGGCTTTTTCCACACTGTCGGCGATCCGCGAACGAGTCTTGTCGTCGACGACTATCCGGTCCACGACGACCGCAACAGCATTTTTTACCTGGCGACTGAATACCGGAAGCTGGTCCATGGCATGGACGATGCCGTTGATTCGGATTCGCGGATAGCCTTCCGCGGCAATTTCTTCGAGCAGTGACTCCCAGCTTTGCCCCCCCTGGGGTTCGATGGGTGCCAGCAACATCAAACGCGTGCCCGTTTTGTGTTGCAGGATCAGTTCGACAATCTGGTCAGCCGTTCGCGTTCCCACCGGCTTGTTGCATTGCGGGCAATGGGGAACACCCAGGCGGGCAAACAGGATTCGCAAGTAGTCATAGATTTCGGTGACGGTCCCCACGGTGCTGCGCGGAGTGTTACCGAAGTTCTTCTGCTCGATGGCAATCGCCGGCGACAGGCCTTCGACATGATCCACGCGCGGCTTTTGCAGCTGGTTGACGAATTGCCGAGCATAGGATCCCAGGCTCTCGACGTAGCGACGCTGTCCCTCCGCGTAGATCGTATCCATGGCCAGCGATGTCTTTCCGCTGCCGCTGGGACCGCTGAAAACCGAGAACTTCTCGCGGGGAATGTCGACATCGACGCCGCGCAGGTTGTGCTGGCAAGCGCCGCGCACGGTGATTTCCCGGACTTCGCCGGCCCGCCGTGCAGCCGCTTCATTCTCCTTGCCCGGCGTCTTGCGTGGCGCGCGGCGAGCGGCGGCCGGGACGATCGCTTTCTCCTTGCCGAGGACCCGTTTCAGGGCGTTGCCGGTAAACGAGTGCTCGTTTGCAGCGACTTGCTCCGGCGTTCCTGCAGCGACAATCGTTCCCCCTCCACCGCCACCTTCCGGGCCGAGGTCAATCACCCAGTCCGCGCACTTGATGACCTCCATGTTGTGCTCGACGACAAGTACCGTGTTCCCCCCGCGGACGAATTCCTGCAAGACACCCAACAAGAGCTGAATGTCGGCGAAGTGCAAACCGGTGGTGGGTTCATCGAGCAGGTAAAGGGTCCGCCCTGTGCTGCGGCGAGACAATTCCTTTGCAAGCTTGATCCGCTGGGCCTCGCCACCGGAAAGCGTCGGCGAAGGCTGGCCGATATGCAGATAGTCGAGTCCGACCCCCTGCAAGGTGCGGAGCTTGTCGTGGATTGCGGGGATGTTCGCAAACAGCTCGAGCCCTGCCGCGACGTCCATTTCGAGGACATCGGCAATGGAATGCCCGCGGAACTTCACCTGCAACGTTTCGCGATCGTATCGCTTCCCCTGGCAAACCGGGCACGTCACCCAGATGTCTGCGAGGAAGTCCATCTCCAGGCGATTCGATCCATTTCCCTCGCAGGCTTCACAGCGACCGGATTTGACATTAAAGCTGAACCGGCCGGGCCCGAATCCGCGGCGCTTCGCATCGGGCAACTGGGCAAACAATTTGCGGATTTCGTCAAAGACCTTGACGTAGGTTCCCGGATTGCTGCGCGGAGTGCGGCCGATGGGCGACTGGTCGATGGCAATCAGCTTGTCGAGGAAGGAGATTCCGTCGATGCGATCATGCAGGCCCGGGGCGTCAAGAGCTCCGTGCAGGTCGCGTTGCAGCGCCTTGAGCAATATCCCGTTGACCAGGGAACTCTTGCCGCTTCCCGACACACCGGTCACGCAGATGAACGTTCCCAACGGAAGTGAAACGTCGATGTTCTTCAGATTATTGTGCCGCGCGCCACGAACCGTAATCTGTCGTTCGGCGGTGACCGGTCGCCGGGACTGGGGGACCGGTATCGTACGCTCGCCGGACAGAAACCGGATTGTTGTGCTCTTCGGCGACGGGATCTCGCCTGCGATCAGCAATTCTGGCGGGCCTTCGGCGACAACTTCGCCGCCGCGCACACCCGGGCCAGGTCCAAAATCCACGATCCGGTCGGAAGCCCGCATCGTCTCTTCATCATGTTCCACGACCAGAACCGTATTCCCCTGATCGCGAAGCCGGTGCAATGTGCGAATCAGCCGGTCATTGTCGCGGGCGTGCAAGCCGATCGATGGTTCATCGAGTACATACAAGACCCCGACGAGTCCCGATCCAATCTGGCTGGCGAGCCGGATGCGCTGGCTTTCACCGCCGGACAACGTAGGGGCCGTACGATCGAGTGTCAGATACTCAAGTCCGACATCGACCAGAAATCCCAGTCGATTGCGGATTTCCCGCAAGGCTTCCGCGGCTATGAGCTGGCCGTTTTCATCAAGCTCCAGCTCCCGAAAGAACTCCCTCGCACGGGCTACCGGCAAACGGCAAACTTCCGGCAACGAGAGGGAGGGCCCGGAAAATTCATCGCTTGCCGTTGTCAGCCGCACGCTGCGCGCCTGCCGGTTCAGCCTTTCGCCGCCGCAGGATCCGCAGGGCAGGGTATTCATGTAGGCTTCAAGCTGCCGGCGCTTGGGGGCACTTGTCATATTCCGGTAGCGGCCGTTGAGTTCCGGAATGATCCCTTCATAATGCCCGCCGTATTTCATCGGCGATGTGCCGCCGCGCCACGTGAACGTGATATGAAGATCCCCCGTGCCGTACAGCATCAGATGTTGAAGGTCGGGGGCCACGTCGCGCCAGGGTTGCTCAAGGATCGTCCCTTCGGGAAGCGACCGCGTCCGTTCGAGCGTGTCGGCGACGCCTTGCAGGATATGCCGCCTCCACCTTCCGATATTCTGCCAATCGCCGAGCAGAGTCACACAGCCCTTTTTCAACGAGATCGATGAATCCGGAATCAGCAGGCCCGGATCAAACGTATACAGCTGTCCCAGCCCGCTGCATTCGGAACACATCCCCTGCGGGCTGTTGAAGCTGAACATCTGCGGCGATGGAGGCTGAAAGCTGACACCGCAGGGAGAGCAGGAATAAGACGCCGAAAATACCTTGTCTCCAGGGCGGGTGCCGCCGCGTGAACGACGGGATTGAGCTGCCGTCTCTTCGGAATCCTCACCGGCCACATCGTCCGGCCGCCCGGCTGCGCAAATCAGATTCCCTTTCCCCAGTTTCAGGGCGGATTCCACAGCTTCTCCCAACCGGCCGCGAATGGAGGGTCCGGCCACGAGCCTGTCGATGACGACTTCGATATTGTGTCGCAGCCGCCTGTCCAGTTCGACGTTTTCCGAAAGTTGCCTGATTTCCCCGTCGATGCGAACCCGGACATATCCCTGTTTCAGCAAGTCCTCGAGCAAATCCTGGTGAGATCCTTTTTGCTGCCGGACCAGCGGGGCCAGAATGGCGATGGGCGTTCCCGGTTCAAATTGAAGGATACTGGCGATGATCTGATCGGTGGTCTGCGCGGTGATCGGATTTCCACAACGCGGACAAAACCCTGCTCCGGCTCTCGCGAACAGCACGCGCAGGTAGTCATAGATTTCGGTGATCGTGCCAACCGTACTGCGCGGGTTGTTCCCGCTGCTCTTTTGGGAAATCGAAATCGACGGGCTCAGGCCGGCGATCAGGTCGACATCCGGCTTGGGCATCTGGCCCACAAACTGCCGTGCGTAGCTGGAAAGAGACTCGACGTAGCGGCGTTGTCCTTCGGCAAAGACCGTGTCGAATGCCAGCGAACTTTTGCCGCTGCCAGAAACTCCGGTCAGGCAAATCAGTTCATTGCGCGGCAGGACAAGGTTGACATCGCGCAGGTTATGTTCGCGGGCTCCACGAACAATTATGTCGGAAGAGGGCATCGGCGGCGGATGTTTTTGGGCGAAAACAGGGCAAAGCACGCAAGTTTAAGGCCTGGCCGCCGATTTTCCAATGGTCAAATTGCCATGCCGCCATCGCCCGATTGAATCGTCAGGACAACTTGGACAGCATCCCGTCCGCGAGAAGCGAACCAGGACCTGAGTCCCGGAATCACCGGTATTTATGGCATCGTTGCTGATTTCATCTGCTGGTTTTTTCAAAAGCCGATTGTATCCCTAGTCCCGCAAGCCTAAAATCATGGGAACACCGCTTCTGACCGGCCGTGACTTGCTTGACCGGACCGCATTGGCCTGCTGTCGAGCCAGCTACGGCACTTTTCTCAATCGATCGAATGGCATTTACCGTTGGGGCGGCTTCATGTCAGCACTCTCTCGCGATTTCTGGCGATCGAATTTCTCGTTTCTGGCGTCTTTTTCTGTCCACGCGATTCTGATCATCGTTTTTGCGCTCTGTTTCCTGACCATGCGCGGCCAGGAAATTATCTCGATCAGCAGCGAGGCTGATGAGGTCGGCGAAACCATCTCCTTTGACCTCCAATCTCTGGAAACCCAGGCTGCGGCAGCCGAAGCTCTCGAACAGCTGGAAACGCCCGTCCTGTCCAATCTCGAAACAACCGAACTGGCCGAAGAAGCCATGATGGTCAGTGTTCAATCCGGGTACGAGTCGGGACTTGAGGGATTTGCCGGCATTGAATCACTCAGCGAAGATCACCTGCGAGATTTCTCCGATCTGGACAATGGTTCCCGGAGCGTCGGTTTTTTTGGCATCGAGGCGTCGGGGAGCCGGGTTTGTTATATCCTCGATGTCTCGGCGAGCATGAGTTACGCCAGTTATTTCGGAAGGCGCTATGATCGGGCGGTCGCCGAGCTGTTGAGTTCCCTTTCCCAGCTCCGCGAAGACCAGACGTTTTACATCTATCTGTTTTGCTTCGAATGTTTTGAAATGAACATCGGCCAGGAACCGGGAATGTACTTGCCGGCAACGAAAGAGAATATCGAACGGGTTGCCGAATGGCTCAACGGCGTTCAGTTGGGAAGCGGAACCGATCCCCGGCTCGCCATCG